>ERZ836877.2761-NODE-2761-length-21612-cov-5.024493_pt1 | contig 21612 bp, 20 predicted proteins | sample MGYA00519469_ERZ836877 | MGnify/ENA primary metagenome ERZ836877 (study PRJEB31850, sample SAMEA3708809) | human gut metagenome | biome: human gut; feature: human-associated habitat; material: faeces | place: China | collected 2014 ... | reverse complement strand
TCAAAGGATGTTTAAGATGAAACAAGTCACTATTTATACCGATGGTGCCTGTTCCGGCAATCCCGGACCCGGCGGCTGGGGAGCCATTTTGATGTACGGTGCCCACAAGCGGGAGCTTTCCGGCGGGGAAGCCGATACCACCAACAACCGCATGGAACTGACCGCCGTGATCCGGGCGCTGTCTCTTTTGAAGGAGCCTTGCATCGTGGAGCTTTGGAGCGACTCCAAATATGTGATTGACGGCCTTTCCAAGGGCTGGGCTAAAGGTTGGAAGGCCAAGGGCTGGGTGAAAAGCGACAAAAAGCCCGCCCTGAACCCGGACCTTTGGGACGAGCTGCTGCGGCTGGAGAGCATCCATACCCTTCGCTACCACTGGGTCAAGGGCCATGCGGAGAACGAATTTAATAACCGCTGCGACGAACTGGCGGTCGCCGAGAGCCGCAAATTCCGGTAAGGACGGCATTTTTACCGGTTTTTGCGGGCATTTGTGGAAAATGCAGTCGAAAAGTTGAAAAAGGCCCGGAACGTTTACAAATTGTTCACAGCAAACACATAATTTCGCAAAAATGTTCGGGTATCTTAATACTTGCAAAGGGTCCTCCCAACCCGATGCGTTTTCTCCCTCCTAAAACACACAGCAAAAACCCCTCGCCACTCGGCGAGGGGTTTTTGTGTTTCCTCACTTGTAATAGTCCGTCTCATCCGTCAGGGCCATGGGCAGGCCGTTGTGATACACCGGCATCAGCTGGAATTTGAAGCGGCTGGTCCGGTGGAGCCGGTCGATCTTTTCCTTCACCGCCGGGTCCACGACGCCCTTGCGGACATACTCGTTGACAGCGTGGTAGGTAAAACCCAGATTGTCCTCGTCCGTCAGACCGGTGAGACCATCGGAGGGGGGCTTGATCAGGAATTTTTCCGGCAGGCCCAGCTCCGCACCAAGGGCGATGACCTCCTCCGTGGTGTACATTCCCAAGGGGGAGAAGGCTCCGGTGGCGTCGCCGTAGACCGTGCAGTAGCCCACCCAGTCCTCCGAGAGGTTAGAAGTGTTCAGCACGATGCCGGCGTTCTCACTCTGGGCGATGGCGTACAGCGTCACCATCCGCATCCGGGAGGGCAGGTTTACCGTGGTCTGGCGGCTGGGCTTCATACCCAAACGCGCCATCTCGTCCAAAATGCCGCCGGTGCCGCCCTGAATGTTGAATACATAGTGGCGAATTCCGAGAAATTCCACCAGACCGTTGGAATAGTCAATGTCCGGCTGGATGCCGTCAGGCATCAGCACGCCCACCACGTTTTCCTTTCCGTAGGCCGCTACCGCCAGCGCCGCCACCACGGAGCTGTCCTTTCCACCGGAAATGCCGATCACGGCGGTCTTTCCGCCGCAGGCCTTCATCTGCTGCCGCATCCAGTCCAGCAGACCGGGCAGCTGTTCCTTTGCGTGAAATTCCATACGCTCACCCTTTCTGATTTATGATGCCCCATTGTAAAGGGCCGGATCGCAATTTGCAAGCAGATTCCCGTTTTTTGGCAAAAACACGAAAAATGATGTAAAATCGAGATTGAATTCGACGCCTGCAAAAAAATTCCGCCGGAGCGGGAAACGATTTGATCTCCCATAACGTTTTATTAGTGAAAGCGCTTTTCAATCACACAAAAAAGACCTGCTAAGAAAAGTCAAGTAGAAATTTCAAGGCAATGCAGCTTGTAAAAATGCCGCACCAAACCAAGCCGCTTTGCATCTCAAAATGAAACGGCGGCCAGCCAATGGCTTTATGGCGAAGATCAGGCGGTGTGTTCCAATGACTCCAAATAGGCTTTTACAGTGGCGTAGTAGATCCGCAGAAACTTGTTGGCGGAAGCCATCATGTAGACGCGGTAGAGCTTGCCCTCGGCGCGTTTCCTGTCCATGAACTGGCAGACCGGTTCATCCAGCGGTGCGGTCTGCAAATAGACGCTCATAACAAGAAAGAGTGTCCGCCGTAAAGACGATGCACCAATTTTGCTCATGGATTTGTGCCTGCCGGTCACATCGCCGGAATCATTTGGCGGAGCATCCAGCCCAGCGTAGGCTACGAGCGCTTTCTTGGAATAAAAGCGGCGCACATCCCCGATTTCAGCTATGAGCTGCGGGCCGAGCGTCGGGCCTACGCCGAACATGTCCATGACAACGGGATATTCCGGCAGCTGGGAAGCCAATGATTGCATTTCGTGTTTGAGAGCCGCAAGCGCGGTAGAAGTCGCTCTGAGCTGTGCAACCGCCTGTTCTACGAGCAACTTCGTTGTTTCGGACTTTGGCATGACGCCAATATGTCCGCTGGCTTCGGCGTAAATTGTGTGCGCCTTTGCTTCCCTGAAGTTGTAGCCGTGCTTCCTACACCAACGCAGGTATTTGCTTGTGAAAGCCCTTTCGGATTTCTCGCTGACGCAGCGGCAATGCCAGAATTCAGCCACAAAATCCACCCACTTTTCACTCCCATCCCCACGGATCGGGCTTGAAAACAGACGGTTGGCGTTTGGAAACACCGTATCCAGCAGCGAGATCAAATTGTTCTTCAGAACCGTCTGCACCTTGGAATACTGCCGGTACTGGCGGTAGCAGTTCTTCAGCAGCAGCCGGGTATCTTCCTCTGGGATATACCTCGGCAAAGTAAGCCAGCGGTCAAGGCCATAGTTAGCCAGTTTGACAGCATCCTTCCTATCGGTTTTGACACGCCGTAATTCGTTGTTCCCGTAGCCGTGCACCAGCTTTGCATTGATGACGGAAACATATAACCCTGCGTTGTGGAGCAGCTTTGCCACCGACGCATGGTAATTTCCTGTGGCCTCCATGACCACGCGAGTCTCACCGTCCAGACTTTTGAGCTGCTTTGCCAGCTTGCTCAGTTCACTGCCGGTGTGACGGACTTCAAAGGGTGAGATGACGACCTCTCCAAAGGGACGCATGACGGCAATTGTGCTCCTGCCTTTGGAAATGTCGATGCCAACAGAGTTCATTTGCATTCCTCCAACACGAATTTGCAACCGGAATCCATCTTTTTCTCATTGCCGATTCAATCTATTGGGTGACGCGAACTCCAAGGCTCAACCTGCTCAAATCGAACGCTGCAATAAGGGGATGGCTGACAGTCTTTGTTACGGACATAGAAGCCCAAGGAGGCATTGGTCAGCCAGTTGCTCCCCTTATTGTAGCTTAGGCATGAGATGGAAAGAAAGCCGGACTGGCTGCCCGGCTTTCCTGTCCAAATTTATTGTAATAGGAGGCATTGCATGACGGAAGCACAGCTCAGCAATGCCATGGATGCTTATGGCTCCACGGTTTACAGGCTGGCCCTGACCCGGATGCAGAATATCGCCGATGCGGAGGACGTGTATCAGGAGGTGTTCCTCCGGCTGTGGAAGCAGGCGGCGGAGGACTGGGACGGGGACCGCGCCAAGGCATGGCTTATCCGCACAACGCTGAACCGCTGCGCGGATCTGCACCGGTTCCGCCTACGGAGGCCGGTACTTTCTTTCGCGGAGATACCGGATCTGGCGCAGCCGGAGGACGAGAGCCGGGAACTGTGGGAAGCGGTGAGCCGCCTGCCGGAAAAGGCCCGGACGGCGGTGCATCTTTATTACGCTGAGGGGTATTCGGCGGAGGAGATCAGCCAACTGATGCACATTCCCGCCGCCACGGTCCGAACCCGGCTCCACCGGGCCCGCAAGCAGCTGAAAGAACTTCTGGGAGGTATTGACGATGAAACGTGCGTATCACGATCTGATGGAACAAATTTCGGTCCCCAGCGGGCTGAATGACCGGGTGCTGCAAACGGTCCGGCAGAAGGCGGCCGGTGTCGGAACGCGGTGGAAACGGACGGCGCTGCGGGCGGCGGTGTGCGTTGCCTGTGCGCTGGCTCTGGTGCTGGGGACAGTGCGGCTGGCACCCCGTTCGGCAGAGGAACCCGGGCTGCCCCAGCTTACCTACAGCTTTGGTCTGACGGCCTATGCCGCCGATATCGGGGAGACCATCGTCCCCAATGCCAACGGCGGGTTGGCGCTGCGCAGCGGCACCGGGATCTGGGATCCACTGCAGGGGTATTTTACCGGCTGCCTGTTTCAGGTGACCGGAGAAAATCTTCAAAAGGTGACTTTATCTGTGGATCGGGGCGGACTGTACCGCAGCGAGACCCGAAAGGCCTTGTCTAATGATGAGGTGCAGGCACTCTGGCAGGCGGAAGAGAACGGGGAACTGGTGTGCAGCGTCTATGGCGCAGACGAGGGCGCGCCCATGAATGCTGATGTCATGACGGCTTTGGGAAGCAATATAACCGTGGACTATGATCCTTCGACCAGCTACGGCTTCTGGGTGCCCCCGGAGGAGCTGCCAACGGCGAGCGATGACATGAAGCAGGATACGTGGGACAGCATCGACACCTTTAACGGAGCGCATCTGACGGTGGAGGCCACTTTCCTGGACGGCAAAACAGAAAGTCGGACCTACACCCTCTCCACCGGCCGTCTGCGGCTGGATCGGTATGAAAACAGGACATGGACGGTCCTGCCCCAGCTGGCCGGGGACGAGGAGGCGTACGTTTACGGCATTTATGCCGTCAGCGAAGAGGAGAGCCGCTGGTTTCAATGGCCGGTGGAGGGCAGCAATACCATCAGCCTCAGCAACCCCTTCGGAGCCAGATGGAATCCCGGCGGACAGGGGAAAACCGTCCACAATGGGATCGACATTCCAGCCGAACGGGGAACCCCGGTGCTGGCGGCTGCGGACGGCACCGTGACGGAGACCGGCTTTGACACGGAACGCGGGAATTACCTGATGATCGACCACGGCGATGGACTCACCACACTGTACGCCGCGTGCAGCAAGGTGGATGTGAACGAGGGTGATCCTGTAAAGGCGGGGACGCCAATCGCCGCCATAGGCAGCACGGGAAGGTCCACCGGTCCGCACCTTCATTTTGAGGTCCGGCAGGACGGTGTTCCCCAGAATCCCACGGTCTATTTCGACGCGGACGTTCGATCGACCCTGCGGATGGGATAAATAGGCAGCGCCCACGGCGAAAGCCGTGGGCGCTGATGCTTTTATTCGGCTTCCGCGTAGATCCCGCCTTCACCAGCCCACCACATGGCATCATACAACTGCTCAAGATCGGCGCAGGAGCCGGCGTAATCCTTCACATCGTCATAGAGGGGACAGGGCTTGCCGTGGGAAAACCGCTCATTGTAGTCGGCGACGATCTGAGGCAGGTCTTGGTTCAATTCCTCCACCGTCAGCACACGGGACCAAGGCTGGCCGTTTTCGTCCCGGAACGCACATTCTATTTCGTCCAGATTGCCGACGATTGCCAGCACCGCCGCCATGTCCTGATAAAGGCCCTTTTCAGAGTCTCCCATTTTACCGGAAGTCTGGGGGACGGAAAAATTCAGCGTCAGGCGGTAAGGCACGGAGGAGGTGTGCAGCGCCATCGTATAGCTGCCGCAGGTGTCGAACCGTAAGGCGTTGAGCACCCGACCCACGGCGGAGGCGTCCCCCGCATAGGGCGTTTGGGCCTGATAGACACGGTCGATCTGCGGCGAGATCTCAACGCCACCCTGCCAGATCAGCTGATCCCCCAGATAGACCGCGTTGACGCCCTCCGTGTTGAGGACGGCCCGGTAATCACCGGAATTACTGAGGGGAGAGGGCAATACCTGACGGCAGGTGACGCGGACGATCCCCTCCGGCTCCTGCTCCGTTTCCCACTGGCGGCAGGCCGTGCCGGACCAAATGGAGTATACCCGGATGTCCAGTTGTCCCGGCACATCCGTGCTGATAACCCAGCTCATGCCTTGCGTCTGGATCGGCGTGCCGATGACAAACAGCTTTGCCGCGACGCCCGCCGTGAACAGCAGCACCGTGACGGCAACTGCCGCCGCCACACGCCGCCAGCCCCGGCGCTTCACTTTTTTCAGATAGTCCACCTCTTTTGCGTCCTCCGGGGCCGCCTGCTTCGGCGCGCCTGCCAGCGCCGTCCGAAGCTGGGCACAGTCCGGACACTCGGACAGATGACGCTCCACCGCTGTATTGCTCTCTGGGGAGGTGAGGCCCTCCACATAGGAGGGGAGCAAATCCCGCACCACACCGCAGGTTAGATCATTTTTCATCGTTACCGCCTCCTTGCTTCAATCGTTCCTTGCCCCGGTAAAAGGTCACTCTGGCCCAGGTCTCCGTTTTGCCTAAAACGTCTCCAATCTCCCGGAAGGACAGTCCGCCGAAGGCCCGGAGGTAGACCACCTCCCGCCCCGGCTCCGGTAATTCATGGACCCGCCGGAGCAGATCTAACTGCCCGGAGCGGCTGACGGCCTCCTCCTCGGCGGAGGGCACCAGCGGCAGCTCTGCTTCCTCAGGAAGCTCCGTTTCCCGGTTGGCCTTCCGCAAATGCTGATACCACAGGTGCTTGGCGATCTGGCACAGCCAGACGGACACCTTGCAGCTGCCGTCGAACTGGTCGATGGACCGCACTGCCTGATAAAAAGTCTCTTGGGTCAGTTCCTCCGCCGTCTGGGGGTCCCGGCATTGGGAGAGCAGAAATTTATAGACCGTCTGCGCGTGCTGGCGGTAGACGGCATCTAGATCCTTCACGGAGTTTCTCCCCCTTTCAGCGGTGTTTTCATCTGCTATATCCGTTTGGGGCGCGGTTCGTTACAGCGTTGGAAAAAGATTTTGAAAAAAAGGAGCCATACGGCTCCTTTTGCGATGCTCAGAAGGTTTCAGACTGGACCAGTTCCTCGTAGGAACGGATGTAATAGTCGCACAGACGCTGAATCTCCGGCTGATCCTGCTCCGCCGTGGCCTCATAGACCCCGGCCACCCGGAAGCCTGCTGCCTTGGCGGTGCGGATGGCGTGGAGGGCGTCCTCAAATACCACGGTGTCCCGCTTGTTGGACTGGAGCCGCCGCATGGCCATCTCGTAGATGTCGGCGCTTTCAGATTTGTGATTTCCCGCGTCGGCGGAGGTGACGATCCCCCGGAAATAGTGGTCGATGCCCGCCGTTTTCAGGGCCTTTTCCGTCAGCCGCCGATGGGTGGCGGTGGCCACATACATCCATACGCCCTCCATTTTCAAAATGGAGAGAAATTTTTCCAGACCCGGCTTGGGCCGGACCTGGCTGGAATAAAACGTCTCCATTCGCTGAATGATCTGGTCGATGATCTCCTGCTGGGACCACGGCAGACCGCAGACCTCCCGCAGATAGGGGATCACGTCGCAGTCCGCTAAGATGTGGAGCATCCGGTCCTGCTCCGGTGTGGCGGAAATACCCGCCTCCTTTAAGAACGTGGGCCCCAGCTCCCGCCAGGTGGGCATGGAGTCCAGCAGGGTCCCGTCCATATCAAAAATCGCGCTTTGTAACCGCATTGATGACCTCGATCTCCGTAAATTTTGAAACTTACAGCATATGCGCCGATAGAGCGCAGATGAAAAAACTGGTATTTTATTGTTCGTTACTGCCGATCCAATAGCACCCTGCACCTATGATAGCAGCTAAAAATTCAATTGCCTTGAGATACATATCATAGCTATGCCAACCAATGATAAAACCAGATAATATATAAATCACTGCAAATACAACTACCGAAATAACCGCCCGCTTTATTTTGTTTTTCATCAAAGAAATATCCTTTAAAATTCAGTTATGTTTGTCAGGGCATCCCTGGGGGACTTCCCTTGCCCGCGCGGGGCAAGGGACTTTTTTGCCTGACGAATGATACTCTGATGAAGATACTTTGTGTCCCGCATGGAAAAATTGAAATCATTTTTGTCAGGACATGTGCCTGACAAAAATACTTTGATCTAAGTGCCTTGGGCACGTTCACCAGTCCGCAGACTGGTGGGAGGTGGTTAGGAGGGGGACAAGTCCCCCTCCTAAGTAATCAGCACAGCTTGGAACCCGCCGGGATCTGATCGTCCAGCATGATGAGGTTCAGCTTTTCCTCGCCCTTTTCCGTGTGGACGGCGGAAAGCAGCATACCGTTGCTCTCCAAACCCATCATCTTCCGGGGAGGCAGATTCACGATGGCGGCCAGGGTCTTGCCCACCAGCTCCTCCGGCTCATAGTATTTGTGGACGCCGGAGAGGATCTGCCGGTCGGTGCCGGTGCCGTCATCCAGCGTGAAGCGCAGCAGCTTGTCAGACTTTTTCACGGCTTCGCAGGCCTTGACTTTCACCACCCGGAAATCGGATTTGCAGAAGGTGTCGAAGTCCACCGTTTCGGTGAGCTGAGGCTCCACCTCCACGTCGGGCTGCTCCGCCTTCTTAGCGGCGGCCTCAGCGGCTTCCAGTTCCGCGAGGGCCTTGTCCAGATCCAGACGGGGGAACAGGTTTTCACCCTTGACCACGGCAGCGGTCTCAGGCAGCTCACCCCAGAGGTCCGCAGACTCCCAGGTCCGGGCCTCCGCGCCCACGCCGATCTGGGCGAAGAGCTTTTCCATGCTCTCCGGCATGAAGGGGGTCAGCAGGATACCGCAGATGCGGGTGGCTTCCAGCAGGTTATAGAGCACATGAGCCAGCCGGGCGCCGTTGGCTTCCATATCCTTGGCCAGTGCCCAAGGGGCGTTCTCGTCGATATACTTGTTAGCCCGCTGGATCAGCTTGAAGGTCTCAGACAGGGCGTTGTGAGGGGCGAAGGTGTCCATCTCGTGAGCGTAGGCCTTTTTCAGACCGGCGGCTTGTGCCACCAGCTGGGCATCGTACAGCACGGGGTCCACAGTGTCGCCGCTGGCGGCCAGCTCCACGCTGCTGCCCATGCGGACCATGGCAGCCAGCTGCTTCTCATCTTCCGTGGCACCGCAGCCTGCAGGCAGGGAGCCGCCGAAGTACTTGTTCACCATGGCGGTGGTGCGGCTGAGGAGGTTGCCCAGATCGTTGGCCAGATCGGTATTGATGGTCTGGATCAGCAGCTCATTGGAGAAGTTGCCATCGGAGCCGAAGGGGAAGGTCCGCATCAGGAAGAAGCGGAGGGCATCCACGCCGAACTGCTCCGCCAGCAGGTAGGGGTCCACCACGTTGCCCTTGGATTTGGACATCTTACCACCGTCCAGCAGCAGCCAGCCGTGGCCGAAAACGTGCTTGGGCAGAGGCTCCTCCAGACTCATCAGCATGGCAGGCCAGATAATAGAGTGGAATCGCACAATTTCTTTGCCGACGATGTTGACGCCGGGCCAGTATTTCTTGTAGTCATTATAGCGGTCATTCTCATAGCCCAGCGCGGTGATATAGTTGCTCAGAGCGTCCACCCACACATAGACCACGTGCTTGGGGTCAAAGTCCACGGGGATGCCCCAGGAGAAGCTGGTGCGGGAAACGCACAGGTCCTCCAGACCGGGATCGATGAAGTTCTTCACCATCTCGTTGACACGGGAACGGGGCTGGAGGAAGTCGGTGTTTTCCAGCAGGTCCCGGATGCGGTCGGCATATTTGCTCAGACGGAAGAAGTAGGCTTCCTCCTCGGCGTCCACAACGGGGCGGCCGCAGTCGGGGCAGCAGCCGTCCTTCAGCTGGCTCTCCGTCCAGAAGGACTCACAGGGAGTGCAGTATTTGCCCTTGTAGGTGCCCTTATAGATGTCGCCCTTGTCATACATCCGCTTGAAGATCCGCTGGATGGCCTTCACATGGTAATCGTCCGTGGTGCGGATGAAACGGTCGTTGGAGATGTTCATCAGCTTCCACAGATCCCGGACGCCACGGGGACCGTCCACGATGCGGTCCACGAACTCCTGGGGAGTGACGCCGGCCTCGTCAGCCTTCTGCTCGATTTTCTGACCATGCTCATCGGTGCCGGTGAGGAACATGACGTCCTCGCCCTTCAGCCGGTGATACCGGGCCAGAGTGTCGGTGGCCACGGTGCAGTAGGTGTGGCCGATGTGCAGCTTATCTGAGGGGTAGTAGATGGGGGTTGTGATATAAAAAGTGTCCTTTTCCATATCCTGTTCCTCTTTTCTTCTTTATGATAAATTTTGAGTGATCGCAAATAAAAACGCCGTCCCTGAGCATACGCTCAAGGACGGCGAAGAAAGCCGTGTTACCACCTTGATTCACCCACACCTCGCGGCGTGAGCCTCTGCGGGTACAAGCCTGCCGAAACCGGCACGCGATACCCTGACGCTGTAATGGGCGCACCCATCGCAGCCTGCGCCAAAGCGCTGAGCCGCGCGGCTCCGGGGCCATGTTCTGTCTACCGCATGGGTCCCTTTTCAGCTGCCGGGACTCTCTGAACCATGCCGCGAGGACGTACTCTCCCCTTCATTGCATTCTCGATTGCACTCACTTATACCATATTTTAAACGATTAGTCAATCATCCGGTCAAAATATTTCCGATTTCCGCTGTTTTTATTCGCTGTGGTACTTTCCCCGCCATTTTCCGGCGGCATAATGATAGACCGACAGGACGCAGGCCACGGCCCAGCCGATGCCGTAGCTCCAATACATAGCGTCCGGGCCGAAGCGGTTTGCCAGCAGGTACAGGAAGGGGACCCGCAGCAGGATCACAGAGGCCACCACGTTCACCATGGGATACAGGCTGTCGCCCGCGCCCCGCATGGCGGAGTTCAGTACGAACAGAATGGCAAACAGCACGTAGGGCGGCATCACACATTGCAGATACCGGGCGCTGGCGGCGATGACCGCCGGGTCCGGGGAGAAGATCCGGGACAGAGGGACGGACAGCCACACCACAAGGGCGGAACTGAGAACTGTCCACACAACGGCCATGGTCACGGTGATCCGGACGCCCTGACGGACCCGGTCCTCCCGGCTTGCCCCCATATTCTGCCCCACAAAGGAGATCACAGCGGCGGCCAGGCTTTGGACCGGCAGAAAGGACAGGGTATCCAGTTTATTGCCCACGTTGAAGCCGGCAGTGAAGGCCTTTCCGTAGCTGTTGACCTTGGAGAGTACGCCCATGGCGCCCAGGGCCACCAGAGACATCTGGATACCGCTGGGCAGGCCAATGCGGATGATCTCACAGAACAGTTTGCGGTCGAAGATCCCGTTGAAGGGATGGATGGCCAGCTGCGGATACCTGCGGTTGATATACCAGATACCGAACAGCCAGCTGCATAATTGGGCGATGACGGTGCCCAGCGCTACACCCAGCACCCCCAGCGGTACCGCCAGCACCAGTGCCAGATCCAGAAAGATGTTCAAAATCGTGGACACCGCCAGAAACAGCAGTGTGGTGGAACTGTTGCCCATGCCCCCTAAAATGCCGGCGTTGAGATTATAGCCGATGCTGCCGACAAGCCCCGCACAGACCACCAGCAGATAGGTCCGGGTCTCTGCCCAGGCGGCGGGGTCCACCCGTAAAACGGTCATCAAGGGATGCACCAGCAGCAGCGCGGCGGCGGTGATGGGCAGAATACTGCGGATAAAGGCGGTATACAGGCTGTCGATGGCGCTCCGGACCCGGTCCGGTCTCCCGCCGCCGAAGGACTGGGCGATGACCACGGTGCCGCCGGTGGCGATGCCGGAGAACAGGGAGGTGAACAGGAAAATCACCGGAAAGCCGACGCCCACGGCGGCCAAGGCTCCGTCGCTGACATAGTTGCCCACCACCCAGCTATCCACCATATTGTAGAACTGCTGCAAAAAATTCCCCGCCAGCAGCGGCAGGGTAAACATCAGAATATGGCGAAAGGGACTGCCCGCCGTCATATTCCGAATTCCGCTTTCCGACCCCACGATGCACCTCAACTCATAAAATCATTTTATTTTACTGTACTCCTTTTCACCGGAAAGGGCAAGTTGATTTCCCGGCGAAAACCGGGTAAAATGGGGGAAACCATCAAAAACCGCCGCCGGGACCGGGCGGCGGGGAAGGAGCCTCTATGAAACTGGTATCTTGGAACGTCAACGGCCTGCGGGCCTGTCTCGGCAAGGGCTTTCTGGACTTCTGCGCCTTTGCGGACGCAGATGTGATCTGCCTGCAGGAGACGAAGATGCGCCCGGAACAGGCGGAATTCGACCTGCCGGGCTATGAACGCTACTGGAACAGCGCCGACAAGGCAGGCTATTCCGGCACCGCCGTGTTTACCCGGCAGACGCCCCTCTCTGTTACCTATGACTTCGGCAAGGAGGTCCACCGCCACGAGGGACGGATCATTACGGCGGAATACCCGGAATTCTATCTGGTGTGCTGCTACACCCCCAACTCCAAGGATCAGCTTTCCCGACTGGACTACCGCATGGAGTGGGAGGACGATCTGCGGGACTATCTGATGGAGCTGGATCAAACGAAGCCGGTGGTCTACTGCGGCGATCTCAATGTGGCCCATCAGGAGATCGACCTGAAAAATCCCAAGTCCAACCGCATGAACCCCGGCTTTTCTGACGAGGAGCGGGCCAAAATGACCCAGCTGTTAGAAAGCGGCTTTACGGATACCTTCCGGTATCTCTATCCGGATAAGACCGGCGCATACTCCTGGTGGAGCTATCGCTTCAATGCCCGGAAGAACAACGCCGGATGGCGTATCGACTATTTTATCGTCTCCGACCGGCTGAAGGACAAGATCAAAAGCGCCGACATCTGGAGCGAGGTCACGGGCAGCGACCACTGTCCCGTGGTGCTGGAGCTGGACCTCTGACCCTATGACAGCAGGGCGTTGATCTCCTCGATCTCCAGATCCTGCAAGGCCCAGTTGATGCCGTAGCCGATGACCTTACCCAGGTCCCGCACCTGCTGGTCGATGTCCCTTGGCGTGACCATAAGGTTTTCAGGGCGGCTCCGCAGCGTTTCCATATCCGGCTCGGGAAGCCCGGATTCTTCCAATAGATCCGCTGCTAACGTGGCGGCATCCACCACCGTGGGGACGCCCACGGCCAGCACCGGTACCCCCAGCGTTTCCCGGTTCAGAGCGGAGCGGTGATTGCCTACGCCGCTGCCGGGGATGATGCCGGTGTCGCTGAACTGGACGGTACAGCACACCCGCCCCACCCGGCGGGAGGCCAGCGCGTCCACGGCGATGACCACCGACGGATGGAGCCGGTCCACCAGTCCCCGCACCGCCTCTGCAGATTCCACGCCGGTGATCCCCAACACCCCCGGCCGCAGGGCCGCCACCGGGCGGAACCCGGAAAAGTGCTGGGGCATAGCGTCGATGAGATGGCGGGTGATGAGGATGCTGTCCGCCGCCAGCGGGCCGACGGCGTCCGGCGTCATGGCCCGGTTTCCAAGGCCCACCACCAGCACCGGACCGCTGTCCGGGGTCAGCTCCTTGACTTGCTGCCCCACGGCCCGCACCGCCCGGTCGAAAAACCCATCCCCCCTCTGCCAGAAGGCGGTGAGGTCAAGGGTGCGGTAACTGCCCGCAGGCTTTCCCAGTGCGGCCTCCCCTTCCCGGTCCAGAATATCCACCTGTGTGACCGGATATCCCTGTATTTTCTTCTCCGTGGCCTTTACGCCTGCCAGCCGGGTGGTTTTCCCGGCGGATTCCTGCCACAGCTCGTGGGCCTCGATTGCCAGATCCGTCCGTTTTGTAAACATTTTGCCCTCCTGACACAAAATCTTGTGGTATTAAGGGTAGCTTTTGCGGAGATATTTGCGCTATACAAAAAAATATAGAAATATTAAAAAAAGGCTTGCTTTTTCTGGACTTCTCTGCTAAAATACCATTCTGCACGGTGGAAATTATGAAACCGCGCCAAGAAATGCCAGGAGGAGGTGTTTGGTTTGCCGAATATCAAGTCTGCCAAGAAGCGTGTCCTCATCGGTGAGGTCCGCAACGCGCGCAATAAGGCTACGAAGTCCGATCTGAAGACTGCCATCAAGAAGTTCGAGGCGGCTGCCGCTGAAGGCAATCGCACCGAGGCCGATGGCGCTTACAAGGTCGCGGTCAAGAAGGTCGATCAGGCTGTCGCTAAGGGCGTTCTGCACAAGAACACGGCTGCTCACCGCAAGAGCGCTATGACCCTGAAACTCAACAAGATCGGTTAATAGGCCAAACAAAAGGACGTCCGTCAGGACGTCCTTTTTTGTTTTATCTCCGACTGACCTTATAAAATTTTGCAATTCTGAATATTGTGATAGTATCAAACTGGGATATAATGAATGCAAGAACAGGCGGTAAACGCCGGAACAGGTGAAGTGCAATGGAAAATCAGAAGGTAAGAAAGTTAGTTCTCAGTGCTTTGATGGCCGCCCTTGTCTATGTGGCTACCAGCATCATTCAGATCCCGTCCCCCGTCAACGGCTATGTGAATCTGGGCGACTGCTTCGTGCTGCTCTCCGGTTGGCTGTTGGGGCCCTGGTACGGTGCGGCGGCGGCCGGTATCGGCTCCATGCTGGTGGATCTGCTCAGCGGCTACGGACACTATGTTCCCGGCACCCTGATCATTAAGGGTCTTGACGCCTTGGTAGCGGCGCTGATCTTCCGGGCCTTGGGCCGCGGGAAGACTGCCATGCTGGTCAGCGGCATCGTGGGGGAGACCATCATGGTCCTGGGCTACTTTGCCTACGCCTCCATGATCCTGGGCAAGGGTCTGGCGGCAGCCGCCAGTATTCCCGGCAATATCGTTCAGGGGATCGCCGGTATCGCCATCGGCCTTGCGCTGGCTGTGCTGCTGCAAAAGGCAAAGGCGCCTGCGCTGAGCGGTCTGGAACTGTAAACGAAAAAATAAGGCGGCCGTGTGAGAAAAATTCTCACACGGCGCCTTGTGCGTAAAACAAAAGGGAGGCTTATATATGGCAGGAACTACGGTACATACATTGGAGAATCAGCAGCTTTTGGAACAGGTAGAGCGGGAGTCCGCCGCTGCGGCCCGCCAACTGGCGGAGACTGCCCATCTGCGGAAGGGACAGCTCGTGGTCATCGGATGCAGTACCAGTGAGGTGGTAGGGCATCAGGTGGGAAGCTGGTCTACACCGGAGGTGGCGGATGCCATTTTCCGGGGCCTTGACAGTGTGTTCGGCCCCATGGGCGTCTACATGGCCGCCCAATGCTGCGAGCATCTGAACCGGGCTTTGATCGTGGAATACGAGGCGGTCCCCAGCGGGGAGATCGTCAATGTGGTGCCCCAGCCCAAGGCGGGCAGCTCCTTCGCTACCGCCGCTTACAAGGCGTTTCGGCATCCTGTGGCGCTGGAGGAGATCCGGGCAGACGCAGGACTGGACATCGGCGGCACCCTCATCGGGATGCACTTGAAAAAGGTGGCGGTGCCGGTGCGGCTGGAGCAGGATCACATCGGTCAGGCCATTGTGCTGGCGGCCCGGGTACGGCCCAAGTTCATCGGCGGTGACCGCGCCGTTTATGATGAGACCCTGAAGGAGGGCTATCCTGATTTTACGGATTGATCGGATATCTGCTTTCCTTACGCGCAATTATTTTATGGGAAAGAGGCCCCGGGAGAAAGCGGTTTCTCCCGGGGCTTTTCATGCAGTTCCGCTTTGAGATCGTATCCAATGGCGTCAGGTCCCCCTGTACTTTCGGGGGAGCAAAGTGCAGATTGGAACTTGCTGCAGCAAAAAACAGCTCCGGTCCGTACTGGACCGGAGCTGTTTGCTCACATTTTATAGCTGCTTGACCGTGTAGTAGACAGCCAGTGCGAAGACCACCGCTGCCAGTGCCCACATGGCGTAGTAGGAGATGCCACCGCCCAGCAGAGAGGCCAGCAGAGCCAGCGCGGAAAGACCGCAGGCTGCATATACCGGCAGCTTATCCGCTTTGGGGGGCAGGAGCTTATTCAGCTTGCCGCTCTTGGTCAGTGCGGCGAGAGCTGCCAGCAGAACCAGATAGATCACCACGCAGACCTTAACGGTGGTGCCCACATACATGCTGGAACCGTACCGACGCACGCCCCACAGAACAAAGAGGGAGGCACCCAGCACCGTCAGAGCCAGTGCACATTCCCGGTCATACAGCGCCCAGAGGATTCCCAGCAGCATGATGACCGGCACAACGATTGTCATAAAAGAGAGGGTGGCCATATTCCAGCGGACCAGAGCCGTAGCCGCACCCACAAAAGCGCCTGCCGCAGCAAGGATCCAAGCGGACTTCTGCTTCTTGGCGCTGCTCCGCAAAACCAGAGCAGCGATCACGCCTACTGCCAACACACCCGCGCCGATCCCGGCCAAAGTCCAGAGGTAGTGATCATACCAGGCGATCCGGGTCAGTTCAGAGTCGGCATTGATATAAAAACGACGCAGGATCAGTAAATACAGTTCTGCTACGCAGCCAGCCAGAAAAAATTTCATTGCTCCATTCATGGGTTCGTCCTTCGGAGCGACCTTCTTGTTCGGATTCTTTGCCATCTATTAAAACCTCCAGGGTTATATTTCCCAAAATGCGGGCAGTCCATTCCGGACCGGTTCCCGCCGACACACGTTCATAGTATACCAGTCTCTTTTCCAATTTGCAAGGAAAACCTTCATTGCTTTTTTACAATATTCGCGGTATACTGAAAAAATCGAATCAAATTCTAACGGAGGACGCCATGAAACGGTTCTCAATTCTGATACTGACCCTGTGCCTGTGCCTGACAGGCTGCGGAAAACAAACAACGGAGGCTGCCGCCCAGATCTTCGCTATGGATACGGTGATGGAGGTTGCGGCCTATGGCCCCAAGGCGGAGGAAGCCGTCCAAGAAGCGGAGAGGCAGATCAAGGCGCTGGAGAACAAACTCTCCCGCACAAAGGCGGACAGCGATGTGTCCCGCGTCAACCATAACGGCACAACGCCTACCACCGGCTTGACTTACGGGACGCGGGCGCTGCTTCCGGCGGCGCTGAAATACCGGGATGCCACAAACGGCGCCTTCGACATCACCATCGCCCCCGTCATGGACGCGTGGGGCTTCACCGGCGATCAGTTCCGCGTTCCGGAGCAGTCCGAACTGAATGAGCTGTTAAAGCATGTCAACAGCGATGAGATCCAAGTTCAAGAAGAGCCGTCCTATTCCGTAACGCTGGGGGAGGGACAGGCTATCGACTTGGGGGGCATCGCCAAGGGCTATACCTCCGATTTAGTGGAGCAGACCTTCCGGGCCAACGGCATCGAAAGCGGAAAAATTTCTCTGGGCGGCAATGTGTTCGTGCTGGGCGGCAAGCCCGACGGCTCCGACTGGCGGGTGGGCATTAAGGATCCCCGGAATGAGAGCGGCCTTGCGGCGATCCTGTCCCTGCGGGACGCCTACGCCATCACCTCCGGCGGCTACGAGCGGTACTTTGAGGAAAACGGAAAAACCTACCACCATATTATTGATCCCTCCACCGGCTATCCCGCGGACAGCGGTTTACTGTCGGTGACGGTGGTGGCGGCGGACAATGGCCCAGACTGGGCCGGCGCGGGAAATGGTGCCATGTGCGACGCCTTCTCCACGGCACTGTTCGTCATGGGAGAGGAGCAGGCGCTGGACTTCTGGCGAAATGGCGGGTATGACTTCGATCTGGTGCTGGTGACGGAGGATGGCCGGGTGGTCATCACTGCCGGACTGGCGGACCGGTTTGAGGAAGTGAAGGACAGTGGGTACACCTATGAAACGGTTTCCTGAGCTGAAGCCCAATTTCTGGGATGTGATCGTGGTCTTGGCGGTCATTGCGCTGGCGGCTCTCTCGGCCATGACGGTCTGGCGTGGCGGCACGGAAACCGGTACCCTGACGGCGGTGGTCACCGCTGATGGGCAGGAGATCGACCGCTTTGCCCCGGCAGACCTGCTGGACGCGCCCCGCACCTATTCTTACAACGGCGTGACGCTGACGGTGGCGGCGGAGGACGGAAACGGCCTCCGGGTCAGTTCCTCCGACTGTCCCACCCAGGACTGTGTCCATACCGGGACCATCTCCCGCAGCGGGCAGAGCATCGTGTGTCTTCCGGCCCGGATCGTCATTCAGCTCACCGGCGGCGCGGCAGACAGCAGCGGCGTGGACATTGTAATCGGTTAGGAGGGGAACTGTGAAACTGACAACGAAGCAGTTGACCCTCTGTGCCGTGCTGACAGCGCTGGCACTGGCGTTCAGCTATCTGGAAAACTTTTTCCCCCTGTCGCTGGCCATTCCCATCCCCGGCATCAAACTGGGCCTTGCTAATATTGTGACGGTATTCGCCCTGTACGCCCTCGGTCCCGCTCAGGCGCTGCTGATTTTGACAGGCCGGTGCCTGTTGGGGGCGGTGTTCGCCGGGAACATGAACGCCCTGATCTTCTCCCTGCTGGGGGGCTTTTCCGCCATGCTGGTGATGATCTTGCTGTCCCGATCCCGGCATCTGTCTATCTACGGCGTGTCCATCGGCGGCGCGGCGGCCCACAACTGCGGCCAGATCGCCGCAGCCTGCCTGACGCTGGGCTCGATGGCCCCGCTGTACTATCTGCCGATCCTGCTGGGCGCTTCCCTGATCACCGGAGCGGTGACGGGCGTGGCGGCAGCTTGTCTGTTCCGGGCGCTGGTCCATACAAACATTTTGCGGTAACAAACCGGCCTATTTTCCCATAGAATGGAAAAATGGTTGACTTTCCAATGGAGAGGTGCTACACTAAACTTGCTATGAGAAATGAATTTGTAAAAACCTGTTGTTGTAAGACATAGGGCGGCTGAACTGCTGATCGCAGATACAGGCGTCCGTTTCAGTGTGCCTGTGTCTTGCATGAAGAGCTTTCAGGAGCGATGTGCAAGCGCACATCGCTCCTTTTGTTTTACCCGGCCGCGTTTCCCAGAGATGGGAAGATTCAACATGAATTATATTGATGAGGAGGACACAGTTATGAACTTCACACATTTGGTAGGGAACACCCCCATGATCCGCATCCGCTACAAGCTGGACGGCCGGGAGGGCTTTGTCTGGGCAAAGCTGGAGGCATACAACCTCTCCGGCAGCATCAAGGACCGTCTGGCGGCCCATGTCATTACCAAGTCCACCGCCAACGGCACCCTGAAGCCCGGCCAGCCCATCGTGGAGATGACCAGCGGCAACACCGGCATCGCCTTCTCCGCACTGGGCACGTTCACCGGCCATCCCGTCCACATCTTTATGCCGGACTGGGCCAGTGAGGAGCGGAAAAAGCTGATGGCTATGTACGGTGCCACCCTGCACCTGATCTCACGGGAAGCCGGCGGCTTCAACGCAGCCCTTCAGGGGGCCAGAGATCTGGCGGAGGAGATTGGCGGCTTCCAGCCCAAGCAGTTTGAAAATCAGGATAACCCAGAGGCCCACTACCTTACTACCGGCGTTGAGATCCTGCGCCAGCTTCCGGATGTGACGGACTTCGTGGCCGGCGTCGGTTCCGGCGGCACCCTCATGGGCACCGCCCGCCGTCTGAAGGCGGATCACGCCGTCCGGGCTGTGGCTGTGGAGCCGGATGCAGTGCCTCTGCTTTCCGGCGGAGCTATCAAGGGTGCTCACCACATTGAGGGCATCGGCGACGACTTTATCCCTGCTGTGGTGGACCAGACTCTGGTGGATGGCGTAATGGACATCAACGATATGGACGCCATTGCCATGGCGGCGAAATTCGGCCGTGTACTGGGCCTTGGCGTGGGTATCTCCTCCGGCGCTAACTTCCTTGGCTCTGTGATTCAGAATCTGGAGCCGGGCCGGAAGGTAGCTACCGTCTTTGCCGATGACAGCAAGAAGTATCTCACCACCATGCTCTCCAATCCCCCGGCGGAAACGGCGGACATGTGGAGCTCCCGCATTGAACTGCTGGATTACGAGCCGGTGGAAACTCTGTAATTTGCGATTTTTGTGCAGCTTTTCCTTGCGGAGCCTTCGAATTCATGTTAGAATTGTCTGTAAAGGGACAAAACAGTCGGCGAAGCCGGGCTTGTTGGCCCGGCTTCGTTTTGCTTACAGAAGGGAGAGACCAGATGTTTCACACGATATTATTTGATCTGGACGGTACATTGACGGATTCGCGGGAGGGGATCGTCAACTCCGTGAAATACACCATTGAAAAGCTGGGCGGGACCATGCCGGATGCCCAGACCCTTTTGAAATTCATCGGTCCGCCGCTGCAGGAATCCTTCATGGAGCACTGCGGCTACAGCCGGGAGAAGGCGGTGGAGGGCGTTCGGGTGTTCCGGGAGCACTATGTGCCGGTGGGACAGTATGAAAACGAGGCGGCCCCCGGTATTCGGGACGTTCTGGAACGGCTGAAGGCCAAGGGATACACTCTGGCGTTGGCCTCCTCCAAGCCGGAGGAGCTGTGCGTGAGCATCTGTCGGCGTTTTGGCTTTACACCCTTTCTGTCCGCTGTGACCGGCAGCCCTGCGGGGGCCGACTGGGAAAAGGCGGATGTCATCCGGGAAGCCATGCGCCGCCTGCGCTTGACCGATGCGGATAAGCCCACCGTTTTGATGGTCGGTGACCGGAAGTATGATGTGCTTGGCGCGCAGGAATGTGGCCTTGCCTGTGTGGGCGTGGAGTTTTTCGGGTACGCCGCACCCGGCGAGCTGGCGGAGGCCGGGGCTGCCGCGGTGGTGCGGACGGCGGAGGAGCTGGAACAGTTTATCCTGAATCATTGAGCGTGAGAGACGGACTTTGTCCGTCTCTTTTTTCATCTGTTTTCCGCAAACGTGCGCTGAATTTTTGAAAATCGTCATTTTTGTGCATATTTCCCTTTACAAAATCGGGGAACTCCTATATAATATCATGGCTAAAGTAATCTATATGGAAATTGGAGAATCAGTATGGCTTTGATCGAATATGACGTTTATAAGCAGAAGCTGCGGGACCTGGAACCGGAGCTGAAGAAGCTGGGGGACGCCCTTGACATCGACGCTGTGGCTCAGGAGGCCGCCCGTCTGGAGGATGAGACCACGCAGGACGGCTTCTGGAACAATCTGGAGCGCTCTCAGAAGGTGCAGACCCGCCTGAAGCAGCTTCAAAACAAGCTCCACCGCTTCAAGAAGCTCATGAGCACCTGGGAGGATCTGACCACCCTGTGCGAGATGGGCCAGGAGGCGGAGGATGAAGAGATCCTGGAAGAATTGAAAACAGAGTTCCCCGCGCTGGAAACCGAGATCGAAGAGATCCGTATGACCACGCTGCTCTCCGGTGAGTATGACGCAAACAACGTTATTCTCCAGCTCCACTCCGGTGCCGGCGGCACCGAGGCCCAGGACTGGTGCCAGATGCTCTATCGGATGTATACCCGCTGGGCGGAGCGTCACGGCTACGCTTGGAAAACGCTGGACTACGAGGAATGTGACGAGGCCGGTATCAAATCTGCCGTTATTTCCATCGAGGGCGAGAATGCCTACGGCCTGCTGAAGAGCGAACACGGCGTCCACCGTCTGGTGCGCGTCTCTCCCTTTGACGCCAACGCCCGCCGCCAGACCAGTTTTGCCGCTGTGGAGGTCATGCCGGAGCTTCCCGATGACGTAGAGGTGGAGATCCGCCCGGAGGACATCGAAATGCAGGTCTACCGCTCCTCCGGTGCCGGCGGCCAGCACATCAACAAAACCTCCTCCGCCGTCCGCCTGATCCACAAGCCCACCGGCATTGTGGTGGCCTCCCAGCAGGAGCGTTCCCAGTTCCAGAACAAGGATAACTGTATGAAGCAACTGCGTGCCAAGCTGATCGAACTGAAGATCCAGCAGCATGCCGAGAAAATTTCTGACATCAAGGGCGTGCAGATGAAAATCGAGTGGGGCAGCCA
>ERZ836877.2755-NODE-2755-length-21645-cov-17.717693_pt1 | contig 21645 bp, 15 predicted proteins | sample MGYA00519469_ERZ836877 | MGnify/ENA primary metagenome ERZ836877 (study PRJEB31850, sample SAMEA3708809) | human gut metagenome | biome: human gut; feature: human-associated habitat; material: faeces | place: China | collected 2014 ... | reverse complement strand
GGCGGTCCATCGGTGATGTTTCCTTCAGACGCCGGACTGTGGATGCCGACCCTTTCGGGGAAGGCGTCCGGACCGTGGGCGGTGAAGCCGGTAGGGGCTTCGATGCCAAGGAAAGACTCTTCTTTCCTGTTTCCAGGAGCAAAGTTAATACGGGATTTGGGGTGGGGATTTTTATTCCGCAACTTTTGATTGATAGTTTTTGGTTTATGGTTGATAGTCTATGAATCATTCAGGTAAAATTACTATATTTCCGAAGAATGAGAATTATTTTTCAATTATTATACAAATATTTAATCACTTTAGAAGCAAGTCAAAAATTTTTTATTATATTTGCAGCATAAACCTTAAAGGGGTCGAATTTGCAAAACCAAACATTAATTACAACTAATGTACTTAATAAATCATAATCTGAAAAGACAACTTAGCATGAGAAACGTTTTGATTACGACAATTATATATTTTTTAACATTTGCTCAAAGTGTTAATGCAGCAGGTACTTCGAAATCGCCGGCTGTCGACATGGTCTCATATGAACAATCATGGTTGGACAACAATGGAACGATCGCTTTGAAGAATAACACATCCGAGAATATTCACAATGTTACTTTTGTGCTTGAATATCTCGACATGCATGGAAACCCACTGGACTATGACACTTTTACTTATAATATTGACATAGCACCTGGCAAAACAAAAAAACTAGATATTCCTGCATATGAACATAGTCGCCATTATCATTATTACAAAACCAAAGATGAGTTAGGTAATCCCGCCTTTAAGTTGCGATATGAACTCAAAGATTATAATTTACCCCAAAAAGAAAAAACAGACACCGTATCAACAATGGGTCAACTGTCTGCACGGGACTCTTCAAATACAACCAATGATGAATATGGCTACATCATGATAATCATGATATTGGTCATTTTAGGAATATACGTTGGATCATATGTCCTTGTCGCACTCATGGCCCAGAGAAGAAATCGTAATCCAGCAATGTGGATTTTGTTAAGCTTTTTTTTGACACCAGTGTTAATTTGCATCATTCTCCTTGTCATAGGGAAAAACCATATTCCAGAATATTAGAGAATTTTACTAAAATCGGCAAATCCGGTGAGCAAGCAAACCTCTTATTTTGCGAATTACTCAAGTTCTCACATGCATGAACAAACTGACTCATAGGTTGTGATTTGTCGAAAATTTCTTATCTTTGCACAGACATTCACACCCATAAGCCTAAAGGGACGAGGGAAATACTCGTTGTGATTTGTCGAAAATTTCTTATCTTTGCACAGACAATCACACCCGTCTATGCCGAGAACCAGCAACGCAGCTGTTGTGATTTGTCGAAAATTTCTTATCTTTGCACAGACAATCACACCTTTCTTTCGTGCCATTACTTTGTTGCGTTTGTTGTGATTTGTCGAAAATTTCTTATCTTTGCACAGACAATCACACCTCACGCGCGCACGTGTAGACACGCGCACACGTTGTGATTTGTCGAAAATTTCTTATCTTTGCACAGACAATCACACCCACTTCCATTAGAACCAGAAGTAGTATCGGGTTGTGATTTGTCGAAAATTTCTTATCTTTGCACAGACAATCACACCAGGATGTTTCTCCTTTACCATCCCACAAATGTTGTGATTTGTCGAAAATTTCTTATCTTTGCACAGACAATCACACCTACCATCGGTAGGAATATGAGGAGCGCCTAGTTGTGATTTGTCGAAAATTTCTTATCTTTGCACAGACAATCACACCTTGCCGGGAAGCTCATTCCATACATCGGGAGTTGTGATTTGTCGAAAATTTCTTATCTTTGCACAGACAATCACACCCAGTCAGGAGCACTTTATATCCGGTTGTATGTTGTGATTTGTCGAAAATTTCTTATCTTTGCACAGACAATCACACCAAATCGGTATCGACTGAGCATTTCAAGCTTGTTGTGATTTGTCGAAAATTTCTTATCTTTGCACAGACAATCACACCACGGAAATCTTTAGATCTGCAATTGCGTCTGTTGTGATTTGTCGAAAATTTCTTATCTTTGCACAGACAATCACACCAAATAATCTTTGTACAACTTTCCGTTTGCGGTTGTGATTTGTCGAAAATTTCTTATCTTTGCACAGACAATCACACCCGGCATGGTACAATTTCCGGCTTTCCGTCAGTTGTGATTTGTCGAAAATTTCTTATCTTTGCACAGACAATCACACCACGCGATAAAGACGGGTGCTATTCCGAGGAGTTGTGATTTGTCGAAAATTTCTTATCTTTGCACAGACAATCACACCGGCCGAAGTCGTGGATGCCCGTCACCTCGCGTTGTGATTTGTCGAAAATTTCTTATCTTTGCACAGACAATCACACCGAATGCCGTTAAGATAATCAGCGCGAGGACGTTGTGATTTGTCGAAAATTTCTTATCTTTGCACAGACAATCACACCAGTTATAAGCGGATTCCTCCACGACTTACAGTTGTGATTTGTCGAAAATTTCTTATCTTTGCACAGACAATCACACCTATTACCAGCCGAAGCAGATCCATTGCCGTGTTGTGATTTGTCGAAAATTTCTTATCTTTGCACAGACAATCACACCGCCATGAACGGCGGCGGAGAAAGAAAAGATGTTGTGATTTGTCGAAAATTTCTTATCTTTGCACAGACAATCACACCGCTTGCAATGAATGAAATCAGCATTGAGGGGTTGTGATTTGTCGAAAATTTCTTATCTTTGCACAGACAATCACACCCCTTGATCTTCAAGATAATCACGATAGTCAGTTGTGATTTGTCGAAAATTTCTTATCTTTGCACAGACAATCACACCAGAAATGAAAATACACATCGATCTCTGCCAGTTGTGATTTGTCGAAAATTTCTTATCTTTGCACAGACAATCACACCAGATGTTGTGTATATGTCTAATATTTAATTAAATACTATATTTAATTGAATTAAAAAAATCCGGTAGACAGTGTTAATCTATCGGATTTTTTAGTTTTTAAAATAATTCAAGCTGTATTACGCGTGGACGAGGTTGTTCCTTCTTTACCCCATGAAACAGTTCTATTGATGAGAATTGTTTATCGGTTATCGTAAGTAGCCCTATCTCTCCATATTCAGAGATAAAGCTTCTCACCCGTTTCTTATGAACTTCAGCATTTTCCCAGGAGGCACAATGGCGAACGTAGACAGAAAACTGAAACATGGTGAAACCATCAGCTATCAGTCTTTTCCGAAAATCGCTATATGCTTTTCGTTGAGCTTTTGTCTCTGTCGGCATGTCAAAAAATACGAGCAACCACATGATGCGATATTCATTTAATCTGTCTTCATTCATATTCCATTGTTTAGCTGGTCAGTTCAGGATATCTAATTTTCCGGGAATCTCCGTTATAGCATTTGAAAACGGATGCCGCAATCTCCGAAATTCCTGTCATCATAGGATATGTCAATCCGTTGATCATGACATCCTTCGTACAGATTCCAAGGAGCTGCTGTTTAACAGACTTCATGCCAACTTCGGGATTCTCAAACTTATCGAAAATATCCATTACCATGATATCGACATATGGCCGGAAGGGTTCCATGATATCGTCTGCAAGGCAATAGGCATTATATTTATTGCGATGGAATATTCCAAGAGAGGGGTGCATACCAGAAGCAACCAAGGCTTTTGCCATCATTGCCCTGACTATAGAATACCCATAATTCAATAGAGGATTAGGACCTTCTCCATCGCGGTGTCGACGAATTCCTCCGAATCTTGCCATGATTACGCTCCAATAATAAGAGGCAGCTTTGGCCTCAACATTTTCCGAGTCGCCACTCTTTACCTTTTCAGCCATCCTTATCAACGCTATAGGATTCTCGCCGGTGATTATTTTCATGGCGGCCGCCTGATTGCGTATTTTCGCAATCACAGTCTGCTGCCACATCTGTTTCTTAAGAGGCTGGGAGGCGGAAATGTGTATCCTGAATCTTTCCGACTGCAGCGAATTACCCTCCATCTCAAGCATAAGCCCGGCAGGGAGATGCCGCTCATTACATATAATGAGCGCGACTCCATACTTCGAGAAACCCGACAAAACGGAGGAGGTAAGGCTGATCTGTTGTGAGTCGATAATCACTATACCGATGTCTTCCAACGGACGAGTGAGAATCCTTTCTCCGGAGTCGGAAGAATCAGGAGGAAGAGTAATCCGGAGCTGTTCATTGGCAACATTAAGTCTTGCCGGATTCCCGAAGTATAGAGTCAGTTTCAACATATGCTTTGATGATATGGCTACATGATAACATTCCCCAATCTATCGATTCGAACTTTTGTGATATTCAAGCGGCAGAATGTTTTGAGGCTTGTAACCCTGATATAATTTGAATTAGCCATCTGTTTGTTATCCTTGTCGGATAAGGTAGAAGTATGCTTTTTGAATTCATAATATGTAGAAGAGAGAGCCTGCACACGATAGATATGGGCATTGAGCTGCTTCGGATCGTTCTCCTTATAGTATTCGATCTCCTCGTCAGTCAAGCCAATTATAAACATGTCATTGATCTGCATCGTCACAACATGCTTCCAGGTTGGGTCGGGGAAATTCCTCAAGAAAGCATCAGGCAATGAGTCCTTAAAATTGTTGACCAGATCCCAAGCTGCCTCCGGATCAGTGATGACAGCCGGGAAACCGAGTTGCCGGCGCATCACGGCATAAGCAAAAGGCACGACAGTCTCCCGAAGATCTCCCTCCGGAGTGCTATAGATAGCGATATGATGGTTGCTACCAAAGCTTGAAAAGCCTGTGGGGTTGCCCGCATTGTCACGATGCACCACCATCATCTTGGCGAGGTCATTGCCGGTGTGGCATCTCACTTTTGAAATCTGATGATGACGCCCAGCATCACTATAAATCGGGTTTTCAGCCAGACTTGCCGCGAATTCCTTATCCAGAATTGCCTCTCCTGGCTCTTTACCAGTCTTTTCAAACAACTCAGACCGCACCATATCGAATCTATCCCTGATTTTCTGTTTTATTGCATCGTCTACAATGCTGTCGATGTCCTTATAGCGGATAGCCGACAGTTTATAGCGGATCACGACATCCTTCTTCCAGCAATCAAAGCGAGATATCGGGTCACCGTCGGCAGTCACTGCCAACGGACGCTTTTTGCAAGAAGCCACCGCTTTTTTAAGGTCATAACCGAATTCGGCAAGGCGATGTCTCACTGACTCCCTTATTTGCGGGGAGCATAAAGCATCGGGATTGGCAAAAATGTCTTTTAATGATTTTTCCGGATCCAGAACACGATTTACCCCATAGACCGATTCCTTGGTCAAAGCTCCACGCGGAATAAGGATACCCGTCTGTGCTACGACTCTCTTCCCTCCTTTATGCACAATACGTTTCCCCGGAGTCGTGGCCTTGACTCCAGCCTTGAAAGAAACAATAATCGAGGCTATGGCATCTTTGGCCGCATCCACAGGGATATGAGGCTGAGAGGCTGCCCAACGGTCAAGATTCCTTGCCTGGCGCATATACATAGTCTCCTCACCGTTCCCCTTGCCGTCTTCTTCTTTATCGTAGAGCTTATTAAGATTGTTCAAACGCTGGATGTGTTTCTGGGTCACGAGAGCTATCACAAGAGCATCAACGGCATGATGGCGATGATCAAGACGTTTTGTCCAACCCTCTATACGTTCTTCCTTGTGTATATGTCCCTTATGTTCAAATTCCACTATTTCAGTCTGCTCAGCTTTTGAATAAGCAGGCAGGTTGAGGTCATGAAGAATCTCATCGTATCCCCACGCATGACGGAAGAAGTCTGTGACAGAGCCTGACGAAGCGTAGACATCACGGCATATCTCCTTAAGCATTTCCATCGCCTTGCGTGCAATATACTGCGACTGGGTAAGATCTCTGTTAAGGAAATCATCGGGAATCTCGTTTCTCGAGGTCATAAGCCTTTCGTATTTTGTCTTTGAGATTCCATTCCTCCCTTTAGAAGACTTATAAAGATCGTATAGCCTGTTGACCCGTGAGAGATACGCCTCAAATTTCTCCCTTCCCTCGCTTTGCATGAAATCATAGGCCGTCATCTGACCTTTCCTATGGTTGCAGTCGCGGCAAGCACATACTTTATTTGAGAAACTGTCGTCGAAGAACAGAGAACGCGGAATGACATGTTCTTTTTCAACTTCCGTACCAGTCAAGAAATTACTTACTCCTATCGGCTGACCACAATACATACATTTGTTTTCGGATTCCTCCCACATACGGTATTTCTGAATTCTATTGCGCGACGGTTTAAGACCATATTCTTTCTGTATGCAGTCAGCAATCTCTTTATTATGGCGTTCCCTTGCGGAATTCCTCAATGTCTCCGAAGCCCTATTCTCTTTGCTTTGTTTCAGACTTCGGGCCAATTCAACGCGGATTTCATCGATATGACCATATTTCTCCTTGATAGCATTGACCTGATGCACCATCTGATTAAGCACTTTCTCAATAAGAGGCTGCCGTAAATCCCCTTTATTCAGCAGGGTGAGCTTTTCTTTTAAATCGCGGGCTTCGTTCTCAGCTTTGGTCAAGCTGTCGGAATGCCTCATGTTTACAGCCGCACACGCCTCGCTATAGTTAAGACCAGACTGAAGGAACGGCAACAACTTGCAAATAAATTTGGCTGATTTATTGCCATATCCTTTACCTCTGAAATCTATGTTGAAGAGTCGGTCAATGACATCCTGATCCTCTATTCCAAATTTCTTTCTCAAAGCATTTCCAAGTTCATCCTTATCGGAAATGGAATAGATCGTATGCCACAGTCGATATATCGGCTCTTTAAGATAAGAGGAAGAAACAGAAGCAAAGATTTCTCCAGTCTGAGTATCGGCGCGATTCTCTTCAGTCTTGATTTCGAAGCGCAGAAGTTGTTCCGCTCCAGGATAATCTCCAAGAGCTTTTTTCAATTGACAATATGTGTCGTCACCCTTGATACCTTTGGAAACATTTTTGTCGACTGCAAAACCGTCATCTTTCTTTAGTCCAAGGATCTTGAAAAGATTTGCCGTAGTCAATTTTTCGTTATGCCGCAGGAAATCTACAATCTCCTTACGTTCTTCCAAGGTGATAGGATAGATGAATTGCTGCCGCTTGTCGTAATCGAACAGAGAGGGGATCTCCGGATGGTCATTTCTTTTCTTTTTCGATTTATTACTGTAATTTTTCAGCACTATGTTATTGACCGTTTCCCAGATCCTGCACAACTGAAATAGCGGAGATGAAACAGGGGCGACACGAGGTCCTTTTATTAAAGTCTTGTCGCCTACCATAATTTCACGGCTCTCAAATTGGCACATCGACACAAGATGCTTACAACTCTTCAGAGGACGTTGGTAAAAAACTATGTCGTATATTTTGCGGCAAATATCTTCAGTCAGCAATTCCGGATAGTGCTTACTCTGAAGATGAAGAATCATTTTCAATTCATCTTCATAAGCTTTCCGGGGGAAGACTTTCTCCTTGATTTTATAATTGCATGCCGAACCACCACCGGGATTGAGATATTCCGAATCTTTTAGTTTCTCAAAAAAAAATTGTCCGGGAGTCTGCCCGTTTTCCTTTGCTTCCTCGGCACGTCCTTTAATTTCTGAGAGGTAATCAGATTGTTTTTTGTCGCCGGTGTCGGCATCATTTTTTGAGTGACGGTATCCTCTTCGCTGGTTGATGTGTGAAATCACACGGCCAATCTCCTCAGGCGAAAGTTTTATGCCGGATGCGGCATCTGCCCGTAGTTTCCACAGTGACAATGGCGGAAGTTTCAGCAAATCTGCGCTATAACCTAATCCTGCAGATGCAAGTATTTTATGAAGAGACTCCCTCCTTTGCTGATAGCGGTCGAGCCCTCTTCGGGCTCCTCTTTTAATAGTACGCTCATGGCATACAGTCTCACCGCTTCCTTTCTCGAAGTTCGTATCCTCCTTATCCTGCAGCGGCACTATTCGTGAGCCAATTCCAACTATGGCAAGTTGCTCTTCAGGTGTTTCCGGACGGTCAATCACTGCCCAACCTATTGAAGAGACCCCTAAATCTAATCCTAAAATTCGCTTCATGTCGTAGATTTTATGTAAATTTTAACACTGATTTTTGTCAAACTCACAACTTTTTATTACCTTTGCGATGCAAATAAGAAATTCGACAAATCACAATAAGGATTTTATTCCGTTGTGAAAACATCTGGAAAGAGGAGCTTTAGCAATTGCTTTAGCTCTCTTTCTTTTTTCAAACATTTAAAATATTTGAAAAAATATCACAAATATAAATAAAAAAATTGAAATGCCGCCATTATAGGATAAAAAATTTCATAAGTTCATTTATATTCGATTATACGCACTATTTAAAAAAGCCATCACACATGTCATGGCACGTGACAGTGGCACAGCCGAGTATTTGATCTCGAGAGGGGGTGAGATATGCTGTTGCAACTCAGTGATGCTTCTTCTAATGCTTGCAGGCGGTGTAGCAGTCCAAGTTATATAGGTAATTGCACGAGGAGAGCGCGGGATCGAGGCTTTCAGCCTCGACACGGCGGTGCCATCCGGCACCCAAGCTTTCCTGACGGGTGTTGCAGAATGTCAATGTTCTCGTAGCGGTGAAGCCGGTGAGGGCTTCGATGCCGGGGAAAGACTCTTCTTTCCTGTTTCCGGAGGCAAAGTTAATACGGGATTCGGGAGGGGGATTTTTATTCCGCAACTTTTCCGTTGTCAGTTCTAAGTTGTCAGGTATTGGTTGTTTCGTCACCTACGACAAACCGGCTTCGCGTTTGATGGTTGATAGTTTAGGGGATAAGGATGGAGGCTGCGGCACGGAAGTGCCAGCAACCCCGGGCAAAAAAGGAGATTTGCTGTCTATTTGAATCTTTGAACTGCTTAGATGAACTTATGCTCAGAAGAGGGTGTTTTGACTTTGGAAATCACAAAAATAATAATTGCTATGAAAAAGGCATTCCTAACTCTCATCGCTTTTATCAGCGTAGCGCTCGGGGCTTCAGCCATAAATCTCAAGGAGGCATATGCGGCCCTTTCAAATATTCCCAACGTTTCGGTCACCAAGCCCGACTACAACTTACCCATGGATCTCCCGATAATGCAGGACGGCGGTCTTGTGGTCAACGAGGGTAACCTTGCGGCAGGCTATAACCTGAATGCAGCACAGATCAAGGAAACAGGCGACGCTGCCTATACTATCCTCAACCAAGTGCCGTTAGTACGCATGATCAACGGAGCCAACAACAATCTGGCAACAGGTTTCGTATATGCCGAACCGACCGGCGAGAATACCAACGATGTACTTATCGTGGTCATGAGCGGCTATCGCGGATCGGCGGTATTCATGTACGCACAGGATGTGCCGGATACAGTCTGCACCGCGCTTCAAATGGCCCCTGTGGAGATGGAAGGAAGATCCATCTCTCTTAAAGCCAAATTGCCGGGAGATGATGAATTCAATATCATACTCAACAAAGGAAGATAATACGCCCTTTGTCACGCGACAAATGCGCCCACTCTTTTCAAGGGGGAGACTATGAAATAAAACGATTACGGATGGGTCAGTCGGTGAGGAGGTGCATCTCGCAGCGGGAGCAATCGAAACGGAGGCGGTAGCGTAGCTGACCGTTGTCGATGACAAGCGGCTCTTCAGGATGGGCACCTTTATCCTTGCGGCACATACCGAGCTCCCGGAGTATGCAATGGCGCGTGGTCATTACCTGAGTGCCCCTCTCAACTTTTCCATGCGTCACCTCCATGGCGTCTTCCATCTCCTTCACGCCATGAGAACGGTAGAACTCCCTGGCGAGACTGTTGGCGATGTTGTCGCGGAAATCGAGCCGTTCCGACGGATAGACAGTCTCCAGGTTCTCCGAGCGCCGCATGTCGAAGCGGTAAGTGGCAATATTGGCCTTGTCGAGTTCCTCGACAAGCCGACGTCGCAAGGCCGTGATCTCGGAACGCGGAATGAACACCGAGGGATCGAGAGTGGAGCGATACTCGCGCAACACATACGGAGTATTTCCAAGTTTGGCGAAATCGCGGCTGAAATCCATCTCAGTACGCGCCTCTCCTCTGGTGACATCGAGCGGAAGTCTGACCATCACCCCCCTCTCGTCGGACGCCGTCACCCCCTTGTCGTCGAGAGTGACATCAAGGGAGATTCTGCGCTCAGAAGTATCCCTCTGCATGAGTTTCTGCCATTCGATATCTGAAGTGCGGTGGATCACGGCACCCTTAGGGATATCCACCTTGCGCCCGGTGAGAATACGCCCGTTCTCAACCTTGTTGACATTCACGCCGCAATATCGTCCGTCGCGGTCGAAATAGCTAATGCCGTCGCCATTGTGAAGCTGGCGGATATCACTTATGGTCTCCCCCATCGACTTGGGTGTAAGCATGGAGGCAATCGATGCCGGGCGACGCCCATTGAGGAAATAATCCGTGAAGCCGCGGTTGAAACTCTTCTCAGGTCTTGGATCGAATGCAAGTTTCTCATATCCGAAAGAACTTCTGCATAATCTGCCTTCGGAAGCGCCGATGACAGCATTAAGTTTCCGACTGTAGAAAGCAGTGATATTCTTAACATAGTCGGCATCTTTGAGACGTCCCTCGATCTTGAACGACGAAACACCGGCTTCCACCAGCTTCTCCAGACTCGCCGAGGCATTGAAATCACGCAGAGACAGAAGATGACGGTCGCGGACCAATGCCTTTCCCCCGGCGTCATACAATGTGAATGGGAGACGACATATCTGAGCGCACTCCCCCCGGTTGGCGCTACGGCCAGTAGCCGCGCAGCTCGCATGGCAACGCCCGGAATAGCTTACACATAAAGCGCCATGGACGAAACACTCCACGGGGACGTCGACAGCATCTGTTATCGACCTGATCTCCGGGAGTGTCAGCTCCCTGGCGAGTACAAGCTGCGAAAACCCGACTTCCTGCAAGAAACGTGCCTTCTCCGGAGTGCGTATGTCGCACTGCGTGCTTGCATGGAGAGCAATGGGGGGAAGAGACATGCGCAATAGCGACATATCCTGCACTATAAGGGCGTCGACTCCGATATGATACAGGTCGCGGCACAGGCCCTCCACTTTCCTCAGCTCATCCTCGAAGACTATCGTGTTGACCGTGACGTAGACACGCGCCCGGTAGCGATGGGCGAAATCGACCACCTCAGCTATCCCGTCGAGAGTATTGGCGGCAGCCTTGCGCGCACCATGACTCGACGCGCCTATATATACGGCATCGGCGCCATGCCTCACGGCCTCTATGGCCACCTTCGGATCAGCGGCCGGCGAGAGCAGTTCAAGTCTTCTTCTTTTGTCAATCATCTTTTCTCACTATGTCCTTCATAGTAGTTAACGTAAGCATGGCATATTTTAGCGTATGCCCCCGAGGTAGGATAGTTGCCGGAGAAACACCAGTCGCCGGTATGATCCGGGATGGCGCGCCGCAAATCTTCCATACTGAGATAGACCACCCTCACTTTCGCGCGACATCCCTCGGGAGTGACCATCTCCGCGATCTCACGCGATATAGCATGACCCGAGGTCTGCGCATACAGCAGACGCACGAAATTCCTCGTGCGCTGTTTTCCTTCGAGCGATGCCTTGCTCTGCTCATAGATCTCACGGAGGATGTCTTCCTTCCCCTCCCTTTTCACGATATTTACCGCAGCACGGAAAGTGATGAGCTCGCCGAGACGCGACATGTCGATGCCGTAGAAATCGGGATAACGCACCTGTGGCGCGCACGACACCACAACGATCTCTTCCGGGCCATAGGAGTCGAGAAGCGATATGACGGAGGATTTGAGTGTGGTGCCCCTCACAATGCTGTCGTCGACTATCACGATACGCCGAACTCCCTCCGGGAGCTCATCGAGAGTCTTGACGTATGTGCGCTCCACAAGATTCTCACGTCCGCTCTCTGTGGATATGAATGTGCGGAGCGCCTTACCCTTCTCTATGATGCGTCCGAAATTCACACGTCGTCCGTCAGGGCTCATCATGACATGCGGCTTGTATTTATCTCGGAAATCACCTGCCAGTGTCTGCGCGTCGACAGGAAGCGGCAATCCAGCAAAATATGCCACCATACCTATGAAAGCAGAACGTGCCGAAGCCGGCACAAAAGAGAAATAGGTCTTCTCCACCTCATTCTCCCCCACCTCAGCCACATGCTCGGCGAGGAGACTGCCGAGACGCTCGCGCTCGAGGGTTATCTCCGCGCGGTCGGCACGTGAGAAATAGATCCTCTCAAAGACGCATTCCCTGACGGGTTTCTCCTCTATCACCCTCTTGAAGACAATCCTTCCTTCAGGATTTACCCTAAGCATGACTCCCGGGATTAGCTTCCTTATCTCGGAGGGATCAACGCCTGCGGAAAGGGATATCGCAGATTTCTCGCTCGCCACGATCACTTTCTCATCGTCGGCATACCAGAATGCGGGCCGTATGCCATGAGCATCCCTTACAGCCCAGAATTCTCCCGTAGTATCAATGCCGCATATGACGAATCCTCCGTCCCACTGCGGGGCCGTAGCCTGCAGGGCAGTCTCCACCTCAGTGCGTTTCCCATCACTGTTCCACAGTTCCGACGATATATGCTTGAGAAGCACATGTGTGTCGGCATCAGGATCGGCGTCTATACCCTTTTCGTTTAATTTCTGCCAGATATGAGGGGTATTGATAAGATGGAAGTTGCCGCAGATAAGCATACTCTCTTTCTCATCGCCACATTCATGATCCTCGCGGAATGGGTGCAGGAAACGCTCGCCGGTCAGTCCGGTGGTGCTGTAGCGAACGTGACCGAGCATGAGGGCACCGCTGTAAGGAAGCTGTCCGGAGCCCCACTCGCGTTCCTCGGAGATCTCCTTGTCGATCCTGGCAGCCATCGCCTCTACAGCGCCCGTTCCTTCCCGGCGTATCTGAAATACCCTGGGAGAGGGGGTTCGCATGTCGATGCAACCGATTCCGGCGCCATCCTGGCCTCTGTTGTATTCTCTGATCAACATATTCTCAAGAAGATGCAGGCCGTAATACACATCGCCGTATCTCTGCTCGAAATGTTGCATCGGCTTAAGAAGCCTTACCATGGCCACGCCACATTCATGTTTGACAAAATCCATCATATAAAGGTTAAAGTTGGGAGGTTAAAGGTTAAAGTTGGGAGGTTAAAGGTTAAAGTTGAGAGGTTAAAGGTTAAAGTTGGGAGGTTAAAGGTTAAAGTTGAGGGGGTTGAGGAGGGTTATGGAGGGGAATCCGCGACTTGCAGTCGCGCCACGGGAATGCCATACGGGCGCAGACTAATCCTTGAGGAGGACTATGCCGGAGGAGGGCTAACGCTTGAGGAGGACTAATCCGGGGGAGGGGAGAAGGCCGCGGGGGAGGGAATAGGGTATTTATTGATTCCAGTCATATTTCTGATGCATATTTTTAAGTTCTTATCCTATAAAAGACGCGTCCGGAAGAGAGTGTGTCACCACTCGCCTCCGGACGTCGCTATTTCTTGAACATTCTGTCGATGTCGCGTCGGTCTTCCCGCTCTTTTATCGACTGCCGTTTGTCGTATTCCTTTTTACCTTTGCCGATACCAATCACCATCTTGGCATATCCTTTGTCGCTGATGAAGATCTTGAGAGGCACGATAGTGAAACCGGGGTCGGCACTCTGTTTGGAAATCTTGGCGATCTCCTTACGACTCAGGAGAAGCTTGCGGTCTCGCCGCGACTCGTGGTTGTTGTAGGAGCCGTAGAAGTATTCCGAGACGTGCATCCCTTTAACCCACACTTCTCCGCGATCGACAACGCAGTAACTGTCGGTGATATTGGCCTTCCCCGCACGGATCGACTTTATCTCAGTTCCTGTGAGAACCATCCCAGCTGTGAAGGTATCGCCTATCTCATAATTGAAACGGGCTTTCTTATTCTGTATGTTTATCTGGCTCGATTTCATATCTTGATTTCATTTAGGAAGGATCTCCTGCAGGAGCTGCGCAAGGGCATATGGTATGCCGACAGTCAGCACGCACATGAGTCCGGTGTAAGTCATTCTCCTGTTGTCGGGGAATTTAAAGAACCTCGCACCCCGGCATTCGGAATATATAGTCCATACCGGCAGGAAGATAAGCACTGCCCACAACATAGGCAGAAGCTCAAGCAGACTTGAGAAGAGACAGAGCGTGGAGAGCGATATCATCACAAACTGTCGGCAAAACCTCCCGTCGCTTTTCTTATCAAAGATCTTTCCCATTATCCCCTTGATGACGAGCATTATGCAGAAGTAACCGAAAAAGAAGGATACAAACCCTATCACGGCCGCCACAAGAACTTCCGAAAGCGATGTGCGCGGAGCATAATACAACCGGGAGAAAATGCTGACAGCATAAACCGCCATCATGGGATAGAAGCATCCCTGCTGCACGCGCTCACAACTAAGAGAGCTACGTCTAAGCTCTTTCCAACCCTCCACAGGATTGATAAGCACTTTCAGCATAATTGCCAGCGGCGAGACGTCGGAGGGATCAGGTGCTTCCTCCGGTATGTCGTCGGGAGAGACCTGCGAAAAGTTCGGCCCGGATTTGTCAAGACCGTCATACGACTGATCAAGCCCGGTGTCAGACAACTTTTCTCCATCTTCCACATACACATAGATATTGTCCGACTCCTGTTCTTCAGTAATTTTGTTTCTTTCTTCCATATCCGGCTGCAAATTTACGCAATTCCTGTAGAATCTGCAAACAAAAGTCACCTTAAGGAGCAAGAAAAAGATAAGGCCGCCCGTCATAGGCAGCCTTATCCTTATAGATCATATTCCCTTGCGGGTGCAGACTCACTCAGCCTCACGCTCCTCGTTGAGAAGGCGTATCATCTCGATAGCGCTCTTCGGGATGCGGGTGCCGGGACCGAATATTGCGGCAACCCCGGCCTTGTAGAGGAAGTCGTAGTCTTGCGCCGGAATCACACCGCCCGCAGTGACGAGTATGTCGGGACGTCCGAGTTTCTCAAGCTCCGCGATCACCTGAGGTATCAGGGTCTTGTGGCCTGCGGCAAGCGAAGAGACACCGAGAATGTGAACATCGTTCTCCACAGCCTGGCGCGCGGCCTCGGCGGGAGTCTGGAACAGCGGCCCCATGTCAACGTCGAAACCGCAGTCGGCATAGCCAGTAGCCACTACCTTTGCGCCGCGGTCATGGCCGTCCTGGCCCATCTTGGCAATCATGATACGAGGCTGGCGACCTTCGCGCTTAGCGAAATCCGCCACAACCCTGCGGGCTTCCTCAAACTCGGGATCACCCTTCTCCTCACTGCTGTACACTCCGGAAATTGTTTTGATTACGGCTTTATAACGTCCGACAACTGCCTCGCAGGCATCGGAAATCTCACCGAGCGACGCACGGAGGCCTGCGGCCTTCACGGCGAGGTCGAGAAGATTACCCTTCGACGGATCTTTCACACACTCTGTAATTGCCTCGAGAGCCTTCTTGACAGCGGCCTCGTCGCGATTCGCGCGGAGCTCCTCGAGACGGGCACACTGCTCCTTGCGCACCTCCGTATTGTCGACCTCCAGGATATCGATGGGATCCTCGTGGTCAAGACGGTATTTGTTGATGCCGACAATCGTCTGCTTGCCGGAGTCGATGCGTGCCTGCGTGCGTGCGGCGGCCTCCTCGATCTTCAGTTTCGGCAGACCTGTCTCGATGGCCTTGGCCATGCCTCCGAGTTTCTCGATCTCCTGGATGTGCTCCCATGCCTTATGGGCGATCTCGTTGGTGAGAGCCTCCACATAGTAGCTTCCGCCCCAAGGATCAACCTGCTTGGTGACATAAGTCTCCTCCTGGATATAGATCTGGGTGTTGCGGGCGATACGTGCGGAGAAATCGGTAGGAAGCGCGATAGCCTCGTCGAGGGCATTGGTGTGGAGCGACTGGGTGTGGCCGAGCACAGCTCCCATGGCCTCCACGCAAGTACGGCCGACGTTGTTGAAAGGATCCTGCTCAGTAAGGCTCCAGCCAGATGTCTGACTGTGGGTGCGGAGAGCGAGCGATTTGGGATTCTTGGGATTGAACTGCTTCACGATCTTCGCCCAAAGCATACGGGCGGCACGCATCTTGGCAATCTCCATGAAATAATTCATAGAAATAGCCCAGAAGAACGAAAGACGGGGAGCGAAGGAGTCGATGTCCATGCCTGCGTTTACACCTGCGCGGAGATACTCCAGACCGTCGGCGAGAGTGTAGGCAAGCTCGATGTCGGCGGTAGCGCCAGCCTCCTGCATATGGTAGCCGGAGATTGAGATCGAGTTGAACTTGGGCATGTTCTTCGAAGTGTATTCGAAGATGTCGGCGATGATCTTCATCGAGAATGCCGGCGGATAAATATAGGTGTTGCGCACCATGAACTCCTTAAGGATGTCGTTCTGGATGGTGCCGGCCATCTCGTCGAGCTTTGCACCCTGCTCAAGGCCTGCGTTGATGTAGAAAGCGAGCACAGGAAGCACCGCGCCGTTCATGGTCATCGACACCGACATCTTGTTGAGGGGTATACCGTCGAAGAGCACCTTCATATCCTCGAGCGAGCAGATCGACACACCGGCCTTACCAACATCGCCCACCACCCTCTCATGGTCGGCGTCATAGCCGCGGTGGGTGGGAAGGTCAAAAGCCACAGAAAGACCCTTCTGTCCGGAAGCGAGGTTGCGGCGGTAGAAGGCGTTAGATTCAGCGGCGGTGGAGAATCCGGCATATTGACGGATAGTCCACGGGCGCATGGGATACATCGCGCTGTAAGGGCCTCTCAGGAATGGGGGAAGACCCGACACATAGTCGAGATGCTCCAGGCCCTCGAGGTCGCTCTCAGTATATACATGTTTCACAGGGATAAGCTCCGCAGTGATCCATTCTGCCTCCTGTCCCTGGGAGGCCGGGGCTGCGTGGCGCTCGCCGACCGCTGCCTCAATATTGATTTCTTTGAAATTCGGTCTCATTTCAGTTGAGGAGTTTTGCATTAAACTTGATAAGAGTGTCGAGCACGTTCACTCTCACATGGATGAAGTCTTCTATGCCGATTGCCTTGAGATCGTCCATGCATGCGGGAGCACCAGCCACGACAAACATCGCACGTCCGTCGAGAAGCTTGAATGCCTCAGGAGCATACTCGGCATATTCGTCGTCGCTCGAGCAAAGCACAACCACATCGGCGCCTTTCTCCATGGCGGCATCAATACCCTCGCCGACGGTCTTGAAGCCGATGTTGTCGATGATCTCATATCCGGCACAACCGAAGAAGTTGGATGAGAACTGCGCACGGGCGAGACGCATGGCGAGATTGCCTATTGTCAGCATGAACACCTTAGGACGCCTGCCACTCTTCTCCGTGTCGAGACGGAGCTGCTCAAACTGGCTCGCAGCCCGGTCGAACACGAGATAATCCACAGCGCCGTCGACGGGTTCTTCCTGACCGCAACCGCAATGGCATGAGCAACCTTCCTTCTCGATCTTGTCGAGAGCCTTCTCATTGAAGTTAGGATACTGGTTCGTGCCGAGAAGTATCTCCTTCCTGCGTGCCACGTCGGTGTGACGTTTCACGCCCGACTCATTGACGCTACGCTGGATCTCGCCTTTCTTGAGAAGAGCGTAGAATCCGCCCTCATCCTCAACCTTGTTGAAGAGCTCCCAAGCCACCTTGGCGATGGAGGCCGTGAGTGTCTCAATATAATAAGAACCGCCTGCGGGATCGACCACCTTGTCGAGGTGGCTCTCCTCGCGGAGAAGAAGTTGCTGATTGCGCGCTATACGCTCGCTGAATTCGTCAGGTTTCTTATACTGGAGATCAAAGGGAAGAGTCTCGATAGAGTCAACACCAGCCAGAGCAGCGCTCATGGTCTCAGTCATGCTGCGAAGCAGGTTGACGTGGGCATCATAGATGGTCTGGTTGAACTGGCTCGTGACAGCATGCACCTTCATCTTGCAGCACTCATCGGCAGCTCCGTAAGCCTTCACAATCTCGGCCCAGAGCATACGGGCGGCACGGAACTTGGCCACCTCCATGAAATAATTGGATGATATGCCCATGTTGAACTTGATGCGACGGGCTGCGTCACATGCGTCGATACCGGCCTCCGTAAGCATTGTCATCCACTCGGCACCCCATGCGAGAGCGTAGCCGAGCTCCTGAGTGATATAGGCGCCGGCATTGTTGAGCATGCATGAATCGACAGCGAAGCAAGCCATCCCGGGCACGTCTTTCACAGCCTCATACATAGCGACAGCCTCTTCCCTGATATCGCGCGGGAAGTCGACACCATGGCGGAGCAGACGTTTGAAAGGATTAAAATCGATCGATCCCTTGAAATCGGGGGCGACACCCTTCTCCTTAAGGAATGCCACGAACATACGGGCTATCTCCACGGCCCTGCCCATGCAGCAGCTGATATTGACTTCAGTCTTCGCGAGATCGATGCCGCTGAAGATAGTCTCAAGATCAGCGGCGGTGATGTCGCGTCCGAGCTTTATGCCCAGCGAATCGACACCGCGATCAAGGATGTGGAGAGCCTCACGGTTGATTTCCGCAGGATCACATCCCTCCGCCTGCTGGCGGATGAGCCAGTTGTTGGAGTCTTTCGTGCCTCTGACGTAGGGGAACTGTCCGGGCAACGTCCCCATATGGGGAAGATCCTTGACATCGCTCCTGCGATAGAATGGCTGCACGTTAAAACCCTCGTTGGTGCGCCACACGAGCTTCTTATTGAAATCGGCGCCCTTGAGGTCGACATTAATTTTCGCAACCCAGTCTTCAGTGCTGACGGGCTCGAACATGTCGAATAGTCTTTCTTGGTTAGTTGCCATAAATATCTACAGCTAATGATATAATATAGAAAATTTTTGTGTATTTCTGAAACAATTCCGGCCGCGGCCAACTCCCCGCGTGCAAATCATCCGTCGAGTCTTCACACATGGTAAGGTCATCACAGGCCGTCATGACGGCCCCCGTTTCCACAGCCACGCTACTGTAGCCGGCTGCCGCGACTGGCGGAAGCTCCATGCAGACCATCAAAAAAACAAATGGCCACCTTTGCCTCCGCAGATGCAAATTTAGCCATTAACTTTCAATTGGGGAAATTTTTCCCTAATTTTTATCAATAAAAAACCTAAAAACCGTCAACATGACAATACCGGCGACTCGACTATGAGCTTTTTACCCTCACACCTCATCACTTTGCCAGGGAAATCGTCCACCAGCTGCAGATTATGGGTAGCCATAAGCACACAATGACCGTTGTCGGCCAGATCATGAAGTAGCGACACTATCTGATATCCCGTCTGCGGATCGAGATTGCCCGTAGGCTCATCGGCGATTATCAGCTCCGGCTTGTTAAGCAGGGCCCGGGCTATGACGATACGTTGCTGCTCTCCCCCACTCAGCTCATGAGGCATCTTATAGCTTTTATTAGACATTCCCACCATGGCGAGAACCTCCTCAATGCGTTCGTCAATCTCACGTCTGCTGTCCCAGCCCGTGGCACGGAGCACGAAGCGGAGATTGCCGCTTACCGAACGGTCCTGCAGCAGCTGGAAATCCTGAAAGACAATCCCTATCTTTCTCCTGAGGTAAGGGATCTTGCTTTTTTTCATATTGAGGAGATCAAAACCGAGCACCTCCGCCGTCGTGCCTCCATGGAGACCGACATCGGCATACATAGTCTTCATCAGGCTGCTCTTGCCACTACCCACTCTCCCTACAAGATAATGGAACTCACCGGTGGAGAGAGTGAAGCTCACATCCTTGAGCACGCTTTTCTCAGCCCTTTCCACCTCTACGTCCTTATAGTTTACGATGACACTCATTGTTGGTTTTCTTTCTTCTTTCGCGCAAAGTTATCAATTTAATTCCGTCTGCGCAAGCGGAGAGGAGATCATTCCGCCAAATCACATGACGCAAGAGCGTGCGGAAGCCTCCCAGCATCAGAAACTAAACATAAACATCGCTGACGCACGGTTGGCACTGCCATGGGTGCCATTGAAATCCATACGTTTCCCGCAGACATATTCGGCACCGACCTCAAAGCGCGGCGTGATATCCCAGAAAATATTCCAGGCTCCATAGAGCCCGTATTTATAATCTCCGTCGCCGGGATTATGTTTCGGGAAAAAACGCTGCTCCGACAGGGCCATATTTATGAAAAGATTATCCTTAATATAATACTGGGCACCGAACACGAAGCCCGCGATCGTAGGAGCATACATCCTTCCCTTATCTCCACGGCGCGCGATCAGGTCATAATTACCGATGGAAAGGTCGGTGGTGTATGACGCATGCCCCTGCCCGACCGACACGATACCCATGAGATTCAACTGCGGCACAACCTTGACTACGCCCGAAAGCTGTGCGGCCCATCCGAAGACATTGTAGTTGCGTTGATCCACAAGATCGCGATAGGTGAGCACCCTTCCGAGTCCCGAAAGACGCACATGACTTTTGCCACCATCCCATTTATACTGCACGAACGCCGCGGCATCGGGCACATAATCACTGCAGGTCTTAGTGTAGACATCATCGGCATTGACCGACGACGAAGGGAACTCAAGCGAACCGGCAACCGTCCATTTATCTTTGAAAGTCGTCATGTACCTCACCAGCACATTCGTGCGCGAGTTGACAGCATTCGAGCCCGCACCGTCGATAGTTGGGGGCTCAGCCGACGAATCCTCGAATGTGGTTGTGGCATATCCTATTGTCCAATGGTCGCTCTGGAGATATGCCTTCTTAAGCTTGAAATCGCGGTTGTTGTATCCGCTGAAGTCACACTGGATAAAGCCCATGAAATCGCCGATGAATGTATTATTTCCGAGAATAGTGAAAAACAAACCGGTTCCAGCCGGAGTCGCCCACAGACGCCGTTTGCTTGTGGGATCTTTAGGTATGGGGATAAGATAAGGGGAGAATCCATTGACCGGTATGGATCCGTTCCAGTCAAAATTGCCACGCATCCTTATCATGCCACCGACACCCATAGCAAGCTTACCATCCTTACTCATCAGCATGAAATAAGGAGCCCGGGGATCCTGAAAATGACGGAACTGGTCGATATAGAAAATATTCAGTCTCTTCCTTATCGTGTCGACAGGGATCTCAACGCCACCCGGGGCGATGACATGCGTGGAATTTATCATCTTTTCTATCCTCACATCTTCGGGAGTCTTCAAGGCGACGCTGTCGCCACTCTGAGCGGATGCCGTGGCCGATGCGGCCAAAAGAAGCGATGCCGCCGCACATGCGGCCATATGCCTCGATCTGTTTACTTCGTGTTTTGTCATAGCGGATTCTCTTGTGGATTATGGCACGTTCGTGCGAACGTGCCATGTGGAATATAGAAATATAACGCCTCAAGACGCAGGTAGTTCAGAAATAGAGCGCCAGTGGATAGATCAACGGGGCAGCGACAGGCAAAACATGAAAAGACCTGCGAGCTAATAAATACATAAAAAAGAATCTGAGATATCTTTTGAAGATAATCTCAGATTCCTAAGTGTCCAAGATGAGACTCGAACTCACACAGCCTAACGGCCACTACCCCCTCAAA
>ERZ836877.2754-NODE-2754-length-21656-cov-3.984121_pt1 | contig 21656 bp, 21 predicted proteins | sample MGYA00519469_ERZ836877 | MGnify/ENA primary metagenome ERZ836877 (study PRJEB31850, sample SAMEA3708809) | human gut metagenome | biome: human gut; feature: human-associated habitat; material: faeces | place: China | collected 2014 ... | reverse complement strand
ACTAAAAATAGTATTTATTTTTATATGTTATGAGGAGAAAAGTTTGTCCTGAGCCCTATTCCTTTCCAATGTTTTGCCGAATACAAAATAAAAAAGAACGATAAGGCTTGCCGCAGCATGGGTGCTGTAGCGCCGGAACGGCAGGCCGAAACAGACAGGCGGAGTTCTGCCCCCCCTCCGGCGTACGAAGGGCTACCGGAAAGTCGCGTGCGTACGTGGCCGGGACGTGGCCTGAAACCGGCCGGTTTATTGCGTGCACAGTCAAGGAGTAAACCCATGCGTTGGACGCTCATGCACAAGTATGTGGGCTCGCTATTCGGCGCGCTGATCACCTGTTGCGGCGTGGTGTTGTTTGTTTCTATCTATTTCATGAAAACGCCCATTGAGAACGAACTCGACAAGGGCATCCAGCGCATGTGCCAGGTGGTGCACATGTCCAACGAGAGCACGGCTCAGCGTTTTGCCCAGAGCGCCGCGCTCATGGCCGACGAGGACAGCCTGGCCCGCGCCATTGCGGAAAAAGATCATGAAACGGCCTACCGCCTGGGCCAGACCGCCATGAAGAAGGCCAAATCGGACTTTATGACCATCACCGACGCCGAGGGAGTGGTGGTGGCCCGCGGCCATGCCACCAAATACGGCGACAGCGTGCTCAAACAGGAAACCGTGGCTAAAGCCCTTAAGGGTGAGCCGGCCGTGGCCGTAGTTGCGGGCACTGTAGTGCCCTTCACTATCCGGGCCAGCCAGCCGGTCATGTACGAAGGCCGTCTGGTGGGCAGCATTTCCATCGGCGTTTCGCTGGTGGGGCCGGCCTATATGGACTGGCTCGGCAAGGTCACCGGCTCTCATGTGACCATTTTTAAAGGCGATACCCGCGTCATGACCACCATTGTGCGGGACGGCAAGCGCGTCATCGGCACCAGGCTGGAATCCAAAGACATTGTCAAGGCCGTGCTGGAGCGGGGCGAAACCGTCTATGCCCACAACTCCATTCTGGGCGTGCCGTACAATTCCGCCTACTGGCCGGTCAAGGCCGCCGACGGCAAGACTGTGGGCATGTGGTTTGTGGGCATGCCCATTGACGTGCTGCGCAGTCTGGAAAAAACCGCCATCCAGAAGGCCATCATGGTGGGCTGTGCCCTGCTGGTGCTGCAGTTGGCCATTTCTGTCGTGCTGGGGCGGATGGTAGGTGCGCCTGTGGCCCAAATTACCCGTTATGCCCAAGACGTGGCCGAGGGTAAGGGCGATTTGCACCTGGACGTGCACAGCCGCGACGATATGGGCTTGCTGGCCGATTCGCTGCGCAGCATGGAGGCAAATCTGCGCAAACTGGTGGCTGAGGCCGCTGCGCAGGCTGAGGCGGCCCGCCGGAAAGGAACAGAGGCCGAGCAGGCCATGGCCGAGGCCCGCACGGCTCAAGCCAGAGCCGAAAGCGCCCAGCGCGAGGGCATGATCAGCGCCGCCGACCAGATAGAAGGGGTGGTGGAGCAGCTCAACGCTTCCATCAACGATATGGCCACCAAGGTGGAAAATACCGCCAGGGCCTTGGACCACGCCGCAGGGCGTTTGTCCGAAACCGCCACGGCTATGGAAGAAATGAACTCCACCGTGCTGGAGGTGGCCAAGAATGCCGGCGGCGCGGCGGATATTTCCAACGCGGCCAGAAACAAGGCCGAAACCGGCGCCACAGTGGTTTCCAAGGCCGTGTCCAGCATTCAGGAAGTGCAGCGGCAATCCCTGGCCCTCAAGGAGGGCATGACTGATCTGGACGATCATGCCAGGGCCATCAATCAGATCATGGGCGTGATTTCAGATATTGCAGACCAGACCAATCTGCTGGCCCTCAACGCGGCCATTGAGGCGGCCCGCGCCGGCGACGCCGGACGCGGCTTTGCCGTGGTGGCCGACGAAGTGCGCAAACTGGCCGAAAAGACCATGGCCTCTACCACGGACGTGGGCAACGCCATCCACGCCATTCAGGAAAGCACCGGCCGAAGCATCGGCCAGGTGGACGAATCCGTCAAAAATATTGCTGAAGCCACGGACTTTTCCAACAAGTCCGGCGAGGCTTTGGGCGAAATCGTGGGCATGGTGGAACAGACCGCCGACGAAGTGCGCGCCATTGCCACGGCCAGTGAAGAGCAGTCGTCGGCCAGTGAAGAAATCAACCGCTCCATCGCGGACGTGAACCAGATCGCCGCCAGCACCAGCGCAGATATGCGGGCCGTGAACCAGGAGCTGGACGCTCTGCGTGAGCAAGCCCGCAGCCTGGTGGAATTGATTGAAAAGATGAAGCGGGCCTAAGGCGGGAGCGTGGGCCTGGATGCAAAAAGGGGGGCGAAAGCCCCCCTTGCTGCAGCGGCGGTTGCCAGCCGGAGATTTTATCCTGCGCGCCCTCTGCCAAGCCCCTTTCTAAAGCAGTTAGCGAATGAAATGAGCTAACTGCTCTGCAAGGATTTTCTTGAAAATCCTTGCCACGAAATGCGAGAAGGCAGGCTTTTGCCTGCAGTAAGCGAGCATTTCAAGTGTTAAATGCTCTAAAGGGTCCGTGCGCTAAACATTGAACAGGAAGTGCATGACGTCGCCGTCCTGCACCACATAGTCCTTGCCTTCCACGCGCAGCACGCCGTCGGCGCGGCAGGCGGCCTCACTTTCGTGGCTCATATAGTCGTCGTAAGCAATGACTTCGGCCCGGATGAAGCCCCGCTCAAAATCCGTGTGGATGACGCCCGCGGCCTGCGGAGCCTTCCAGCCTTTGTGGATGGTCCAGGCCCGCACTTCGTCCGGCCCGGCGGTAAAATAACTGCACAGCCCCAGGGTGGCATAGCCCGTGTGGATAATGCGGGCGAGGCCGCTTTCTTCAATACCGTAGGAGGCCAGCATTTCGGCCTGCTCCGCCGGGTCCAGGCCCTGCAGTTCCTCTTCCAGCCGGGCGCAGATGCGGGCAAAGCCCGCGCCGCGCGTCCGGGCCAGGTCCTCTACCTGCCGGGCCAGGGCATTGCCCTCGGCGGCGGCCCCTTCGTCCACATTGGCGCAGTAAATGACGGGCTTGGCCGTGAGCAGGCCCAATTCCCGCCAGGCCGCAAGAAAAGCCTCGTGTTCAGGCAGGGCGAAATCCCGCGCAGACTTGCCCGCATTGAGGTGGGCAAGCAGCACCTGCATATGCTCGGCGGCCGCCTTGGCCTCCTTGCTGCCTTTGGCCATCTTCTGCAGTTTTTCCAGGCGTTTTTCCGTGCTCTGCACGTCGGCCAAAAGCAGCTCCAGCTCAATGGTTTCCACATCGCGCAAGGGGCTTACGCTGCCATCCACGTGTGTGACGTTTTCGTCCTCAAAGCAGCGCACCACCTCCACAATGGCCGCGCATTCGCGGATATTGCCCAGAAACTGGTTGCCCAGGCCTTCGCCCTTGCTGGCCCCGCGCACCAGGCCGGCAATGTCGATAAAGTCCACGCTGGCATAGATAGTCTTACGCGGGCGGGCCTTGGCGGTGAGGGCGTCCACCCGCGCGTCCGGCACGGCCACTGTGGCCTTGTTGGGTTCAATGGTGCAGAAAGGGTAGTTGGCGGCCTGGGCGTTCTGCGCCTTGGTCAGGGCGTTGAACAGGGTGGATTTGCCCACGTTGGGCAGCCCAACGATTCCGATGCTGAGCGACATGCTGTCTCCTTGCGGTGCGGGGGCACGCGGCCCGCGCCGGTGTAGTTTGCCGAAGCGGGCCTGTTATAGCCGCAAGCGCGGCCCAGGGCAAGGCGCGGCTGCGGCGCGGGAGTGTGCGTGCGGGATGCGCAGCGGCACAGGTCTGTCGTATCCGCCGGGAGGGGATGGCACGGGGCGGTTCGGGGCAGAGGACGACGCATGATCGCACCGCTTGAGCAAAAACAGCCTTTTTTGCGCCGACGGCGTCAGCGGCAGCGGTTGCCGTTACGCACGTCCTGTTTTCGCCTTCTGTGCGGACAGGCGTCTACTGCAGCCTGGTGCGCACAGTGGGGGTGAGGCCGTCCCCTGCGCCGGGGCCCCGGTCGCGCAGCAGGTTGCGCATGTCGTCGGTAATGGGCACGGTGGCCGTGCCCATGGCCAGCACTTCGCCGCTGGTAGTATGGATAAGACGCAGGCTGAAGCGCACCTGCTCACGGCTGACCACATAGGTGCCGGCCAGCACCGCCTGACCCGTGCCGCTGGCGGCGGCCAGCTTGCGCACATCGCGGGTGAGGTAGAACTCGCCGCGCTGTTTGTCAAAGCGAATGACGCTGCCCCGGCGGATTTCCTGAAAGCGGTACCCCGCGTTGACGAGCCAGCGCGCCACTTCTTCGGTCATCTGCCGGGCCAATGGCGAGGATTCTTCCAGATTGTTGATATTGGCGGGCGTGGTGCCCAAGATCATGATGCGGGCGCGGGCCAAGGATTTGCGTTCCTTACTGGTCATGCCGGGGTCGTCCCCGGCGTAGCGCATCATGAGTTGCTCGTCCATCTGCTTGGCGATGCTGTCCGCCGCGCGGGGCACGGTTCCGGCGGCCGCAGTAAGCGGAAAGAGCAGGGCCGCCAGCATGAGCAGGGTAATAATCCAACGGTACATGACACGACCTCAGCGCATGGTGCGCAGCAAAAGATCCACGCCTTCCAGTTCGCGGCGGATGATCTGCGCCGTGGCGTCGTCGGCGCAGATGGAAAGAGCCTGCAAATAACGCTGCCGGGCCAGCTCATAGCGGCCGTCGACGCGAAATTCGCGGGCCTCCTGCAGGTATTGCAGGCTGTATTTGTTGGCTTTTGCCAAATAGTCGGCATGGTCTTTGGCGGCCTGGCGGGCCGCCGCGTTTTGTTCGCTCTGTTCCCCATAGGCAGAGAGACTGTCTGCCCGCGCCGGGGACGCGACGGCAAACAGTACGGCAAGGCAGCAAAGAACCGGCAGTGTTCGCAGCATGGTTTTTCCCTCATCGCCCCTGTCGGATGGGCACCACGCCGCTGCTCACGGACTGCATGGGCGTGTACAGGCTTGCGGGTCTGCGCGGCGCGGCGGCCTGCGCCACGCTTACGGGCCTGACTCTGGGGGCGTCGGGCTGGCTCAGACGGGCCACAATGGCCGTGTTGACCAGCACAAGCTGGCCCGTGCGCAGCACCAGGCCATCGCTGGCCCGCACCAGACGGGCGTTCACAAAGGTGGCGTCTTTGTCCACATGGTAGGTGCCCACCACCAGGGCGGCCCACTTCTGCCCCACAGTGCTGACCATCTGGTCCGCAGCCAGGGCAAGGTCTTCTCGCCCGCCCTGTACGGATATGGCCCCGTTCAGGCGGTATTCCCGCGCGGGAAAGCCGCGCTGGTTAAATTCGTAGAACAGCGATTCCGCCAGCAGACGCCCCAAGGCGGAACTGCGCGCGGTGTTGTTCTGGTCCACAAAGGCCGTGGGCATGGCCACCACGCCCTGCAGGGCGTCATTGGGCATGGTGGCGAGCATCTGATCTGCCAGTTCGCGGGCTTTGAGCTTGATCTCCACAGCATCCGTATAGCCGGGGTCCAGCGCGGAAGGCCCGTGCCTGCCGCAGGCAGGCAGCAGAAGCAGCAGAGCGCAGCAGAGGCAACAGCGGCAGAGGCAACAGCGGAGGAAGGGATGCGTCATATTCACCTCAAAAGGGTTCTTTTCCTCTTATCGGCGGCGCGGCCGAAAACTTGAGCGGGGGAAAAATCCGCCTGCTTGTGGGGCCGTGCCCTGAACCTTGCAAGACGTGTTCCAGGTGCGGACTTGGCTTGCGGGGCGAAATGGCATAAAGTATACGTTTGCAAAAAGCGCCCCGACGGGCGCAGGGGGAAGCATGGGCAGACGTAAGACCCGCGCCCTTCGCTTGGGCGGGCTGACCATCGGAGGGGACGCCCCCGTGATGGTGCAGAGCATGACCAATACCGATACCAGGGACGCGGCGGCCACCCTGGCGCAGATCGCCCGTCTGGCCGCGCGCGGCTGCGAGGCCGTGCGACTGGCCGTGCCGGACATGGCCGCCGTGGCGGCCTTGCCCGCCATCAGCGCGGGCACGCCCCTGCCGCTTATTGCGGATATCCATTTTGACTATCGGCTGGCTGTGGCCGCGCTGGAGGCCGGGCTGGAAGGCCTGCGCATTAATCCCGGCAACATCGGCCCCAGGGAACACGTGGACCGTGTGGTGGACGCGGCCAAGGCCCACGGCGCGGTCATCCGGGTGGGGGTCAATTCCGGCTCGGTAGAAAAAGGCCTGCTGCAAAAATACGCAGGCCCTGGTGGAAAGCGCCCTCAGCCATGTGCGCATGCTGGAGGCGCGCGGCTTTTATGATACCAAGATTTCCCTCAAGTCCTCTTCGGTGCTGGATACCATAGCCGCTTACCGTCTGCTGGCCCAGGCCTGCGATTACCCGCTGCATATCGGCGTCACCGAGGCCGGGGGGCTCATGCGCGGTACGGTCAAGTCCGCTGTGGGGCTGGGCATTCTGCTGCACGAAGGCATAGGCGACACCCTGCGCGTTTCGCTCACCGCCGACCCGGTGGAGGAGGTGGGCGTGGCTTGGGAGATTCTGCGCGCCCTGGGTCTGCGCTCCCGCGGGCCGGAAATCATTTCCTGTCCCACCTGCGGGCGCACGGAAATTGACCTTTTTGCCCTGGCCCACGCCGTGGAAGACCGTCTGGCCACGTCCACAGCGGACATCAAGGTGGCGGTCATGGGCTGCGTGGTCAACGGACCGGGCGAAGCCCGCGAAGCGGACTTGGGCTTGGCCGGCGGACGGGACAAGGGCGTCATTTTTCGCAAGGGCGAGGTCATCCGCTCGGTCAAGGGGCAGGAAGCCCTGCTGGCGGCTTTTATGGAAGAACTGCAATCACTGCTCAACGAAAAGGAATCACACTAATGCGCTTCAGTGCCTGCTACATCCCCACCCTCAAGGAAAGCCCGGCCGATGCGGAGGTGGTCAGCCACAAGCTGCTGCTGCGCGCGGGCATGGTGCGGCGGCTCACTTCGGGCCTGTATACCTATCTGCCCCTGGGCCTGCGCGTCATGGAAAAAATTTCGCGTATTGTGCGCGAGGAAGTCAACGCTGCGGACTACCAGGAGCTGCTTATGCCCATGGTCCAGCCCGCCGACCTCTGGAAGGAAACGGGCCGCTGGGAGCACTACGGCAAGGAACTTTTGCGCTTTAAGGACCGCAACAACCGCGACTACTGCCTGGGCCCCACCCATGAGGAAGTGATCACGGACCTGGTGCGCGGCGAAGTGCGCTCCTACCGGCAGCTGCCCGTGCGTCTGTATCAGATCCAGACCAAGTTTCGTGATGAAATCCGCCCCCGCTTCGGTCTCATGCGCGGGCGCGAGTTCATCATGAAGGACGGCTATTCTTTTGACGCCACAGACGCGGGCGCGGAGGCAAGCTACCGGGCCATGCACGGGGCCTACACCCGCCTGTTCCAACGCCTGGGTCTGCGCTTTCGCGCGGTGGAGGCCGATTCCGGCTCCATTGGCGGCAATTTTTCGCACGAGTTTATGGTCCTGGCGGATACGGGCGAAGACACCATTGCCTTCTGCCATGACTGCGATTATGCCGCCAATGTGGAGCGGCCGAGGTGCTCTGGAAGGGCGCGCCCGCAACGGCCGTCTGCCCCCCGGCGGAGCAGGTGCCCACCCCCGGCGCGCACAGTGCCGAGGACGTGGCCGCCCTGCTGGGCGTGCCCGCCGCGCAGGTGGTCAAGACCATGCTCTTCAAGGCCGATGGGCAGACCGTGGCCGTGCTGGTGCGTGGCGACCGACAGGTCAACGACATCAAACTTAAAAATCTGCTCAAGGCGCAGGACGTGGCCTTGGCCGACACTGCCGCAGTGGAGGCCGCCAGCCGTGCGCCCCTGGGCTTTGCCGGGCCCGTGGGCCTGAATGTGCCTGTCTATGCTGACAACGAGCTGCAAGGCGGCACGGATTATGTGACCGGAGCCAACACTGGCGACGCGCACCTGCGTCATGTGGACCTGAACCGCGACGCCACGGTCACGGCCTGGGCCGACCTGCGCGCCATCACCGGGGCGGACCCCTGCCCCCGTTGCGGCGGCCGCCTGGAGCTGACCAAGGGCATTGAAGTGGGCCACATCTTTATGCTGGGCTACAAGTACAGCGAACCCATGCACGCGGTTTTTCTTGACGAAAACGGCAAGGAAAAAGTCATGATCATGGGCTGCTACGGCATCGGCATTTCCCGCGTGGCCGCCGCGGCCATTGAGCAGAACCATGACGAGCACGGCATTGTCTTCCCGCCGGCCATCAGCCCCTTTGACTGCATGCTGCTCAACCTGGATCCGCGCGACGCGGCCGTGAGCGCCAAGGTTGAAGAAGTCTACGCCATGCTGGGCGATATGGGGGTGGACGTGCTGCTGGACGACCGGGAAGAACGCCCCGGAGTCAAGTTTAAGGACGCAGATTTGCTGGGTTTTCCGCTGCAGTTGGTGGTGGGCGGCAAGGGCCTGGCGCGTGGCGTGCTGGAATGCAAGGACCGCCGCACAGGGCAGAAGGGCGAACTGCCTCTGGAAGGCCTGGCTGCAGCCTTCCGGGCCTGGGCCGATGAGGTCCGCGCCGGCTGGAAGGCCCTGCTGTAATGTAACGTTTGGGGGCCTCCGTGCGGAGGCCCCCTTGCCCGGCGTCCTATCCCGCCGGCGCAACGGAATGCCGCACGTGTATTCCACGTATTCGCCCCCGGTCTGCGCAGATGCGGGCCAGCCCGGACCCGCCTGGGCCAGCCTGGACCTCATCGGGGCTGGACCTATCCGGACCTATACGGCCAATCGGGAAGGCCTTGCCTTGCCACACTACTCTTCCACGGAGAGCCCATGTCCGACGTCATTCTGAGCGTGCGCGAGCTGACGGAAGAGCTGCGCAGGAGCCTGGAGGGGCGCTTTCCTTTTGTCTGGGTGCGGGGCGAGGTGACCAACCTTACGCGGCCCGGTTCCGGACATGTCTATTTTAGCCTCAAAGATCAGGACGCGCAGCTGCAGTGCGTGTGGTTCCGGCAGCGGCAGGGGCGGGGCGGGCAGGCATTTGATCCGCTCACGGGCGAGGTTTTTGACGCACCCCGGCCTGCCCCCGTGGACCTTTTGCGCAACGGGCTGGACGTGCTCTGCGCCGGGCGCATCAGCGTGTACGCGCCGCGCGGGCAGTATCAGCTTGCGGTGGAGCTGGCCCAGCCCGCCGGAGAAGGGCTTCTGGCCCAGGCTTTTGAGGAGCGCAAGCGCAAGCTGGCGGCTTTGGGCTATTTCGCGGCGGAGCGCAAGCGCGGGCTGCCCTGGGATCCGCAGCGCGTGGCCCTGATCACCTCGCCCACGGGCGCGGCGGTGCACGATTTCTGGCAGTTGGCGGCCAACCGGGGCAGTGGGGCGCGGGTACGCCTGTTCCCGGCCCTGGTGCAGGGGGCGGAGGCCGCGCCTTCTCTGGTGCGCGCGCTGGAAGAAGCCAATGCGCAGGGCTGGGCGCAGGTCATTGTGCTTGTCCGCGGCGGCGGTTCGTTGGAAGATTTGTGGGCCTTCAATGAAGAGAGCGTGGCGGAGGCCGTATTCCGCTCCCGGCTGCCGGTGCTGGCGGGCATTGGGCACGAGGTGGACGTGACCCTGGCGGACCTGACGGCGGACCTGCGCGCGTCCACGCCCTCCCATGCGGCGCAATTGCTCTGGCCCTTGCGTACTGAATTGGCGCAGCGGCTGGACCTGACGGCCGAAGGTCTGTCCACGACCTGGGGGCGGCAACTGCGCTGCCGGGAAGAAGCGCTGGCGCGTTGCGCGCAGGGCTTGCGCTGGTTTGCGCCCCAGCGACGGCAGGCCCGCCTGCAGGAGCGGCTGGCTGGGCTGGACGCGGGCCTGTGTCGGGCCGGGCAGCGCTGGCAGGAAGGAAAATTTTTGCGCCTGGCGCGGCTGGAACAGGGCCTGCGCGCCGTTGGCCGGGTGGGGCGGTTGGACGGCCCTGCAGCGCGGCTGACGTTTCTGCAAGCGCGGCTGCGGGAAAGCCTGCCCCGTTTGCTGCAGGGATGGGGGCGGGAGCGTGCGCGGCTGACGGCGCTGACTACCGGCCTCTGGCGTGAGCGCCTCACCGTTGCGGAACGTCGGCTGGAGCGGCTGGATCTGGAGCTTGGCGGCGTGGACCCGCAGGCTCCGTTGCGCCGGGGCTACGCCCTGGTGCGCGGGCCGGACGGGGCTTTGCTGCGCTCTGTGGCGGGCGTGCAGCCGGGTGCGGCTGTGAGCGTGCGCCTGGCCGACGGCAGCCTGGAGGCCGAAGTGCGCCAGGTGCGGCGCGGAGGGGAGTAGGCCGCACGGCGCGTTTGTACAACCGCGGGCAACTGGTGTACAAATTTTTCAGACAGGAAAGCGCCCCTGGGGGTGATTCCCCCTGCTCCGTTCAGGGTACGCCTGAGGTGTACCCTGCGGAAAAAAGAAAAAACCTTCCGGCGGTGGTTCATGAGCGACGATCAGGAACAGAGTTTTGAAAAAAAGATGGCCCGACTGCAGGAGATAGTCACGGCTTTGGAGTCGGACGATCTGCCCTTGGAGCAGGGCATGGCTCTGTACCGTGAGGGCATGGCCTGTTCCCGGTTTTGCCGGGAGCGGCTGGAAAAGGCCCGGCACGAGCTGGAGCTGTGGCAGGATGGTCAGGCCGTGCCTTTTGGGGCCGCCGGCGGCACGGAAGGCGGCGGCGCTGCGGGAGCGGCTGACGCCGGGGAGAGCGAATGATGCTGACTGTGGAGAGCATGAAGGATGTGCTGCGTGTGCGTGCGCGGCTGGTGGAAAACTTTCTGGCGACCTGTCTGGATGACAGGGAGGTGCAGCCCCGGCTTAAGGAGGCCATGCGCTACAGTCTGCTGGCCGAGGGCAAGCGGCTCAGGCCCGTGCTCTGCCTGAGCACGGCAGCCCTTTGCGGGCTTGCGGCGGAACGTGTGTTGCCCTTTGCCGTCGCCATTGAGATGATCCACACCTACTCGCTCATCCACGACGATCTGCCGGGCATGGATGACGACGATCTGCGTCGGGGGCGGCCTTCCAACCACAAGGCTTTTGATGTGGCCACGGCCATTCTGGCCGGGGACGGCTTGCTCACCGACGCCTTTCTGCTCATGGGCCGCGCGCCCTTGCCCGCGGAAAGAGTGCTGGCGGCTGTACGCGAGATGGCCTTGGCGGCCGGGTCGTCCGGTATGGTGGGTGGTCAGGAGTGGGATATGGTCTATACGGGCGGGCCGCAGATCGGGCTGGAGCAGCTGCGTCAGGTGCACGCCCTCAAGACCGGGGCTTTGTTGCGCGGGGCCTGCGTGTGCGGCGCGCTGCTGGCCGGTGCGTCGGATGCGGTGCGGGAAGCCGTGGCGGCTTACGGCGCTGCCTTTGGCGTGGCCTTCCAGATTGCGGACGACATCCTGGACGAAACTTCGGATACGGCTACCTTGGGCAAACCCGTGGGCAGCGATGCGGCCCACGGCAAGATGACCTATCCGCGCCTGGTGGGGCTGGAAAAGAGCCGGGAGCTGGGCTGGCGGCAGGTGGAGAAGGCCCAGGCGGCTCTGCAGGGACTGGACGGGGCGGAAGCGGACTTTTTGCGTGCACTTGTCCACTATATGATGCAGAGGGCGGCCTGATATGGCTGACGAGCTGCATCTGGACGACATCGCTTCCCCGGCGCAGGTGTATGGCCTGGACGATACGGAGCTGACCCGCCTGGCTGGGGAGGTGCGGGAACGCATCATTGACGTGGTTTCGCACACAGGTGGGCACCTTGCGCCTTCTCTGGGCGTGGTGGAGCTGACCTTGGCCCTTCTGGCCACCTTTAATCTGGACGAGGATAAGCTGGTCTGGGACGTGGGGCATCAGGCCTACGCCCACAAGCTGTTGACGGGTCGGGCCAGACAATTCCACACTCTGCGCACCTTGGGGGGCATTTCCGGTTTTCCCCGGCCTTCGGAAAGTCCGTATGACCACTTTGGCGTGGGGCATTCTTCCACATCCATTTCCGCAGCCCTGGGCATGGCTTTGGCGCGGGATCTGGCCGGGCTCAGGCATCATGTGCTGGCGGTCATCGGCGACGGTTCGCTCACGGCGGGCGAGGCGCTGGAGGGGCTTAATCTGGCCGGGCACATGGGGCGGCGGCTCATTGTGGTGCTCAACGACAATGAAATGTCCATTTCGCCCAATGTGGGGGCGCTTTCGCTGTTTTTGAGCCGCACGCTCTCGCGCCGCTGGGTGCGCCAGACCCGCCGTGAAGTGCTCAAATTTTTGCGCTCCATCCCGCGCATCGGGCAGAAACTGGCCGTGTACGCACAGCGCGGGGAGTGGAGCTTCAAGTCTTTCTTCACGCCGGGCATGCTGTTTGAGGCCTTGCGCTTCACCTACATCGGCCCGGTGGACGGGCACGACATCACAGCTCTGCGCCGTCACCTGCAAATGGCCGCCGCCATTGAGGACGGCCCGGTGCTGCTGCACGTGCGCACCCAAAAAGGCAAGGGCTATGCCCCGGCGGAGCAGAACCCCACCCTCTACCACGGCGTGGGCCTGTTTACGCCGGAGACGGGCAAACCCTTGCCCAGCAAGGGCACGGTGCCTTCGTTTACCACCGTGTTCGGCAAAACCCTGGTGGATCTGGCCGAACGCGACGACAAAATCATCGCCATTACGGCGGCCATGCCCGAAGGCACGGGCACGGACAGCTTTCGGGAGCGCTTCCCCGATCGTTTCGTGGACGTGGGCATCTGTGAGCAGCACGCCGTCACCTTCGCCGCCGGCCTGGCCAGTCAGGGCTTCAAGCCTGTGCTGGCCGTCTACTCTACTTTTTTGCAGCGCGGCTACGACCAGGTGGTGCACGACGTCTGCATCCAGGATCTGCCCGTCACCTTCTGTCTGGACCGCGCCGGGCTGGTAGGCGAGGACGGCGCTACCCACCACGGGGCTTTTGACATAGCCTACCTGCGGCATATTCCCAATATGCGCCTGTTGGCCCCGCGCGATGAGGATATGCTACGTCACGCCCTGCGCACCGCCCTGGACCTGGGCGGTCCCTGCGCGCTGCGTTACCCGCGCGGCGCGGGCTATGGGGTTGCACTGGCGGGCGAACCACGTCTGCTCACCCCCGGCCGGGGCGAGGTGCTGCAGGAGGGGGAGGGCCTGGCCGTCATTGCGGCGGGCAGCCGCGCGCACCCCGCTTTGGAGGCTGCCGCCAGGGTGGAGCAGGCTTGCGGGGTGCGGCCGCTGGTCTTTGACCCCGTGTGGCTCAAGCCCCTGCCGGAAGAGCAGCTGACCAGGATCGCTCAGGAATTCGACCGTATTTTGCTGGTGGAAGAGGGCGTGCTGGCCGGAGGGTTCAGTTCTGCCGTGCTGGAGTTCTGGAACGACGCCCGGCTGCTGCGCGGGCAGCGCATCAAGCGCGTGGGCTTGCCGGATGCCTTTGTGGAACACGGCAACCAACTGCGCCTGCGAGAAATGACCGGCCTGTGCAGCGGCAATCTGGCGGCGGACATGTTGGAGCTGCTGCAGGGCCGGGGGCCAGCGCAGGGGGCATAGCGCCGTTTGCGGCGGCCTTCGCTGTCCGCAGGCGTTTGTGCCTGTACTGTAAATATATAATATAATATATAAGATATTACTGCGTGCAGAGCCTGTACGGAGAGGCTTTTTCTAGAAAAATTAGTCCTGACAGTTTGTTAGTTCTTCTTTTTTGTGTCTGACAGACAATTCTCCATAAAAGAAATTGCCTTTTATGCGAAGAATGATTATCATCTAAAAGATATGCGTGTCGTTCCCTGATGAATATTGGCGGAATGTGGGCCTCATGCCGGCACGCGGCCCAAGGCGGGAAGGCGCTGTGCGGTACGCTTCCCCTGTCAGGAGTCTGAACCGTGAAACACCTGTTTGTTTTTTTTTCTTGGCTTGATGTTTTTATTCCCTGCTGGTGCCCGTGGCGCCGAGTCCGCATATCCGCCGCCGCCCCCTGCGGGACAACCTTTTAGTGTTACAGATACCGTCTATGGCGTGTTGCGTACGCACCGAAACCTGCGCGGCATGCAGGAAAACCGGCAGGTGCTGGAGCATGAGCTGGATCGCGCCAAGGCGGGCTTCGGCCCCCGGGTTGACGTGACCGGCCGTGCCGGCAGCAGCGTGCTGAGCGACTCCACCACCCGCAGCGAAGATCTTGATTCGCAAATGTGGGGCCTGGTGGACGTAAGCGCGCAGCTGGTGCAGCCCATCTGGGACGGTTTTGCCACCCGTTCGCGCGTGCGTTCTGCCCGTGCTACGCTGGAATCGGTCAAACACCGTGTTTTCGACACAGCCACGTCCCTTTCGCTGGACGGCATCATCGCCCACATCGACCTTTTGCGCCGCCGCAACATCCTGGCGCTCTCCGAGCGCAATGTGGCCCGGCACAAGACCTTGGTGGGTCAGGCCCAGGACCGCGCCAGTCTGGGGGCGGATACCGCGGCCGACGTGACCCAGGCCCAGTCCCGTCTGCAACGGGCCCTCTCCAACCTTTCCGAGGCTAAGGCCGCCCTGCTGGTGGCAGAGGAAACCTATACACGGCTTACGGGGCTGCCGGCCATGGGCAGGCTGCAGCCTGTGTCCTTGCCGCCGGAGCTCTATTCCGGCCCCAAGGACGCCATTGCCCAGGCCGAGCAGAACAACCCCAAACTGGCCGCCTACCTGCAGGATATTCGCGCAGCGCGCGGTGAGCGTGAGCTGGCCGATGCGGCCATGTACCCCACGCTCAACCTGGAGGCCGGCCCCAACTACACGGACCGGGGCGGCGCTTCCGACCGCTGGGTCTACAGTTTTGACGTAATGGGCGTGGTGCGCTGGAACATCTTCAACAGCGGGGCGGACATGGCTGAACGCAGCGCCGCCGTGGCCCGCGTGCGCCAGACCCGCCAGACCATGTACAACTTTATGGACGAACTTAAGCTGGACATGGAAAGCACCTGGACCAACTACCAGGCTGCGCAGGAACAGTTCAAACATTATTCCAAGGCGATAGAATACAACCAGTACACGCGCACGGCCTATGCAGAGCAGTTTCAGATCGGCCGGCGCAGCATCCTGGACGTGCTGGACGCCGAAAGCGAACTTTACAACTCCGCAACCCAGGCCGAAACCGCCCACGGCAATATTCTGGTGGGCGCTTACCGCATGTGCGCGCTCACCGGCAAGCTCTTGCCGCAGCTTTCCATCAACACGGCGCCGTTGACAAAAACTCCCCCCAAGGACAAGGACGACCCGCGCGAGGAATTTGCCCCCGGCTGGTTTAACTGATTTTTCTGTTCACAAAAATCCAACGCCCGACACGGATTGAACCATGTCGGGCGTTGGATTTTTGCTTCGCAAATGGTTTCTGTGGGTTTGCCGTTGCGGGATATTTTGATTCTGAGTGTGTATTTCAAGGGCGTCTGATTACGCCTTTGCCGCACGGAATTGCCTTAACGGCTGCCCACGCCAATGCTGGTCACGCTCTGGCCTTTGGCCTGCACCCGCGCGTTCTGGCCGCAGCCCGCGAGCGCCAGGGTCGCCGCCAGCAGCAGAACCAGACCACCGCCGCACAGGCCCGCGCCGATCCTGCCGTTGGGGCGGGCCCCTGTGCGGTTCCGCCAGCCGGAGGGCCGGGCCTTACACCCGCCGCTTTGCCATTGGGCACGGCCTTCAGTCACGGGGGGGGTCCTGGGTTACCCGTCCGCCTGCAGGCACGTCCTGGGTCACCCAGACGTTGCCGCCGATGACTGCGCCAGCGCCTATGGTCACCCGGCCCAGAATGGTGGCCCCGGCGTAAACAGTGACGTTGTCCTGCAAAATGGGATGGCGGGGAATGCCCTTGGTCAATGTGCCGTCGGCATTTTTGGGGAAGGACAAGGCCCCCAGGGTCACGCCCTGGTACAGGCGGCAGTTATGCCCGATGACGGCGGTTTCGCCGATAACCACGCCGGTGCCGTGGTCGATAAAAAATTCCTCGCCAACGGCTGCTCCGGGGTTGATGTCTATGCCCGTGCTGGCGTGGGCCATTTCCGAAATCATGCGCGGGATGAGCGGTACTTGGAGTTTGTACAGCTCATGGGCGATGCGGTGATGGAACATGGCCCGCAGCGAAGGGTAGCAGAAGATGGTTTCGCCGGGGCTGGTGGCGGCGGGGTCGCCTTCGTAGGCGGCCTTGGCGTCGCCTGCCAGCAGGCGGCGAATCTCCGGCAGGCGGTCCATAAAAGTCAGAGCCGCGTCCCGGCCGTCGGTTTCGCAGGAGGTGCAAGGGGTGGTTTGCCCGGCGCAGCCAAAGCAAAATCCGCGCACCACCTGTTCACTTAATTGGCGGTAGATGCTGTCCAGGTTGGCGGCCAGGTGGTAGCGCATGGATTCGCGCTGTACGTTGGCCGGGCCGAAATAGCCGGGGAAGATGGCGGCGCGCAGACGCTCCAGAATTTCCGCCAGATCCTTGAGGGAAGGCATGGCTGCGCCTTGCGCCGGGCGGTGCCATACGGCGTCCAGGGAATCCGGGTGGCAGAGCCGTTCCACCAGACTGTCCAACAGGGGCATGGAGGTGGCGGTAATGGCGGTTTTTTCGTTCATAAGAAAAATCCTGTTTTTCTTTCTTTGTACACGGGCCGGGCCAGAGCCGCAAGGGCCCGGCTGTTGACAAAGCAGCGCCGCAGGATAAGCCTGAACCGGCGTGGGCGGCCTTTCATAAAAGGCTGGCGGCGCGTTGGCGTATCCGCTATTTTTGGCGCAACACAACAGGCGGTTGCTGCAGCGCGCGGCCGACGCCTGTCCCGGCGCGACCATTCCAGAAGGAGTATACCCTGTGAACGTTCTTGTGACCCCCCGGTCCTTCGGCAAAACCAATCCCGAACTTTTTGACCGCCTGCGTGATGCCGGGCTGACCGTGCTGCGCAACGACACGGGCGGCATTCTTTCTGCCGAACAGATGCGCGTCAGACTGGCCGACTGCCAGGGCGTCATTTTGGGCGTGGACCCGCTGGACGCTTCGGTGCTGACCGTCGCACCCCAGTTGCGCGCCGTGGCCAAGTACGGCGTGGGCCTGGATAATATTGATTTGGAATACTGCAAAACGCGCGGCATCGCCGTTTCGCGCACGGTGGGGGCCAACAGCGAAGCCGTGGCCGACTACGCCCTGACCCTCATGCTCATGGCGGCCCGGCGTGCGGCCCTCATTGACCGCCGTTGCCGCCGGAAGGACTGGAGCAAGATCACCAGCCTGGACCTCTACGGCAAGACCCTGGGCATTGTCGGTCTGGGGGCCGTGGGCCGCTGCGTGGTGCGCCGCGCCCGTGGTTTTGCCATGAAGATTCTGGCCCACGACATTGTCTGGGATGCGGCCTGGGCCGCCGAAAACGGCGTGGAGCGCGCGGACTTGGACCGCATTTGCCGTGAGGCGGACTGCATCACCCTGCACACAGCCCTTACCGACGCCACGCGCAACTGCATCAATGCCGCGCGCCTGGCGAGCATGAAACCCACGGCCATCCTGGTGAACACCGCGCGCGGCGGACTGGTGGACGAAGCGGCTCTGCTGGACGCCCTGCGGGAAAACCGCATCTATGGCGCGGGCCTGGACGTTTTTGCCCAGGAACCCCCGGCCGACCCTGCATGGTACGGGCTGGACAATCTTGTCATGGGTTCGCACTGCGCGGCTTCCACTGCCGGAGCAACCGCCGCCATGGGGCATATGGCGGTGGATAACCTGCTGCGGGATCTGGGCCTGACGGCATAGGGCTTTTTTGCCAGGGCATTGCAACGTTGCAATGCCCTGGCGGCTGCGTATGCAGCTGCCCGCTGCGGAGGTGCAGGCGCAGCTGCAGCCGTTGCGACGCGGGAGCTCAGCCCGTTACGACGAAAGGAAGTGCGAGCAAAGACAGCACCGCTGTGCCGCTACGCGGTTAAGCGCCGGAACGAGCGTGCCGCAGACTTTGAAAAGGCCTACTCTCAAAGGGAATCTGCTCTAGCGGCTGATGGGCGGCACGCTGCTGCCGGCCTTGAGAATACTGCCCAGATGTTTGCGTGCCAGGGCCAGTTCGTCATCGGTCACGTCGGGCATATCACGAGAGCGTGCGCCCATTTCGTTGCCTTCCTCCACAATGGCCAGAGCCGCGGCCATGCGCCCCATGACGCAGAAAAAGCGCACGGGATCCCAATTGCGCTGTTGCACCCAGGCGGCTGCCTGGGGGGAGTAAAGAAAATCCGCCTTGTTGTTGCGCAGGATAGGGTGGGCCTCTTCATTGCCGGCCCGCGCCCAGGCGCGGAACTGAGGCAGCACGTCCAGAAAACGCAGCAGTTCTTTTTCCGTTACCGGCGGCTGTTTTTCATAGACGGAAAGGGCGGCCTTCTGCGGTGCGCTTTTTTTGGCCGGTGCGGCGGCCTGAGCCTCCGGCACGGCGCTGCAGGGCGGCAGAGGCAGGCCGCAGAGCGCCAGCCAGACCCCTACCGCGATCCCCAATCCGGGGCGGAACAGAGCGTTATTATTCATTCAGTACCGCACCGCGCTGAATTTGGTGAGCCGGTCCAGGTTGTGGTAGGATTCCACATACCGCAGGGTACCGGTTTTGCCGCGCAGAACCAGCGAATGGGTCACGGCGTGGCGGGGGCTGTAGCGCACGCCGCGCAGAAAATCGCCGCCGGAAATGCCCGTGGCGGCAAAGAAACAGTCGTCGCTGCGGATCAGGTCGTGCACGGTGAGTACTTCACGCACGTCAATGCCGGCCTCGGTAATGGCCTCTTTTTCCACATAGGACTGAGGGTCGAGCCGGGCCAGCAACTGGCCGCCCATGCCCTTGATGGCGCAGGCAGAAAGCACGCCTTCGGGCGTACCGCCCGTGCCCATCATGATGTCCACTTCAGAGCGCGGGTCCACGGCCATAAGCGCCCCGGCCACATCACCGTCGGTTTGCAGCTGAATGCGCGCTCCGGCGGCGCGGATGTCGTTAATGAGCTTTTTGTGCCGGGGTTTGTCCAGCACAAAAACCACCAGATCCTGTACGCTCTTGTCCAGGGCTTTGGCCACGCGGTTGAGATTTTCTTTCACCGGGGCGTCCAGGTCCACCACGTCGCGGGCTTCGCGGGGCACCACCAGCTTCTGCATGTAATAGCTGGGGCCGGGGTTGAACATGCTGCCGTGCGGGGCCACGCCCACTACGGAAATGGCGTTGGGCCGTCCGTAGGCCAGCAGATTGGTGCCTTCCACGGGGTCCACGGCCACGTCCAGGCAGGGGCCAGTGCCTTTGCCCACCTTTTCGCCGTTAAAAAGCATGGGGGCGTGGTCTTTTTCGCCCTCGCCGATGATCACCAGGCCGTCAATGTTGAGGGTGGCAAAGCTCACCCGCATGGCATCCACGGCGGCGCCGTCGCCGGCTTCTTTGTCTCCCCTGCCGAGCCAGCGGGCCGATGCCAGGGCCGCCGCCTCGGTGATGCGTACAATGTCCAGGGCCAGATTTTTTTCCGGTGCTTCCGCCATGCTGTCCTCCAAGGCAACTGTCGTTACAAAACACTTAGCTCTTACCCCAGCGCGGGGCGGGCTTCAAGGGGAATCCTGCGCGCCCGCGCGGCAAGGTGGTTACAGTAGTAAGGCATCAGGCTTCGGGCAGGCGGTAACGGCCGGCCACGGGCGTCTGCCAGGCCGCGCCGAAGGGCACGCGGCTCAGGTGCAGGGCCAGGGGTTCCTGCCGCCGCTTGAACTCGGCGGCAAAGAGCTTGCGCCGCACTTCCAGGCGTTGGGGCGCAAGCCTTGCCGTGCCCGGCGCAGAAGGCAGCAGCAGGTCTTCCAGAATAGGGTCCAGCTCCTCATAGGGCAGGAGGCTGTCCGAATCTTTCTGGCCGGGGCGCAGTTCCGCTGAGGGGGCTTTGGTAAAGATGTCTTCGGGGATGATTTCCTGGCCCCGGTGGGCGTTGTACCAGCGGCCTACGGCATAGACCTGGGTTTTGGTCAGGTCGCCGATGACGGCCAGCGCGCCCACGGAATCGCCATAGAGGGTGCAGTAGCCCATAGCCCCCTCGCTTTTGTTGCCTGTATTGAGCACCAGGGCCTGGGCGCGGTTGGCCAGCGAAGTGATGAGCGTGCCCCGGATGCGGGCCTGGACATTTTCAAAGGTAACGTCGCCGGGCAGCTGGGGGAACAGGTCCAGACCAGGCTTGAGGGCCACGGCAAAGGCCTCCATGAGGGGGCCGATGGGCATGGTTACGGTGCGTATGCCCAGGTTGGCCGCCAGTGCGGCGGCATCCTTGACGCTGCCCTCGCTGCTGTGGGGGGAGGGCAAGAGCACACCCGTGACATTTTTTGCGCCCAGGGCCTCTACGGCCACACTGCAGACCAGGGCCGAATCCATGCCGCCGGAAATGGCCACAATGGCCTTTTCCAGCCCGCACTTGCGTACAAAGTCGCCGGTGCCCAGCACCAGAGCGCGCCAGCAGGCTTCTTCCTCGCAGGCGCAGAGGGGTTCGGGCGTTTTGCCGCCGTTCTGGTTGGACGCGGTGTCCACCACCAGCACGTCTTCGGCAAAGGCTTTGCCCCGCGCCAACAGTTGGCCTGTGGGGTCAAACCCCAGGCTTTGGCCGTTGTAAACCCGGCTGTCGTTGCCGCCCACCAGGTTGACGGAAAACAAGTGTACATGGTGCCGGGCCGCCACATGGGAGAGCATGTGTTCGCCCGCTTCCTGCGCGCCCACGCAGAAGGTTGAGGCCGCCATGTGAACGATGGCGTCCACACCCCGCTGCACCAGCTCCATCAGCGGATTGTGCCCACTGGCGTAGCGGGTTTTCCAGAAGGCGTTTTCTTCGCTGAGGGCGTCTTCGCAAAGCACCACGCCCAGCCGCCAGCCGCCCAGGGTCACGATGCCGCAGGAAATGCCCCGGTCGAAATAGCGGGCGTCCTCGTCCTGGTATTGCGCCGCGCCGGGGGCCTGCCCCTGGTTTTGCCCCTGGTTTTGGTAGACCTTGCGCGAAACCACCTGCCAGCCGCCCTTGTGCACCAGCACGGCCGCGTTGGACAAGAGACCGGAGGCGTACACGCTGGGCACGGGCGCGCCCACCAGCAGGGCCGGCCCCTGGGCCAGGGCTGCGGCCAGGCGGTCCAGAGCCCGCCGACAACCGCGCAGAGGTAGTGCCCCGGAGCCACGCCGCAGAGGGCCAGTTCCGGCGTGACGCAGAGCTCGGCCCCGGCGGTGGCCGCCTGGCGGGCGGCTTCAAGGATGCGTTCCGTGTTGCCGGCCACGTCGCCGGTGACGCTGTTGCACTGTAAAAGAGCGATTTTCATGGCGCAGATTCCCCCATATTAAAGAAGGTTGTGCAAGGGGCCGCCGGGGGCGGCCAGGGCTTCCACCCTGCGGACAACGGCCGGATCCTCTTCCAGGGGGGGGGCGTGGAAGGGCTTTTGGCGGGCGTCCACCAGGAGGGGTGCTTCACAGGACCAGTGCTTGGCGGCTTTGACGCCATACACGTCTGTGGCCGGGTCTGAGCGGGTGAAGGTCACCCACAAAAAATTGTCCAGGTGGGCGGCGCAGAAGTCCGCGTCGTCCGCCACCACCAGCAGCGGAAAGGCCTCGCGCCCGGGCCAGGCCTCCAGCGCGCGCGTCAGGGCCTCCATGCACGGGTCCGGGCAGTTGCGTTCCAGCGTATGGCGCGGGCCGCCCAGCGCCAGCATGCCGGGCCCGGCCATACGCACGGGGCCGA
>ERZ836877.2752-NODE-2752-length-21674-cov-7.153060_pt1 | contig 21674 bp, 17 predicted proteins | sample MGYA00519469_ERZ836877 | MGnify/ENA primary metagenome ERZ836877 (study PRJEB31850, sample SAMEA3708809) | human gut metagenome | biome: human gut; feature: human-associated habitat; material: faeces | place: China | collected 2014 ... | reverse complement strand
CTCTTCGCCTCAGTCACATAGCCACCGCTATGCTCCCTCGCCTCAGATATAAATCGAATTTTTGGTCTGTGGTTTAACAGATATTATGAAACACCCTCTCACTCCTGACCATGATACAAAAAATATTGTAGAGGTAGTAATCGGTTAGTAATTAGTAGTTAGAAGTTAGTAATTAGTAGTTGGTAGTTGTCAACTCCTCACTTCTAACTTCTCACTTGTAACTCCTAATTTGTAACTCCTGACTTGAAATTATTCTTCCTCGCGCATGTTGTGGAACACGTTCTGCACGTCTTCGTCGTCTTCGAGCTTCTCGAGAAGCTTGTTGATGCTCTCGCGCTGCTCGGGAGTCACGTCCTTGAGGTCGTTGGGAATGCGTTCGAACTCGGAGCTGATGATTTCGTATCCGTTCTCCTCGAGGTATTTCTGGATATTGGAATATTCCTCGAAAGCTCCGTAGAGCACCACCTGCTCGTTGCCGTCCTCGTCCTCGTCGTGGCCGAGTTCGTCTACGCCGTAGTCGATCAGTTCGAGTTCGAGATCATCGAGGCTTACGCCTTCGCAGGGCTTGATACGGAACACGCACTTGTGCTCGAACAGGAACGTGAGCGAGCCCTGGGTACCGAGCGAGCCTCCGTGCTTGTTGAAGTAGGAGCGCACGTTTGCCACGGTGCGGGTATTGTTGTCAGTGGCAGCCTCGACGAAGATTGCGATACCGAAGGGGCCGTAGCCTTCATAGGATATTTCCTTGTAGTCGCCGGCGTCTTTTTCGGTAGCTTTCTTGATGGCGCGTTCTACGGTGTCCTTGGGCATGTTGGCGGCCTTGGCGTTCTGCATGAGCGCGCGCAGACGCGGGTTGGTGTCGGGATCGGGACCGCCGGCTTTTGCGGCGATGGTTATTTCCTTGCCTATGCGCGTGAAAGTGCGCGACATGTTGCCCCAGCGTTTGAGCTTGCGGGCTTTGCGGTATTCAAATGCTCTTCCCATGGTAGAGTTTTGTGACGTTTATTTGATTATTTTCTGAATTATCGGAGTTCGGCGTTGAAGCGGCGGCGCAGACCGTCGACAACCTTGGCCATGATTTTGTCGATATGCTTGTCCTGAAGGGTCTTTTCAGGATCCTGAAGGAGTATGGAGATGGCATACGACTTCTTGCCGGCGGGGAGCTTGTCGCCTTCGTAGACGTCGAAAAGTTCGACGCTCTGCAGGAGTTTGCGCTCGGCCTCGCGTACGGTTGCCTCGATGTCGGCCATGGTCACGGTCGAATCGATGAGCAGCGAGAGGTCGCGTTTCACTGCCTGTGCCTTGGGCAGGGGAGTGTAGAGGGCGTTGTGGCGTGCTGCAAGGCGGCATACGGCGTCCCAGTCGAGCTCGGCATACATCACGGGAGTCTTGATGTCGGCGGCGCGGCAGGGTGCGGCGGCTACGACACCGGCATGACCCAGCAGGAGACCCTTCTCGTTGGTGATGGCCAGGGCGGCGGCGAAGATGCCGCCTTCGGGAGCTTCCTCGGCCTTGAAGACAGGTTTGATGCCGCAGCGGGCGAGTACGTTTGCCACGGCGGCCTTGAGATCGAAGAATGTCGCTTCCTCGCGCTGGCGCAGCCAGTTGGCGCCGCGGGTCGCGCCGGTCATCCACAGACCGAGGCGCGCGCCCTCGCGGTAGGGGGCCAGGGGTGCTTCGGCGGTCGATTCTTTCTCGGGATTGAGGAAGTAGACGTTGCCGAATTCATAGAATGCGAGGTCGGGGTTGCGGCGGTTGATATTGTGGGCTACCGATTCGAGACCTCCGAAAAGAAGGGTCTGGCGCATTACGTTGAGATCCTGGCTCAGCGGATTGAGCAGGCGCACGCAGTCGGTGGCCGGAAAGTCGGTCAGGTCGCGGTAGTATGCCTCGGCCGTGAGCGAGTTGTTGAGTATCTCGTTCCAGCCCGCGCCGGTGAGCTGATCGGCTATCACGCGGCGCAGATCGTCGGCGGCATCCACCGGAGTCTTGAACGAGAGGCATGCGTGGAGCTCGTCGCTCATGGCGATATTGTTGTATCCGTAGATACGGAGCACGTCCTCGATGACGTCGCACGGACGCTGCACGTCCACGCGGTAGGTCGGCACGGCAAGCTTGAGCGCGTCGCCGTTTTCCTCGACAGTCACTTCGAGCGACTTGAGAATGCCCAGCACGGTCTCGCGGGGTATCTCGCGGCCTATGAGGCGGGCGAAGTCGCCGAAAGCCATGTCGACGGGGTAGGGGGCCACAGGGGCCGGGTACCAGTCTGTGACATCGCCTGTGATTGTGCCTCCGGCAGTCTCCTGTATCAGGAGGGCGGCGAGTTTGAGGGCGTAGAGACAGCCGTTGGGATCGACGCCGCGCTCGAAGCGGAACGACGAGTCGGTGCTGATACCCATGCGGCGAGCCGAGCGGCGCACGCTCGTGGCGTTGAAGCAGGCGCTTTCGAGGAAAATGTCGACCGTGTTCTCGGTCACGCCCGAGTCGAGGCCGCCGAAGACACCGGCTATGCACTTCTCGCCCTGCGGGTCGCATATCATCAGGTCGGTGTCGGCCAGGGTGCGCTCCACACCGTCGAGAGTGGTGAATTTTGTTCCGGCCTTGGCCTTGCGCACCACAATTCTGTCGTCGGCCAGAGTGGCGGCGTCGAAAGCGTGGAGGGGCTGGCCGATGGCGTGGAGTATGAAGTTGGTCACGTCGACCACATTGTTGATCGGATGCATGCCGATGGCCGAAAGGCGGTTGCGTAGCCATTCGGGGCTTTCGCCCACTTTGGCGCCGCGGATCGTCAGGCCGCAGTAGCGCACGCAGGCATCGGGAGCCTCGACGGTCACGCTCACGGCTTTGCCTGCGGGATCGTCGACCTTGAAGGCGTCGACAGCGGGCTTGCGGGCCGTGGTCGCTGTCTTGTGGCAGCTCAGCCATGCGGCAAGGTCGCGGGCCACGCCGTAGTGCGAGGCGGCGTCGATGCGGTTGGGCGTAAGGTCTACCTCGAGCACATAGTCGTTCTCGATGTGGTAGTATTCGGCTGCGGGGTGTCCGACGAAAGCTTCTGCCTCGGCCGGGAGCACGATAATGCCGTCGTGAGAGTTGCCGATGCCGATTTCGTCTTCGGCACATATCATGCCGAACGACTCAACGCCGCGTATCTTCGATTTCTTGATTTTGAATTCGCTGCCGTCGGGGGCATAGAGTGTGGTGCCTACTGTGGCTACCACTACGGTCTGGCCTGCGGCGACATTGGGAGCTCCGCATACTATCTGCACGGGGCCCTGGCCGAGTTCGACGGTGGTTATGTGCAGATGGTCGCTGTCGGGGTGTGCCTCGCATGTCAGCACTTTGCCTATCACTATGCCGGCGAGACCGCCGCGGATCGATTCTACCGTTTCAATGCCTCCGGTTTCGAGGCCGATCGAGGTCAGGGCAGCACTCAGTTCTTCGGGGGTGAGATCGAAGTCCACGTACTCCTTGAGCCATTTATATGATACGTTCATTTGAGGTGTTGTAATGATATGGTTGGCAGCCTTAGCCGCTTTCAATCTGCAAAGTTAGCTAATTTCCTCACAAGCCCCAAAAAAAGTTTAGGGGCGAGGGGCGAGGTACGAGGAGCGGTTCAGGGACGAGGGGCGAGGTACGAGGAGCGAGGGGCGGCGTGGACGTGCCGTCTCTCGCCTCACGTCCCTCGCCTCACGTCCCCCGCCCCACGCTCCACGTCCCCGCCATCCCTCGCTCCACGTTCCTCGTCCCACGCCCCACGCCCCTAAACCGCCCCACACCCCTGGTTTTGGAGTATTGAAAAGTTTTTGTAACTTTGCCGTCAGATAATAGACACAAAGACACGCTATGAAAATGAGCTTTATGCTTCTGCTCGGTGTCGTTCTTTGCTGCTGTACTGCCTGCGGCAACAATGTCAACGCCGGTAAAGAAACTCCGGACAGCAGTCCCCGATCAGAAATTCTCGGTTCCTTCAGTGCCGACAGCGCCTATGCATATATAGAACGCCAGGTCGCCTTCGGTCCGCGTGTGCCGGGTTCCGACGGTCATAAGGCATGCCGCGACTGGCTTGTATCCACCCTCGAAAGTTTTTCACCCGATACTCTTGTAGTCCAGAATGCTCAGGTCACCGCCTTCAATGGCGATGTCCTCCCCATATCCAATATCTTCGCCGGATACAATATGGCGGCTCCGAAGCGGGTGCTTCTCGTCGCCCACTGGGACACTCGCCCATGGGCCGACCGCGAATCCTCCGCCGTAGACCGCACCAAGCCTATCCCCGGCGCCAACGACGGCGGCAGCGGCACGGGCGTACTCCTCGAGATAGCCCGCAATCTCGCAATGAAGACCCCCGAAGTCGGTGTCGATATCCTTCTGGTAGACGCCGAGGACTACGGCCAGTCCGACGGCTTCAGCGACAATGCCGACACGTGGTGCCTCGGCACGCAGTACTGGGTCAAGCATATCACACCCTACACCCTGCGCAACCGTCCCGTCTATGGCATCCTCCTCGATATGGTTGGGGCAGCAGACGCGAAGTTCTACTATGAATTATACTCCCAGTCGCAAGCCCGTGTGCCGACCATAAAGGTATGGAGCGAGGCCGACCGTCTCGGATTCTCCGATACTTTCGTGCGCGAAAAAGGTTCGCCGGTCATCGACGACCATATCGTGCTCACCCGCGCCGGAATACCGACCACCGATATCATCGAGTCGCAGCATCAGGAAACAGGGTCGTTCCATCCCTCTTGGCACACCCTCGGCGATGATATGACGAACATAGACCGTCGCACCCTCGATGTCGTCGGCAAGACAGTGCTCAACGTCGTTTATAAAGAAAAACTGCAATGACCATAAAGGAAAAAGAAGACGAGTTAGTGGAACAGTTCGCCGATATCGACGACTGGATGGACCGCTACGCCTATATCATAGACCTCGGCAATGCCCTCGAGCCGCTTCCCGAGTCGCTCAAGACCCCCGACCGCCTTATCGAAGGCTGTCAGAGCCGTGTATGGCTCGACGCCGAGAAGACTCCCGACGGAAAAGTGGTATACCGCGCCGATTCCGACGCCATAATAGTCAAAGGCATCATATCGATGCTCATCGACGTCCTTTCGGACCATACCCCCGACGAAATACTCGCCGACGACCTCAGTTTCATCGAGCGCATAGGCCTCGCCGAGCACCTTTCGCCCACGCGCAGCAACGGTCTCGTGGCCATGATCAAGCAAATGCGTGCCTATGCCCTCGCCTTCAAAATGGGCTGACACACCGACATTAAGGTCTTTAAAGACTTTAAGGGCCTTGAAGACCTTAAACCCTGTCCACCCGAGTTAATTTATTATAAAAGACAGCCTCATTTGGGTAGAGTGCCGATTTTATATTAATTTTGCCCCGAAATGACAAAGAGGCTGACTATAGACCGCGGCAATACAGCCCTGAAAGCCGCGATATGGGATGGCTGCGGACACCTTGGGAAGGTCGTCACGCTGCCTGCCCACGCATGTATGGCCGACGTCCTCGGCGCTTTCGACGGCGAGTCCGTCGGCGCCGTAGGCTACAGCAGCGTTGTCCGGGATGTCCGCGATGCCGATCTCGATGCCCTCTCGGTGCTCGCATGTCCCGTCTACGACGTCAAGGGTGCCATATCGCTCCCTTTTGCGGTTGCCTACGATACCCCCGCGACTCTCGGTGCCGACCGTATCGCCGCCATTGCCGGCGCGCTTGAGCTTGTCGGCGGCAGTGGCGCTCTCGTGGCCGACCTCGGCACAGCCGCTACTTTCGACCTTCTCGAGGCTACTACGGACGGCCCTGTCTACCGCGGCGGCAACATAGCTCCGGGCGTTCCTCTGCGTCTTCGTTCGCTCAACGAGCACACCTCGGCCCTTCCGGCCGTGTCGCCCGACCGTGTGCCCGACAGCGTATGGGGCCACTCCACCGTGTCGGCCCTCCTCAACGGAGCTGTCTTCGGCATGCTCGCCGAGCTGGAGTTCTACCGCGCTCATGCGCCCGAAGGCTCTGTCACCGTGCTGACCGGCGGCGGCGCCGACTATCTGGTGAAACACAATCTTATCACATTCAAGCATATCCACGACCCGCACCTTGTGCTCAGAGGTCTAAACAGCATTATAAACTACAATGAAAATCGCTAAGATAATAGCGGCTGTCGCTCTCCTGCTGGCGACAGCGGCAAGCGCCCAGAACGGTACGATGACCCCCTACTCGAGTTTCGGGTACGGTATTCTGAGTGACCACGCCACATCGTCGCAGCGCGCTATGGGCGGTGTCGGCTACGCCATGAACTCTGGCCGCCAGATCAATATGATGAACCCCGCATCCTATGCCGCCATCGATACCCTCACATTCCTCTTCGACATGGGTGTCGACGTGACCGCCCTGTGGCAGACCGAAACCGTCGACGGCACCGTGCGCAAGGACAACACCTTCGGCGGCGGTCTCGACTATGCCACCATGCAGTTCCCCCTCGGGCGCTATATGGGCGCTTCGGTCGGCGTAGTGCCGTTTTCATCGGTGGGATACTCTTTCGGAAGCGAGATTGAGAACGGTATCGACTCGCGTCAGGGATCAGGTAGCCTCAACGAGCTTTATCTCGGCATTGCCGGACGTCCCTTCAGGGGCTTCTCCGTCGGCGCCAACATCTCCTATCTCTTCGGCACAATCCTCAACGACACATATGCCGTAGCCTCGGCCGGATACAGCACCCTATACCAGAAGCAGCTTGAGGTGCGCGACTATCACCTCAACTTCGGCGCACAGTATTCGCTGCCCCTCCGCGGCACCGACCGCCTTACTTTCGGCCTCACATACAGCCCTGAGAAAACTCTTCTGGGCAACGCCAGGATTATCTACTACGACACTCAGGAAAGCACTACCCCCGAGGTGACCGACGAGCACAAGCTCAAAAACAACTACTCGCTGCCCGAGACATGGGGAGCCGGTATCTGCTATCACCTTGACCGCCGCCTCATGGTCGAGTTCGACTATACCTACCAGCCCTGGAGCAAGGCAAAATTCCGCGGCTTCGACGGCGAGAACGTGTCGGAGCGCTTCGCCGACCGCAGCAAGTATGCCCTCGGCATGCAGTTCACGCCTAATGTCCGCGGCGGATACCTCAAGCGTATCCAGTATCGCGCCGGTCTCTACTATAACAACGACTACCTCATGATCCGCGACAATCGTCTGCGCGAATACGGCGTCACCTGCGGTTTCGGTTTCCCGGTGCCCTCTTTCAAGACCATCGTGAGCCTCGGTTTCGAGTGGAAACACCGTCAGGCACACCCCAATCCCCTTATCAAGGAAAATTACTTCAACATCACACTCGGCATTAACTTCAACGAGATGTGGTTCGGTCAAAGCAAGATCGACTGATGTCTTCAGGCAACAGAATGCGCGCATTGCCTGCGGCGGCGGCCCTCCTCGGTGCCGTCGCCTGGCTTTTTACGGCATGTACGCCCGAAAAGCAGCATTATGTGCCCAATACCCTCGGCGGAGACCTCACCCCGACGATGGCCACCACAGATGTCACCACCCTCATCAGCGACAGCGGCTATACGCGATACAAGGTCGTGACACCGCTCTGGCAGATGTTCGAGGATGCCGACGAGCCCTTCTGGCGCTTTCCCGAAGGCATTGAACTGGAGCAGTACGACCACGACATGAATCCCGAGTCGAACGTCATCTGCGATTTGGCGGTCTACCTCTCGCGCAAGCGCATATGGCAGCTCGACGGCAATGTGGTGATGGTCAATACTCTGCGCGACAGCTTCCTCACTCAGCAGCTTTTCTGGGACCAGACAAAGAGGAAGATGTATACCGACTCCTTCATACACATCGTCCGCTCCGACCGCACCATCGAAGGCTACGGCTTCGAGTCGGACCAGAACATGCTGTGGTACACCGTCCGCAAGCCGACGGCGATTCTACCGGCCAACAGCATGCCGGGCCGCCGTGCAGCCTCCGACAGCACCCGCACCGCAGACGCCGACAGTACGGCACCCTCTTCTCCGGCCCGGCACTCGCAGGCACGCCCCGCCGCCCGCGATTATACCCCCGAAGCGGCTCTCGCACAGCCTGCCGGCGCCAACGATCAAATCACCCGACAGGCTGAGCCGCAGAAGCTCACGCCGATGAAACGTAAACCCCTCTGAATATGGAATCCGACCAGGGAATCTGGATTGCGATCACGCTCGTATCGCTGATGTTCTCGGCCCTCTTCTCGGGCTGCGAGATGGCTTTTGTCACTTCCGACCGTGTGCGCGTCGAGCTCGACGTCAAGCGCGGTGGCCTCATTTCCAGAATTATCAATCTTTTCTATTCGCGCTCCGAGCTCTTCATCTCCACCATTCTGGTGGGTAACAATGTGATGCTCGTCATCTACGGTATGGGCGCGGCAATGTTCATCGAGCCTTTTCTGGCACGGATATCGACCAACGAATTCTTTATCCTCATTTGCCAGACTCTCATCTCGACAGCCGTGATTCTGCTCACGGGCGAATTTCTGCCGAAGACCATATTCGGTATCAACCCCAACAACTCGCTCAAGATTTTCGCCCTGCCTGTCTGGATATTCTATATCGTGCTTTATCCCGTATCGGTCTTCACGGCATGGCTGTCCCGCGCGCTCATGCGCCTGGCAGGAATCAAGGATACGACAAAACGTCTCCATTTCATCTCCATAGGTGATCTCAACGACTATATAGAGGAAAGTATCGACGATCTCGAGGAAAAGAAGCAGACCGTCGAGAACGAGGTCAAGATTTTCCGCAACGCCCTCGACTTCTCTTCGACTCATGTGCGCGACTGCATGACGCCGCGCAACGAGATCGTGGCTGTCAACATCGATACCATCACCCGCGAGGAGCTTTCGGAGATGTTCACCCGCACGGGCCGCTCCAAGATCCTCGTTTTCCGCGACGACATCGACAGTATCGAGGGCTATATCCACGTGAGCGAGCTTTTCGACCCTGCCAAAGACTGGAAGGAGCATATAAAACCGGTGCTTTACGCCCCCGAAAATCTTATGGCCAACACCATGATGCGCCGTCTCCTTCAGCAGAAGCGCTCGATAGCCGTCGTGGTCGATGAATTCGGAGGCACCGCCGGCATGCTTACCCTCGAAGACCTCATGGAGGAGATCTGCGGCAATATCGAGGATGAGCACGACACAGCCCGCTATATAGCCCGCGAGATAGAACCGGGCATCTATGAGTTCTCGGGCCGCTGTGAAATCGCCGAAATCAACGAGCGCTTCCATCTCGATATTCCGGAGGACGACAGCTATCAGACCATCGCCGGATTCGTGCTACATAGCACCGGAACGATACCCGAGCAGGACGCTACCGTCATCATAGACCGGTACCGCCTCGACATAGTGAAAAAATCCGCCGCCCGCATCGATCTGATACGCCTATCTGCCGTTGTAGAATAAGAATTAATTATGGAAACAGGAGAAAAAATACCCGAAATCCTCGGCTATGATGCCGACGGACGCGAAGTGAAAGCCGCCGACTTTGCCGGTAAGCCCCTCGTCATATACTTCTATCCCAAAGACAATACTCCGGGCTGCACTGCCGAGGCATGCTCCATACGCGACGGATACGGTAGACTCACCGCCCTCGGCTATACCGTTATAGGTATCAGCAAGGACTCGCCGGCGAGCCACATCAAATTCGTGCAGAAATACGATCTGCCCTTCCTCCTGCTGAGCGATCAGTCGACCGAGGTCAATCAGGCATTCGGCGTATGGCAGAAAAAGAAAATGGCCGGACGCGAGTATATGGGTACCGTCCGCACCACATTCATAACCGATGCCGACCACCGCATAACCCACATCATCCGCAAGGTAGACACCAAAAACGCCGCCCAACAAATTTTTGATCTAATTGAGAATTAATAATTTATAATTAATAATGACAGATTAGCTTGGAGTGCCGTTGTCCACCCCTCACTCTCCATTATTAATTCTTCATTAATAATTCTCCATTCTTCATTCTCCATTCTTCATTATTAATTCCCCCATCGGCCAGGGGTTGCGGATATATTCGGGGTGGGGCGGGGCAGAGATAGGTCGTGCGGGAACGCCTGCGACCGTCGTGTCGGGCGCAACGTTTTTTGTCACGACGGCGCCCGCGCCTATGCATGCGCCAGGGCCGATCTCTATATTGTCGACTATGCTCGTGCCAGGGCCGATATATACCCCGTCGCCCACTATGGCAGCTCCTTCGGGTACGTTGGAGCCTATCGTGGTGAACTGTCCGATATTCACGTTGTTGCCTATCACTGCCGAACCGCCTATGACGGTGCCGCAGCAATGCTGTATGTAGAATCCGTAGCCTATGCGCGTGCGTGCCGGTATGAGGAGGCCGTAGCGCTTGTAGCGGTGCAGCATCATCTTGGTGAACGGATAGAGCCAGCCCTTGTGCTGCGACAGACGGAACCAGAACGAAAAGCCCATGCTCGTGCGCGACAGGCTCCCCAGCCATATGCGGAAGAGCGAATGCCGTCGGCCGTTGTGACGGTAGTAATCCGATTTTATCAGTTCGGCGCAGTCAGAGTAGCTGCGTGGCACCGGTATTCTCATTTCGCGCCCGGCAACGCTGTATTTCTCGTAGTCCATGATTCGCAAAGATAGCCAAAAATCAGCTGACAGCCGGGCTGTCGGAAAGGTGAGATGAAAGTTTTTTTCAAAAAAAACGGGCGAAGTGTAATACTGCGCGGGTCAAATGCGTCATATGGTCAAAAAAACAAAAACACTTTCCGTTCATCTACGTCTATAAACATGATCATTTCGCTTCACGACGTCAACAAAACCTATCCCGGCATTGTGCCTCTGCACGTTCTCAAGGACATCAATCTCGAGATCGAACGCGGCGAGCTTGTGTCTGTCATGGGTGCCTCTGGCAGCGGTAAGTCGACGCTCCTCAACATCCTCGGCATTCTCGACAGCTACGACTCCGGCGACTATGTGCTCGACGGTCTCGAGATTAGGGATCTGTCGGAAAACCGCGCCGCCGAGATCCGCAACCGCAAGATCGGTTTCGTATTCCAGTCATTTAACCTCATCAACTACAAGAACGCCCTCGAGAATGTGGCGCTCCCGCTCTTCTATCAGGGCATTGGGCGCCGCAAGCGCAACGCCCTCGCCATGGAGCAGCTCGAGCGCATGGGTCTGGCCGACCGCGCCCACCATCTGCCCGGCGAGCTCTCGGGCGGCCAGAAGCAGCGTGTCGCCATAGCCCGCGCGCTGGTGACCCGTCCCGCCATCATTCTTGCCGACGAGCCTACGGGCGCACTCGACAGCCACACCTCAAAGGAAGTGATGGAAGTCTTCCGCCAGCTCAATGCCGACGGCATGACCGTGGTCATAGTCACTCACGACCCCGGTGTCGGAGCGGCCACAAACAGAATAATCCGTATCGTCGACGGCGAAATCGTGAACGACAATGCTTGACCTCATACGCGAAATAGCGCAGACGCTCCGCAACAACCGCCTGCGCACCATTCTCACCGGCGTATCGGTGTCCTGGGGCATTTTCATGCTCATCGTGCTTCTCGGAGCCAGCCGTGGCGTGCGCAATTCCTTCGAGGACAACTGGGACGAAAGCGAGACCAACGGCATCCAGTTCTGGAGCGGCGTCACCTCCAAGCCCTACAAAGGCTACAAGGACGGCCGCTACATCGGCCTCAAGGGCGCCGACATCGAGGCCATAAAGCACGACAACCAGAGCCTCGTGGCCGACGCCATAGCCTTCGCGAGCGTCGATTCGGCCAAGATCTCGACGGCAAAGGACGTGGTCAGCGGCGGCTTCGAGGCCGTATACCCCAAGGCCCGCGAGACCAACAACATAACCATGAAATATGGCCGCTTCATCAACGACGCCGACATCAGCGACGCCCGCCGCACCATGGTCATGGCCTCGAAAAACGCCCGCCTCCTTTTCGACAACGATTCCGTGGCCGTGGGCCGCACCGTGCAGTGCATGGGCCTGGCCTGGACTATCGTAGGCATCTACGACCACCGCTGGCGCTCGCAGACAATGGTGCCCTACACCGCCTACAAGGCCGTGACCGGCAATAACGACGATGCATATTCCATAAAGGTCGACATGCAGGGCCTCTCCACCGAGGCCGACGGCGAGGCCGCCGAAGCCGCTCTCCGCACCACCCTGGCACGCCAGCACCGGTTCGACCCCTCCGACCGCAACGCCGTGTGGAGCTGGAACAGCTTCAACAGCTATCTCAGCGGCCAGGCCGCCATGGGCTACCTCAACCTCGCCGTGTGGATCATCGGCGTGTTCACGCTCCTCACCGGCATAGTCGGCGTGAGCAACATAATGTTCGTGTCGGTGCGCGAGCGCACGCACGAGATCGGCATACGCCGCGCCATAGGCGCCAAGCCCCGTTCGGTGCTCACGCAGATTCTGGCCGAAAGCGTTGCCATGACGTCGCTCTTCGGCTACATAGGCATAGTCTTCGGCACGCTCGCCCTGCAGGGCCTCAACGCCGCCCTCGGCGACATGGAAGGCTTCAAGGACGCTACTGTCGACATATCCATTGCCGTCGAGGTGACGATAGCCCTTGTGATAGCCGGCGCCTTTGCTGGCCTCTTCCCGGCACTGAAGGCAATCAAAGTGAAACCCGTAGAAGCGCTCCGCGACGAATAAGCCATGAAATCGACATCTATCTTCGATCTTGAGAACTGGCGCGAAATCGTAGCCACTCTCTCCCGCAACAAGACACGCACCTTCCTCACCGCCTTCGGCATTTTCTGGGGCACGGCCATGCTCGCCATGCTCTGGGGCGGCTCGCAGGGTTTCAAGGGCGTCATGAGCCGCAATTTCGACGGTTTCGCAACCAATATGGGCGCCGTGTTCGCCGGTACGCGCAGCATATCGTACAAAGGTTTCAACAAAGGCTCCGCCTGGTCGATGACCGTGCAGGACATCGACAATATCCGCCGTGTGGCCCCCTATATCGACAATTCGAGCATGATGTATCGCTCGTGGGTAAGCGCCTCATATGCCGACAAGAGCAAGAGCGGCGCCGTGATGGGTGTCGAGGACAGCTACACCGAGCTTATGGAGCCTATGATCTACGAAGGCCGTTTCGTCAACGAGGCCGACGTCCGTTCCTACGCCAAAGTGGCCGTCATAGGCCGCAACATGGCCACCGAGCTTTTCGGTTCGGAGTCGCCCATAGGCAAGTCGGTGAACCTCGCCAACGTCTACTTCACCATCGTCGGTGTGGCCGGACAGCGCGGCGAGGCCAGTATCATGGGGCGTGTCGACGACAGCTTCATCATTCCGGCAAGCACCATGCGCCGCGCCTTCAACCGCGGCAACACCGTCGACGCTTTCATGTATACCTCGACCCGCGGCCACAAGCCATCGGACAACGAGCCCTACATACGCCGCGCTCTGAGCGCCGCACACTCCATACACCCCGACGACGAACGCGCCATGGGCTTCATGGACGTTTCCGAGATGTTCGAGATGATCAACGGCCTTTTCCTCGGCATCAGCCTGCTGGCTCTGTTCGTCGGCCTCGGTTCGCTCATGGCCGGTGTGATAGGCGTGGGCAACATCATGTGGATCATCGTCAAGGAGCGCACCCACGAGTTCGGCGTACGCCGCGCCATCGGCGCCAAACCGGCCGACATCACCGTGCAGGTACTCTCCGAGAGCGTGTTGCTGACGCTTGTGGCAGGTATCGCCGGCGTATGCTTCGCCTCGCTCGTGCTCGGACTGGCCGACAAGGGCACCTACAATCCAATCAACGGCTACGCCGGCTTCCAGATCAGTTTCACCACCGCCATGATAATCGTGGGAGCATTCTTCGTGCTCGGCACCGCCGCGGGCACTCTGCCCGCCATCAAGGCCATGCGCATCAAGCCCATCGAAGCCCTCCGCGACAAATAACCGGGTTTAATGTTTAATTATGAATTATGGATTATAAAATCATTGTCCACCGTTCATAATTGCCCCGATAAAGTATTAAAATTCATAATTCATAACTCATAATCCATAATCAGGATGAAAAAAGTTTTTCGCATTTTGCTCTGGACGATCATCGGTCTGCTTTTCGTCAGCACTTTCGTCTATCTCTACCTCAACTCTCAGGACAAAAAAGACAGCTATCAGACCGTCAAGCCGTCGATAGCCACCATCGAACGCTCCACCGTGCTCACAGGCAAGATCGAGCCGCGCGACGAAATCGACATCAAGCCCCAGATATCGGGCATCATCACCGAAATCGAGGTTGAGGCCGGCGACCGTGTGAAAGCCGGCGACGTCATAGCCCGCATCAAGGTTATTCCCGAGGCCTCGCAGCTGTCGTCGGCGCAGAGCCGCGTCAACCTCGCCCAGATCGAACTGCGCGACGCCAAGGTGAAATTCGACCGCGACGCCGACCTCTATGCCAAGAAAGTGATTTCGCGCGAAGACTACGAGACCTCCGAAAAGACATATAAACGCGCCCAGGAAGAACTCGAATCGGCCGAAGACGCCTTCCGCATCGTCCGCGAGGGCGTGAGCCAGTACAACGCCAAGGAAAGCAACACCCTCGTGCGCGCCACCATCAACGGCCTTGTGCTCGATGTGCCCGTAAAGGTCGGTTCGTCGGTAATCCAGTCGAATACCTTCAACGACGGCACCACCATCGCCACCATCGCCGACATGAACAACCTCATATTCAAGGGCAAGGTCGACGAGACCGAGGTCGGACTCCTGCACCTGGGCATGCCCATGGAAATAACCATCGGCGCCCTGCCCGACAGCAAGCCCACCGCCATCATCGAGTACATAGCCCCCAAGGGTACCGACACCAGCGGCGCCAACACATTCGAAATCAAGGCCGCCGTGACTCTCGACGATGTCGAGGCCGTGCGCGCGGGCTACAGCGCCAACGCCTCTGTCACTCTGGCCAAGGCTGCCGACGTGCTTACCGTGCCCGAGGGTGTGGTCGAGTTCTCTGGCGACAGCACCTATGTCTACGTAATGACCGACAGTCTGCCCGAGCCCAAGTTCGAACGCCGCGCCATCACAGGCGGCATGAGCGACGGCATACGCCTCGAAATCAAGGGCGGCATCGACTCCACAGCCGTCCTCCGCGGCGACAAAATACAGTAGAGGCAGGTTTTATAAAGTATTGAGTTTACAAAGTTAAGATAATAGTATTTCTTATGAAGAATATATTTGTGGCGGCTTGCCTGATGGTGGCTTCGGTGGCTTCGGCCGCGACATGGAGCCTCGACAGTTGCGTCAGCTATGCCATATCGCACAATATCAACGTGCAGTCGCGCCTGCTGCAGGAAGAAAACGGCCGTCTGGGCGTCACCGAGGCAAAAGACCGCTTCCTGCCCAACATCAACGGCTACGGCAGCCAGAGTTTCAGCTTCGGCCGCGGTCTTACCGCCGAAAATACCTATGCCAACCGAAATACTTCTTCTTTTTCGGTCGGCGCCAATCTGTCGCTCCCCATATTCCAGGGTCTCGCCGGCGTGCGGCGTCTTGACTACGCCAAGGCTTCGCTCAAGGCTCTGCTCGAACAGACCGAGGCGGCCAAGGACGATGTGACGCTCAATGTCATCACCCAGTATCTTCAGGCCCTCTATGCCGGCGAGCTCCTTCAGGTGGCCCGCGAGCGCCTCAAGATTTCCACCTCCGAGCTTCAGCGGCGCCAGACACTCCTCGAGGCCGGAAAAATACCCGAACTCGACATCTACGAGGCCCGTTCGCAGGTGAGCCAGGACGAGCTCAATCTTGTCAACTGCACCAACGACAGCATTATAGCCCTCCTTGACCTCGCCCAGCTCCTCAATCTGCCCGACGCCGACGGTTTTGCCATCGAACCCCTCGCCGACAGCGACATGCCCCTCCTTTCGCCCGAAGAGGTATGGGCCAACGCCAGCGAGCGCAACCACAGCCTGCGTGCTGGCCGCCTCGAGGCCGAAGCCGCCGACAAGAACGTGTCGCTCGCCAAGACGGGCTATATACCTACCATATCGTTCAGCGCCGGACTCGGCACCAACTACTACCGCACATCGGGCTTCACCAACGAGAATTTCAGCCAGCAGATGCGCCATAATTTCGCCAAACAGCTCGGCTTCTCGATATCGATACCTATCTTCGACGCTTTCTCGACCCGCAACAGCGTGCGCCGCGCCCATGTGCAGGCCCACAGCACCCGTCTGCAGCTCGACGACTCCAGACAGCGCCTCTACAAGGCCATTGTGCAGGCCTATACCCAGGCAAAAGCCGCCCACACCAAACGCGATGCCGCCGAAGTGGCCGTGGAGAGCAGCCGCGCCGCCTTCGAGGCCATGAAGGTGAAATTCGACAACGGCCGCGCCACTCCCACCGAATACGAGAAGACGCGTTCCGACTATACCAACGCCCTGGCCGAATCGGTCCAGGCCAAATACGAGGCAATCCTCCGCGCCCGCATCCTCCTCTTCTACAACAAATAAGATGTTGGGCGACCGGGCTGACTTAGAGAAGCGCCGCGTAGCGGCAAATAGCTGCGGAGCAGCGCTTAGAGTAATAGCCTATGGCAAGTGCGCCGTAAGGCGCACGTAACCATAGGTTTCCGAAGTCGCCGTTAACGATAATGAGCTGCGTAGCTGCGACATATCGAGTTTGGCGAACCATAGCCCTCCTGATCTCCTTTCCTCCTAATCTCCTCCCATTGAGTGACGGTCGCCTGATATTCGTATTTACAACATCAATATAAACATATATTCTATGAAAAAAATCTTTGTGCTTGCGGCTCTTACCGTCTTATTGCCTGCATCGCTGTGTGCTAAGACGCTTACAATCAAAGCCCGCAATCTCGGCGAGAAAGATATTGTGAAGGTAAGAGCATCCAACGAAGGTGGTCTTGTAAAGATATATGAGCAGCAGTCTTTCGGCCCCGACAGCACAATAGTTGTCAATCCGGGCGATTCCGATGTCGAATTTGTCTCTATTTTTGTCGATACCGGCGCGGAACCCATAATCGAAACCGTCTATCTTACCGACGAATCCGCCGAGGTAGTTATCGATCCCGACGCAACATCGGTACTGACATTCAGCAACAATGTGAATCCGGCCGCACTCGCCGCCGCCAAGGCAGTTTCCGACAGCTACAACGTATACTACTGGAATTATCTCACACGCAAAAACGACGCGTCGGGTATTCGCGGCGACAGTATTCCGGCATCCGTGAAAGCCAAACTGATACAATACGCCGACAGTGTGTGCACACTTTTCACCGACCTTCCGGCTCCCATGAAAACGGCTCTACGTCAGGACCTGGCACTGAGCATCTGCAAATTCTGGAACTCTGTATCCTACCGCTACAACGGAACCGACTGGGCGGCAGCCGAAGTCGAGATGAAGGAGTGGGCCGCTCTTGATGACCCATATAATTCACTGTCAGGACATTTTCCGAGTGTGGCTAATGAGGCGTTTGCCAGAGCTCTACTTAAGGAGCGCAGTATGACTCAGGAGGAATTGCGGGCCATACAGCAACCGGAGTACAAAAAAATGAAATACGAGTACTACAAGACCAACTACACCGGCAAGAACCGCGAGACACTTCTTGCCGACATCATACACGCCGACGTGACCCAGTCGCAGTTCGCAGAAGGCATCGATAGTCTTGCGTCCGATTTCCTTGCCGCATATCCCGAAAGTGCTTTCCGGCACATAATCAACAGCGACATGGCCGATTATCGCCGCGCAAATTCTGCCGTCGACAACCCCGACATCGTTTTCATCGACCCCGCCGAGGCACCGACTGTCGACGCTCTTATCGCCCGCTTCAAAGGCCAACCCGTGCTTGTCGACGTATGGGCAACATGGTGCGGTCCGTGCCGCGAGAGCTTCACCCGAATCAAGCCCATACAGGACTATGCCCGCGAACACGGCATCGTGCTTCTCTACATATCAATCGATAACGATACGAATGCCGTTGCCCAGGTTCGCAAACTCGCAGGATATTACAATCTCCTCGGCCACCATGTGATAGTATCGGAAGAACTGGGCCCGGACGTCTACAAAACCTACGGCAACGCCAAAGGCTATCTCACCGTACCTCACACCGCACTCTACGACAGCGAAGGCCGTCTTGTCAACAAACGGATCAATGCCGAAGACCCCGACGCCGTCCTCTCCGCCCTCCGCGCTCTCTGACTTTTCTATTTTTGCGCTGTTATCTAACCGCTGCCGCGGTTGCCATATTTCTGTGATCATATTGACCTGTGGAGAGGGCGCCGGCGGCCTTTTTTAGAGAAGTAGCCGCATGGCGGCAAAATAGCTGCGGAGCAGCGCTTAGAGTAATAGCCTATGGCAAGTGCGCCTTACGGCGCACTTGCCATAGGTTTTTGAAGTCGCTATCAAAGATACAGAGCTGCGTAGCTGCGACATAATCTACGCGATATGTCGCAGCTACGCAGCTCGTTTTTTTATTTTGTAATCCACATACCCGTGCTGCGCGCACCTATGGCGCGCTTGCGCGGGCCTATTATTGTCAATGCAGCTCCGCTGCAATTTGCCGCTCCGCGGCGATTTGGATGACTGGCTGTTATGGCACACTCACCCGTCGTTCCCGACAATCGCAGTAACGGTTGGATAACCGAACCATAGCCCTCCCAATCTCCTAACCTCCTTCCCTCTTATCCTCCTAATTCCCTGTTTTTTGTTATCTTTGTAGGCGCCTAAAGGCGCCCACAATGTTTATGGAAGAGAAAAAACTATTTTTGCTCGACGCTTATGCGTTGATATACAGGGCATACTATGCGCTCCTGCGCTCGCCCCGCGTGACATCGGCCGGATTCAACACCTCGGCCATATTCGGCTTTCTCCTCGCCCTCGACGATGTGATGCGCAAGGAAAACCCCACGCATATAGCCGTGTGCTTCGATCCGCCGCACGGCCGTACGTTCCGCCACGAGCAATACCCTGAATATAAGGCCGGACGCGACAAACAGCCCGAGGACATAACCATCGCCATTCCTTATATCAAGGCTCTTCTTGAAGCATACCGCATACCGGCGCTCGAAGCCGAGGGCTACGAGGCCGACGACCTCATCGGCACACTCTCGCGCCGGGCCGAGGCCGAAGGATTCGTCACATATATGATGACCCCCGACAAGGACTACGGCCAGCTCGTGACCGACCGCGTCTTCATGTACCGTCCCGCCCTCAAGGGCCAGGGATTCGAGATTCGCGGTCCGCAGCAGGTCTGCGAGCGTTACGGCATTCAGACGCCCGCCCAGGTTATCGACCTCCTCGCGCTCGAGGGCGATGCGTCCGACAACGTGCCCGGCTGCCCCGGCGTCGGCGAGAAGACCGCCGTGAAGCTCATACAGCAGTTCGGCTCGGTTGAGAACATGCTCGGTCACACCTCCGAGATCAAGGGTGCCCTCCGCGCGAAGATCGAGGACAACATCGACCAGATACGCATGTCGAAAGAACTGGTCACGATATGCACCGATGCTCCCGTACCTTTCGATCCTGAGGCCCTGCGCCGCAGCGAGCCCGATGTAAACGCTCTTCTTGCTCTTTTCAAGGAGCTGGAATTCAAGAGCTTCGCCGCCAAGTTTACAGCGTCGGCCGACCTTGCGCCCGAACCTGCTCCGGGCACGATGGGTTCGCTCTTCGACATGCCGGAGGAAGATCTTCCGACGGTGAAATACGAGGCCCCGGCCACACCGGTCGAGGAACTCGAATCGCCCGAAGAAATCGGCCGCTTCATCACTGCCGCCATCGCCGCCCGCGAGGTCGGCATTGCGCTCAACGCCGAAGGGGCCGAAGCGATGACGGCACAGCCCTATGGCATTGCCCTGGCCTACGACAACGAAGACGGAGGCCGCACGGCATACATCCATTTCAGTTCCGACGCCACACGCCGCGCCACTCTGGCCGAACTGCTTGCACCTCTCTTCGCCGATCCGGCAGTGACGCTCGTCGGCGAGGATATAAAGCGTACCATGCTCGTTCTCAGACGTATGAATGTGGAGTTTGCAGGCGCACGCTGGTTCGACACCGGCGTGGCCCACTATCTGTGCAATCCTGAGGCCAAGCACGACACCGCGACCCTGGCGATGGTATATCTCGGCTTCCACACCTACGACGCCGACTACTCCGCCGCCGATCGCAAACGTCCGCCTCTCGACGCCGCCGCGGCCATGGGCGAGACGGCATCCGTTTCTCTGCGCCTGCGCGCACCCCTGCTCGCCGAACTGAGCGAAAAAGGCCATCTGAAGCTTTTCGAGGAGGTGGAGACGCCGATGGTCGCTGTTCTCGCCGGCATGGAATGGTGCGGAGCCCGCATAGATGTGGCTGAGCTACAACGCCTTTCCGGCGAGTTGAGCCGACGCCTTGCAGATCTTGAGCAGGAGGCATATAAGCTTGCGGGGCGTCCTTTCAATGTAAGTTCGCCGCTTCAGGTCGGCACTATCCTCTTCGAGGAAATGCAGATCGACCCCAAGGCCAGGCGCACCAAGGGAGGCGCCTGGTCTACCGCCGAAGATGTCCTCGAGAAATATGCCGGCGACGTGCCTCTGGTGCGCCTCATTCTCGATATCCGTGCACTCCGGAAGCTTCTCGCCACCTATGTAGACGCTCTGCCAAAACTCATCAATTCGCGCACGGGCAAGCTGCACACCACTTATAATCAGACGGCTACCGCTACGGGGCGCCTCTCGTCAACAAACCCTAACCTCCAGAACATACCTATCCGCACCGCCGACGGACGCGATATCCGCCGCGCCTTCGTGCCCGATCCGGGCGATATCATGCTTTCGGCCGACTATTCGCAGATCGAACTGCGTCTCATGGCCGACATGAGCGGCGACCCCGAGATGGTCGGCGCCTTCCTCTCGGGAGCCGACATACACCGCGCCACAGCCGCGAAAATTTATCATGAAGATCTCACCGACGTCACCGACGACCAGCGCCGCAAGGCCAAAACGGCCAATTTCGGCATTATATACGGTATTTCGGCCTTCGGGCTGTCGGAGCGTCTCGGCATTCCCCGCGCCGAAGCCAAGGAGCTAATCGAGGGGTATCTGGCTACATACCCGAAAGTAGCCGAATATATGCAGCAATCTATCGAAGATGCGCGCCGCGACGGTTTTGTCAGCACAATAATGGGCCGCAAGCGCTATCTGCCCGATATCGCTTCGCGCAGTGCCGCCGTGCGCGGATATGCCGAGCGAAATGCCATCAACGCGCCCCTGCAAGGCTCTGCCGCCGACATCATCAAGGTCGCCATGGTGGCTGTCGACGCCGAGATCCGCCGTCGCGGTCTCCGTTCACGCATGATCCTACAGGTTCACGACGAACTCATATTCAATGTCGTGCCCGACGAACTTGCCGAAATGCAGGAACTCGTGGTGCGCCTCATGGAAGGCGCCTACAAGGGTCGCGTACCGATGGAAGTCTCGGCCGGTGTCGGCGCCAACTGGCTCGAAGCCCATTGAAATTATGAATTAAGAATTATGAATTATGAGGGGCTGCCGCGGAAAAAGCGCGAAGCGCTTTGGAATTATGAATTATGGATTATGAATTATGAGGGGCTGCCGCGGAAAAAGCGCGAAGCGCTTTGGAATTATGAATTATGGATTATGAATTATGAGGGGCTGCCGCGGAAAAAGCGCGAAGCGCTTTGGAATTATG
>ERZ836877.2749-NODE-2749-length-21713-cov-19.758796_pt1 | contig 21713 bp, 18 predicted proteins | sample MGYA00519469_ERZ836877 | MGnify/ENA primary metagenome ERZ836877 (study PRJEB31850, sample SAMEA3708809) | human gut metagenome | biome: human gut; feature: human-associated habitat; material: faeces | place: China | collected 2014 ... | reverse complement strand
CGAGGAAATCGAAGCCGTGTTTCCAGTTGCCGAAGTTGAACTGTCCGCCGAGGGCGTGGAAACCGAGGAAATGCCCCGCGAAGCGGCGGCAGAACCAGTAGCGCGCCTCGGGCTGCACGAGCCAGTGCTTCCAGCGGCGGTCCTTGACAGGCCATGCGTTGAGCTGGCCGCTGACATCGAGCGTCCATTTAGGTGCGAGGCCGACCTCAAGACCGAGATTAGGCGAAAGTGCGGCATCGGAGAGAAGGTTGCTCTTCAATGCAAAGTCCTGTGCTCTTAAAGAGGGAGCAAATCCGAGAAAAGCCAGGAACGCTATCCATAGAATACGGTTGCGTCTCATTTATACAGAAGTTAGTTTTTCGTATGCAAAAGGCTGCGAATCAGCCATGTATAAGTAGTGTAAACCAGTTCCTCTCTTAGTAAGAGAGGAACTCTCACCTTTTTCAGGACGACCTTTAAAATATATAATTTGCTAATTTGTAATAACATATCTCAATTGGCTTATCAAAACGATTTAATGTGAAATGTTAAAAATATATGTTCCAAATAAAATTTATTGATATTTGTTTGGTATAATTCTCAAAAAAACATTAACTTTGCAATAATTCCCTCTCTTACTAAGAGAGGGAATTTTTTCGGATATCACATTCAGGGGAATTCTTACAATACCGCGTCAAAATAAAAATCCATTGCGCCCCCTCCGCGCCTCCGCGTGTGGGTTCCCAATAATGCTCACGCAGCCGCAAAGAGCGGATATCAAGGCTTGCAGCCTTGACACGGCGGTGCCATCCGGAGGTAAAGATACTTAGGAAGTAAAGATACTTAGAAGGTAAAGATACTTAGGAGGTAAAGATACTTATAAGAAGCGGGGTTCGGTCAATTTAATAGCAGGTTATGGACTGTCAATTGTCGGCGCGAACGAAATTATAGTCGCCGTCGAAATAAAGGTCTACTCCGCTGGAGAGATCCACTTCCCAATAGCCTCCCAATTCTTTAGAGATCTCTGTGATGCGCAGACCCTCATAGTTGGCAGTCACATACGCCTTGATAGGCTCGGGGATAAGTTCATCAAGCACCTGGCCTCCGGCCGGCGCCTCCACGCTTACCCAGTTGCCTGTAACATCGAAATCGACCTCGCCACCGTCTTTGAAAGTCACTTCATAGAAAGCACCGGTATTAGCGTTGTCGACGTCTTTCTCGACTTTCACTATCGTGCTGTTGGTGAAATATGTGTCGAGGAAAGTCTGCGCGTCTTTAGGAAGATCATTTACTGAGATGATCACGTCTTCCGGATCATCGTCGCTTGAGCAGCTCCAGGCCATGCAGGCCACAATTCCTATAAGCAGGAGAGATAATAGCTTTTTCATTTTTTATTGGTTTTTGGGTTGAGAGTTGAGGGTTGAGAGTTGAGAGTTGAGGGTTGAGGGTTGAGAGTTGAGAGTTGAGAGTTGAGAGTTGAGGATTGAGAGTTGAGAGAATATTTCAAATTCTTATAAGACTCAAAATATTTAAAGAGCTGATGAGAATTTACATCAATCTCGGTTGGTAACTGAAAACTAATGCTTATCGGCAAGGCGCTCGAGGAGATCGGGCGTCAAGACGGTATGCTTTACATCGAAACGGTAGGAGTTCAGCTGCAATGGCGTGAGCTTTACCGCAGATTTCAGATTGGGAGGAAGGATATTCAATTTTGAATTTTGAATGTTGAATTTTGAATTTTTCACTTGTAGTAAACTCCTATTTTAGATGTTGAATTTTCACTTGTAGCAATATTCAATTTTGAATTTTGAATGTTGAATTTTCACTTGTTGCAATATTCTATTTTGAATTTTGAATTTTGAATTTTTCACTTGTAATAATATTCCGTTGAATTATGAAATTTTGGAGAAGGATTCAACTTAGGAGAGGAGAGACTAATTATGCATTATGAATCATGCATTATGCATTAATTTTCAACGTCTTGGGTGATAAGGGGCATGACGGCGTTTATAGCGAGCATGACGCCGAGATAGGCCACACCGAGCACTATGAATGTGATTGTGGGAGGCCATGCGGCTTTCACCCATCCCCCGGCAAGATAGCCGAAAAACAGCAGCCACAGCGATGCCTGCACACACAAGCACAGGGTGCACCAATGGCGCGCACGGAATTTCTGATACCATACGCTCCAGAACGAGAAGGGGAGACAGCAGATATTACACAGGGCCAAGGCCGGTATGGCAGAGGGGAAGAAAAGCAACGTAAGCAGACTTACTGAGAAATATGCCAGTCCCACCTCGCTCCAGCCGAAGAGCCCGAAAAATTTCGAGGCATCTGTGGCGAGCACTTTGTCGCAGCCCCCTTCCTGAATCGCACCGCACACCTTATCGGCGGCCGCACTCTTGATGTTGGCCGATTTCCGCACAAGCAGTGAGGATATGTATAGCCCGAAGATATCAACCGCAGCCACCCACCATAAGGATATATCGCGGTAAAGGCCGTTGACGGCGAAGAACCATCCGAAAAGGAAAAGCATGCAGACAAGAAGCACCCATTTCTTGGAGCGTGAGAAAAATTCAAGCCGGGCATGCAGATGGTAGTCGGGTTCAGCCGCATCGGGAGACGGATAGGAAAGGAGCACGCTCCCGTTCCATACCTTCTCAAACTCTCCGAGCGGCATCGACTCGGCCACCCCCTGGGTGAGATAAGTCACATTGTCGGGCCCCACCGACGTGACAATCACCAATCCGCCATCAGTACGGGACAGAAAGGGTGGCATCAGCGCCGCAAGCTCCTTTTTATCCTTAAGGCTGTAGCCTTCCGACCGCACTCCATATTTCTCCAGCACTTTTGTGAGCCCGAAAAGGGTATGGAAAGGCATTCCGGCAAATTCCTTGCCGGAATAGTCCACGGTGTGAGGCACCCGAAGCGCCTGGAGATAGTCACTCAGGATAGTATGCGAGTCATATCCTTTCACAGCCATAATTCAACAGAATATATAATAAGGAGCGACACTGGAAGCCCGTTTACATATAAGACTGGATCTTCGAAAGAAGTTCCTGTCCGTCGATCTCGCCGCTCTGGCGCCACATCTCGCGACCTTTCTTATAAATGATGAACGTGGGCACTGACTCCACTTCCTGAGCCTGCGCAACTTCATCGTTCTGATCTATGTCGAGCTGATATATGTCGGCCGATCCTGAAAGGAGTTCACGGATCTGCTCTACAACCGGCATCATCCTCTTGCAATGAGGGCACCATGTGGCAAAAAACTCTACAAGCACCACAGGAGTGGTATTGATAATCTGATCGTATTCCATAATATGAAATTGAGTGTTTTTACATTAATAGTGTTTTTACATTAATAAGAATCCCTCGGAAAGGGAACCGACTTTATAACGTCTCAGCCCATCTTCAGGTTCGCGAAGGCATAAATACGTCGCAATCCAAAAAACATTTGAAAATCTCATCCGTTTTTTTAGTGAAGGTTTATGATTGAATGCATAATTCATAATGCATAATCTTAGACGGCCAGGCTGAGTCAATGCATAATGCATGATGCATAATGCATAATCTTAGACGGCCTTGCTGTGTCAATGCATAATGCATGATGCATAATGCATAATCTTAGACGGCCAGGCTGAGTCAATGCATAATGCATAATCTTAGACGGCCAGGCTGAGTCAATGCATAATGCATGATGCATAATGCATAATCTTAGACGGCCTTTGCTGATTATGAATTATGAATTATGAATTGTGAATTATGAATTATCTTAGACGGCCATGGCTGATTATGAATTATGAATTATGAATTATGAATTATCTTAGACGGCCTTTGCTGATTATGAATTATGAATTGTGAATTATGAATTATCTTAGACGGCCATGGCTGATTATGAATTATGAATTATGAATTATGAATTGAGTTGAACTTGTTGATTTAAAATTATATAAGAAAATGAAGCTATTGAGAAAAATACGGACAGGCGTGTTTCTGGCCTTGGCCATAGCCGCGGGAGGATGCAGCACATCCAACCTCAACATGTCGGGGCTCATGAGCGGAGCCTCAAAGGCACTTCAAGCCGCCACGATATCCGACGATCAGGTGCGCGGATATGTGCATGAATACATCGCATATTCCGATAAACAGAACAAAGTGGCCCCTGCCGGCAACAAATATGCCGTGCGCCTCGCACGACTCACCCAGGGACTCAATTCCGTCGACGGTGTTCCGCTCAACTTCAAGGTGTATCTCACTAACGACGTCAACGCCTTCGCCTGCGCCGACGGAAGCGTCAGAGTATATTCAGGCCTGATGGACCGCATGACCGACGACGAGGTGCTCGGCGTCATAGGCCATGAGATAGGCCATGTGGCCCATAAAGACACGCGCAAAGCCTTCCAGGAAGCACTGCTCCAGAGCGCGGTGCTCGACGGCATCGGCTCCACGAGCGCCACGGCGGCAGCCCTGACCAACTCGCAGCTGTCGCAGATCGGCCAGAGCCTGCTCAGCGCACGCTATTCCCAGAAACAGGAGAGCAACGCCGATGACTACGGTTATGATTTCCTGAAAGCAAACGGCAAGAACCCCTGGTCGATGGCCATGGCATTCTCGAAACTGGAGTCGATGGAGGCGGGAGCCGCACCCAACGGACTGCAGCAGATGTTCTCCTCCCACCCCTCCACTCCGGCACGAATACAGCATATAGCCGACCGCTGCCGCAAAGACAAGATCGCACCCCCCAAAGGGTGCACACTGAAATAGCGGCCCGAGCCACTTTTTTGCATGGAAATCCGGAAAAAATCCGGATTTCCATGCAATGCTGTGTAACAATCGGAGCGGAAAAGAGTCATTAGAGTAAAAGAGCCTCCCAAGCCCGCGGACGCCCGCCGGCAAAGGGATACGATTTCCATGAGGAGGGCAGATAGCAAGGCGGCCGTTAAAAATTCTGAAAGCCACTAAACCATCTGCTTCCGAACTTATCCGACATATGAACGAGACCCAGTTCAAAAGCTGCGTAATGCCGCTCCATAAGACACTTTATTCGTACGCGTTCTCCATCCTCCGCGATGAGAACGACGCTGCGGATTGTCTGCAGGAGTCATTCACGAAACTCTGGGAAAACCGTTCGCGTCTGGAAAAGATCGAAAACGTCGGGGCGTATGCCACGACAACCGTCAGAAACATCGCCCTGACAATGTTGACCCGACAGCGACAGCGCATGTGCCCTTTCGGCGACAACCCTCCCGACCTTGCCGACACAGCGCCCACCCCGGGCGACTCGGCCGAGGGGAAAGACGATCTCCACACGGTGAGAGAACTCCTTGACCTCCTGCCTGACAACCAGCGGAAAGTAGTCGTGATGAGCGCCGTCGCAGGGTTGACAAACACCGAGATAACCCGGGCGACAGGCTTAGCCGACGAAAATGTCAGGGTTCTTCTCTCCCGGGGGCGCAAAAGACTGAGACAGCTCTTCAACAAACTGTAAAACATATAAAGATGACCAACGAGAACGACATAAAGCGACTGACCGAGAAATACTTCAACGGCGACATATCGCCGGAGGAGACGCACTCGCTTCTCGAGGCGGCCGACACAGCGGAGGGAAACGCATATGACGCCCGGACGCTCGCCGACCTGAGGATGATCCGGGCACTCCACTCCCCGGATCTGGGGCAGATGCTCGCGCCTGTACCCTCCGGCCTTGAGGAGAGGCTCGACAGCCACATATCCACCCTTGCGCGGCGCAGACCGGCCATGCGACGCTGGCTCGCGGCATGCTCCGCGGCAGCCGCAGTGGCCGTAGTCATGACAATCGGCCTCCGTCATCATGGCGTCGACCAAACCACAGGACTGCCTTCGGCCGACACCCCGTCGGTGCTCCCTGATCTGACCCTCGCTGTGCCCGACACCCGCGGCACCGTCACCTCCGACCCTGCCGGCGCCACTCCGGCTACAATCATCACTCCGGCCCCGCGTCGCGCGTCGCACGCTCCACGCCCCATGGCAAAGGCCGCGCAGAAGGCAGCACCGCTCTCCGTCCCCGCGGAGGCACCCATGAAAGCCACCCTTCCCGAGCTCGACCTGAGCCCGATAGTAACGGCCACCATCAGGGATGTCAGGCCGATACTCGCCTCCGCCATAGTCGACCCGTCAGACGTGCTCGCGCAGCCCCTCTCCACAATCAGCCAGAGCATCGACAACGTATATATGTCGCTCGACATGGTGGCCAAAGCCCTCCGCAGCACAAGCTCCACCCTCGACGATGCCGCCGACAAACTGCAGATAGCATCGGGACTCCGCCTCCACGACATATGACCCGACCCACTCTTATTCCACCGGATTAATCCCAACACAACATATGAAAACGTATATCCGAATACTTCTGACAGCCATCCTGGCGGCCATAGCCGCCGGAAACGCATTAGCCGCCAATTCCGAGCGGTATTTCGACAGTCTTTCCCTCCAGCCGGGTTATGACTATTCCTACATCTCCCCCACCATGCTCAAGGCCATGGGCGAACAGTATCTCTCCGACCGAGCCTACGGCAGCCTGCCTGTGATGACCAGCGACCTCACATCGCTCGAGATGGTCTCCACCGCCTCCGACGGGCAGAACGATGAGCTCTGGAAAATGATAAGAGACCTGAAGAAAAGCAAGAAACTGGAGACCCTCTCGACCAAGAAGCAGGATGCCTACCGCTACGATGTGCTGGCCCGCATGACCAACGACTCGAAATATATCACCCACCTCATGGTCATAACCCAGAACGGGGGTTATGCCGTAGACGTGGTATACATGGAGGGGAAGATTCCCGTCGAAAGTCTGCGCTACGACCTGATGAAATGACCAAAAATCATATTTCACGGCATTTTCCTTTCATTTTTCAGAAATTCTGACTATCTTCGCAATAATTTTAGCGGGCACAACGGATTTTCCGCTTGCGCCCGCCTCTGTTTTTATAAACCTGTCCGATACCCCGCGCGGCGCAACGCCATGACAAAGACGCGGCACGGAACCGAAAACCTCATCATTATGAAAAAAAGAACACTCTTCCCAGCAATCGCCGCAACCACGCTGCTCATAGCATCCTGTTCGCAACAGCCAAGCCTCGACCTCACCCTATCCGACCGATTCGAGGGGCAGAACGTTGAACTGATCAATTTCCTCGACTCCACATCGCTGGCCTCGGCCACCGTGACCGACGGCAAAGCCACGATCATAGCGCCGGAAGGGGAGCCTATCTTCGCGGCAGTGCTCATCGACGGACGCACGAGAGCTTTCTACATCACAGAGCCCGGCGCGGCCCAGGTCAACGACTCCACGGGATACGCAAAAGGCACACCACTCAACGACAAGTTCTCAACACTTCTCGCCACACTCGACTCGATCGAGAACCTCGACGACATGCCGGCATATATCGACTTCGTGGAGAAAGCATACAACGACAACAAAGGCACTCCACTCGCATCATATTTCGGAATGGAATGGATAAAATACGCCGACCTCGCACAGGTTGACAGTATCCTGGCCGACGCCCCCGAGGCGCTGCGCAACTCGCCCAAGACCAGACACTACCGCAATTTCGCCCAGCTACGTGATAACACCGCTCCCGGGAAACAGTATGTTGACTTCGAGGGGGAAACCGAAGACGGGAAACCCGCGGCCCTCTCGGCGTATATCGAGCCGGGCACCTACACTCTCGTAGATTTCTGGGCCTCATGGTGCCCCTACTGCATAAAGGAGATACCTCAGCTGATCGCACTGCAGAAAAAAATGAAAGAGAAGAAGCTGAGGATAGTGGGAGTAGCCGTGCGCGATGTGCCCGACGACTCAAAGGCGGCCATCAAGAAGCATGGCATAAGCTGGCCGGTGATGTTCAACACCCAGCGTCGGCCCTACGACATATACGGGTTCTCAGGAATTCCCCATCATCTGCTGATAGGCCCCGACGGGAAGATCATCTCCCGAGGGGAGACAGTGGCCCAGATTGAGGCCCGACTCAACAATCTGTCTGAATAAATGGTTGTAAGGTTGTGTCTGCCAACGCAGGCGCAACCTTAATCACAAAAGCTTGATATGGCAAACGAACCGAAACCTTACGGAAGGCATTCCCTCAACCGAATAATCGAGGATGCGATAAAAGATAACTGGGAACGCATGGCCCTCTCCGACTTCGGAGGCGGACTGAGCTATAAATTCTCGGAAACTGCGGAATATGTAGAGAAGCTGCACATACTCTACCGGGCCGCAGGGCTGAAACCGGGCGACAAGATCGCCATATGCGGCAAGAATTCGGCCTCATGGGCTGTGGTATTCATCTCGTGTCTGACATTCGGGGCCGTGGCTGTGCCCATACTCCACGAGTTCAAGCCCGAGAGTGTGCACAACCTCGTGAATCACAGCGATGCAAAAATCCTTTTCACAGATCCCGCCATATGGGATAAACTCGATGAGAAAGAGCTCCCGGCGCTCGTGGCCACGCTCTTCATTTCGGAAAGAGAGATGCCGCTGTGCCGGAGCAAAGCCGCATCCAAGGCATTCGCCGATCTCAACGAAGAGTTCGGCAAGCTCTATCCTGAAGAATTCGGCCCCGGGGATGTAAGCTATTACCGCGACTCGCCCGAAGAGTTAGCCCTTATCAATTATACGTCGGGATCGACCGGCACACCCAAAGGGGTAATGCTCCCCTTCCGCAGCCTCTGGAGCAACATACGCTACAGCATCGACGACCTTGTATTCCTGAAACCGGGCGACGGTATAGTGTGCATGCTACCGTTAGGCCATCTCTACGGCATGATCTTCGAGATGCTCCATCCGTTCGTGAAAGGTTGCCATTGCCGGTTCCTGACCAAGGCTCCGTCGCCGGCAGTGCTGCTGAAAGCCTTCGCCGATGTCAGGCCCAAGCTCATCATCACAGTACCCCTCGTCATCGAAAAGATCATCAAGGCGAAAGTTTTCCCGCAGCTGCGTAAGCCGGCTATGCGTGTGCTCCTCGCGCTTCCGATAGTGAAAGGGAAGGTTCTGGCGAAAGTGCGAGCGAAACTTATCGACGTGTTCGGAGGCAGTCTCCAGGAAGTAATCATCGGCGGCGCCCCGCTCAACGCCGAAGTGGAACAGTTTCTCTACAAGATAAAATTCCCGATCACCGTGGGCTACGGCATGACAGAATGCGGTCCGCTGATCACCTATGCCCCGCCGGAAGAGTCGCGGCCACATACAGTAGGCCGTATCGTAGACCGTATGCAGGCAAGGATCGACTCTCCGGATCCGGAACACATCCCCGGCAACATATACGTGAAAGGCGACAACGTGATGCAGGGCTATTACAAGAATGAAAAAGCCACACACGAGGCTTTCCCCAATAACGACGGCTGGATGAACACCGGCGACATGGGCACCATCACTCCGGATGGAATGATCTCCATCAAAGGCCGCTCGAAGACCATGATCCTCGGCCCTTCAGGCCAGAACATATATCCGGAAGAGATCGAGCAGATCATCAACAACATGCCATATGTCAGCGAAAGTCTGGTAGTGAACGACGGCGGCAAGCTCGTGGCGCTCATACATCCGGACTTCGAAGCCGCCGAAAAAGCGGGACTCGACCGCAAAGCGCTTGAAGAGATCCTCGACAAAGACCTGAAGAACGTAAACCGGCAGCTCGAATCGTTCAACAGGATCAGCTCCATGAAAGTGATGGACAACGAATTTGAGAAGACTCCCAAGCGCAGCATAAAACGCTTCCTCTACCAGCCCTGACATACGCCGCCAACGGACACATAGCCCATGGCGACCTTGGACGGCAGACACTGAATACTAACTTTCCCAACACCTCTTCTCATGAACTACAAGGCTTTTTTCGTCATCTACCTCCGGAGAGCAGTCATATTACTAACGGCATTCCTCCCTTTCTTTCAATGTTTCGCGAAGGAGAAAGAGGATTGCCTTGTGCTTTATGGTGAATCGTCTTCCTTCAAGAAAGGAATCGAGGCATTCACAAATGATATATATGCCGATGCTGAAAAATATTTCAAGGATGAGATCGCCGAACATCCCGACAACGGGATAGCCTATTTCTATATGGCCATGATCTCACAGAAGAAATTCGACGGAAAAGGGATTGAGACTTATATAAACCAGGCAAAGAAAAAACTGGGAGGGAAAGCAAATAAGTCATACAAGGCTGCATGTTTCGCCTATGAAGGAGACCTTATGATGGCCGCCGGCTATCCCGATCTGGCATATATGCAATATTTCAAAGCCATTGGTCTCGACAAAATTGAGCCAAAATACTTAGAGAAAATCTGCGATGCATCGTATGCCCTCAGATTCGGGCAAGACCAGAAAGTCTACTCCGAACGCATGATGAAAAAATTTCCAGATGATGCCTATGGTTATTTCGCCATGGGGAGATATTTGTATTCACATAAAAACGATCAGCTGGGCGCACTTGCTTTTTTCAATAAAGCAATAGAAAAAGACAGTTGTCTTATAGATGCCAAAGATTTCAAGGCAATAGTCCTTATGAAAACAGGACATTGGGACGAGGCTTTCGACAATCTCTTTCAGGCCATGGATGGTGGTGAGACGATGAGTATGCAGTATGTGCTTGACCTACCCGAAGAAGATCAACACCGGATAGTCGACTACGTGGAGCGCCATACAACGGAGGCAGAAGGGAAATGGCATTATCCTTTCCTACTTGGACAGCTTTTCATGGATACAGGACAATATGACAAGGCTGTCGAACAGTTTACAAAAGTGATTGAACTGGAGCCTACAGCAGGGGAATACGAATCTATTGCCATCTGCCATATGATGAAAGGGAATTTCCGCGAAGCCCTCGAAGCCGCGGAATCAGCAATACTCCTCTCTCAGGACGATGCCTCATATGTCAGACTGAAAGCCGATGTATACTATATCTCTGGCGAATACTCGAAAGCAATAGAGACAATAGATACATTTCACGGGAAACACTCATATGATGATAATCTCGTGCTTGCTGAAGCAGTCTACTATGCCACGGATGGACACCATGACAAAGCAAAGGCATTACTCGACCGACTCGCCACAAAAAAGAACCACGTAGCAGCCCTGAACTATGAGAAAGGAAAAGTATTGCACATGACAGGCGATATGGAAGAAGCAGTCGCTTGCTTCAAAAGGGCAGTAAAGAAAACAAATAAGAAAGACGATGGAGATCTTCTCACCTGCGCCACAGCTTATGCCAGACTTGGCAATGCCGAAAAAGCCATGAAGATTACCAATGAAGTTTTATCACGCCATTCCCGCGACGGCATGGCGTATTTCCTCGCAGCATATGTAGCGGCCATTCTCGGAGACAATTCCACAAGTCTCTCCTATCTCGAGAAGGCTCACAAATATGGCGCCCATACCATGCCACTCTGCCTGAGGGATTACGATTTCAAAGATCTGCGCAAAACTCCGGAATTTGCCGAACTCATCACCCGTCTCATGCCGGAACTCAAAGAAAACGGTCACATACCGACATCGCCGCAATGGCAATAAATCCATGCGCAAATCCTTATGTTTAAACATCATACAAATAGATTTTGAAAAGACTTTTCGACATACTGACATCATGGCTTGAAGCCGCCGCGTTGCCCGAATCAGCAGTGCGGGCCACAGCCACTTTCACGGCCGCCCTGATATGGGTGGCCGGATGCGTGATGCTCTACCTACTTCTGAAGCTGATCGCCAATCATATAAATAAGAAAGTTGAAGATACGGAGACCAAGATCGACGACATCTTCCTCTCCCGGAAAGTGGTCAACGCGATCTGCTTGCTGGTGATAAGCATCATCATCACCAAGACTGTGCCGGGCCTGACTCTGCTATACCCCAATGCTTACAAAGCTGTGACGACATGCTGCAGCGTGCTGACAATCGGAGCTGTTACCTATCTTTTAGTGCTTGAGAGCAGCGCTTTCTGCAACTTCCTGAGAATGCGCAACGTGCAGCATGCCGGAGTGCTCGTGCTCCGCAATGTGCTGCAGAGCATAATAGGAGCAGTGGCCGGACTTCTCATCATCAGTACAATCCTCAACCGCGACCTGGCCTATGTCATCTCCGCCTTAGGAGCCATGGCTGCCGTACTCATGCTGGTTTTCAAAGACTCGATCCTCGGCGCCATCGCCGGCATACGCCTGAGTGTGAACGGCATGCTCAAGGAGAATGACTGGATCATTGTGCCACGCTACAACGCCGACGGGCGTGTGGAAGATCTCTCCCTGACCACAGTCAAAGTCAGGAACTGGGACAAAAGCATCTCCACCATACCACCCCACGCACTCGTGAGCGAAGGATTCATCAACAAGGAACGCATGCTCGACATGGGCGTAAGACAGATACGGCGCACATTCTTCGTAGACATCGAAAGCGTCAGGAAACTCGACGCGGAGGAGACGGCACGCCTCGCCGACAAAGAATGGTGCGGAAATATCGACTTATCGCAGGGCGCTGTCAACCTCAGCCTCTTCCGACGCTGGCTGCGCCACGCGATGCGCAATCACCCACGCATAGCGGAATCCACACCGGAGACCGCCATGCAGGTATTCGTCAGAGAACTCCCCGCCACACCGACCGGCCTCCCGCTGGAAGTATTCTTCTTCGTCAGATGTCTGGACTGGGAGGAATTCGAGGAACTCCAGGCCGACTTCATCGACGAGATCACAGCCGCGTTTCCACGCTTCGGACTGCGTCTCTACCAATCGATCGCCTCCGCAGCATTTCCCTCCAAATAAATAAGCATTTGATCCCCTGTCAATGTCAATGAAACTGTCTGCATATATTAAACCCTCTCCCTTCACCATCACGGCATCAGCCGTAGCTCTTCTCATCATCTATCTGCTACCCGTGCGCAACGCGGTATTTCTCCGCTGGATGGACGATATGTCGATTTATGATCCGTCGACATCCAACATCGAGAGGCTGCTCCATTATCCCGGAGGCGTTCTCCAACTCGCGGGAGCATTCCTCTCGCAGTTCATGTATCACCCCTGGGTCGGGAGTATGATACTCATGGCGCTGTGGGGAGTGCTGACAGCCCTGGCCATAAAAGCGTTCAGGCTGCGTGGCAATTCGTCCATCCTCGCCCTCGGGATTCCCATGGCACTGCTCGCCTCCATCCTCATTGTCGACGAAACATGGCTCACCATCCCCTCGCAGGGTTATCTTTTCTCCCAGACACTCGGAGCGACCATAACCCTCACCTTGCTACTCCTCTACCGGGCTGCATCCTCCTTCGCACTCCGCTGCATCATCGCTGCCATAACGCTCCTCGGCTTTCCATTTTTCGGATATTACGCGCTTCTCGCATGGCTATTGGAAGCAATCGCGGAATGCGCCGGGGGGAACAGAGGTGAAAGATGGCGTGCATGCGCAGCCGCCGCGGCCGGAGGGACGGCTGCGGTGATACTTCCACTGATATATCATACATACTGGACCGGAACATGGGCAGAACGCAAGACAATTTATCTAAAAGGACTGCCGGATCTGATTCCCTCGGGCGATGACCTGCCGCTCTGGATGCCGCTGATCGTGATGTCGGCGCTGATGCTTCTGCTCTGTCTGCTATCAGCCTTTCCCACGATACGCGAAAGCAGATCGCGCACCACTCTCCTTTCATTCACCGGCATTCTCGGGATAATGTGCATCTGGTGCTTCTCCTGCTCATCCAAGCCGGAGCAATGGCGCGCGTTCGTACTCATGCAGCATTACATGCAGCGAAATGAATGGGGCCGAATAATATCCATCATGAACAACATCAAGGAGGAGCCGTCGCGCGAGATGATACTCGTGGCCAATCTGGCAGCCAATATGCTGGGTCACGACGGAATGCCCGTGCCTGCGGAAAAGAACGGCAATGGCAACGGGGGCAGCTTCCGCAAAAATTCCACGTATACCAGCACCGCCCTGCTGACAGTGCCACTGAGCTACTATATCGGGCGTCCTAACCTCAGCTACCGATGGGCCATGGAACATTGCGTGAAATTCGGGAAAAGGGCGTATTTCATAAAGTATATGACCAAGTGCGCCCTCGTCAACGGAGAATACGGACTCGCGAAAAAATACAACGACATGCTCCGGCGCACAATTTTCCACAAGGAATGGGCAGAACGCACGGCACGATTCATCGATAATCCGGAACTGATGAAAGAGGATCCGGAATTCGCCTCCATCCCCGCCAATACTGCGACAGAGGTCTTCTTCTGAACATCTATTTCCCGTAAGCGACTCTCACGGGATCATGTCCGAGGGCCTCAAGCACATCACTGCGGCTATATTTCACGGGAGCGACCATGAATTCCGGCACATTATACGATTTCATCAACATGCGATAGTAGCCGGGATCCTCCTGGGGCACGACAAAAGCCTTGCTGTCGTTGCCGTCAGCATCGACATATGTGATATAAGGGCGTGTATATGATCCGTCGTCGCGGCGCGAACTGAATATCACCCATCTGGAATTAGACGACCAGGAATGATAGCTGTCGGCATTCTCGCTGTTGGCATTGGAGAGACACCTGGATTTACCGTCTTTAAGATCCGTGAGCCAGAGGTCGCTGCTGCGGTGCCATATGTGGAACGTGCCGAAATCGCTGACACAGGTCATGAGGAAACGGCCGTCGGGCGACACCCTCGGCAACGACGCGCTCTTCCCGGCAGCGGAAGCAGCCACAACAGTGTCGGAATGCGCTGAGAAACCGCGCGACGCAAGGTCAAAATCCCTTGAGACAACGTCATATCTCACTTCCGCGTATCTTTCCGAAAGGCCATCCTTTCCGGGGCCTCCCGGCCTGCGTGCCACGCTATAGTATAGTTTCTTTCCGTCAGGGCTCCAGGCCGGAAAGGTCTCGAGAAGAGCGGAATCGTTGGCCACATACACAACCTTCTCCCTCTCCACATCATAGAGTATTATATCCGACCATTCATCGAGCACCTCCACTTTCTGAGGATCCTTTGTGAAGAAATACTGGCGCGTGCCGTTGGTGGAATACGCTATGAGATCGAGCGTGGGATGCCATGCCTGATACACTCCCGCGGCATTCGTGCTGTCGGTGGAGAGGTCAACACGCTTGATCCTGTCGCCATCCATTATGAGCGTCCCTCCATGCGACTGGCGCACGTGGAACTGCGTCTTTCCGTCGCGATATTGGTTGCGCGGCACATGGCAGTTGATACATGACATATCGCTCTCATCGGCAGTGTATGAATTGTTGAAGATCACCTCCGTATCGAAATTAGTAAGGTTCCTTTGATTGAGGCTCAGACAGTTATACTGCACAAAAGAAGGCTCAATCAGCCGATAGCTGAAATACGGATCAATTTCCTCACGCGCCACCTTAAGAGGAGATGAATAAAGCGTCCATTTTCCGTCGTCACCTTTCACATAGACTTCAAGCATGATCTCTTTTCCCCGGTTTTTCTCCAGCAACTCATGCCAGTCGTCCAGGTCCCATCTCACTGAGGGCCCCTTCTCCACGAGCGTGCCACCGTCTGCTTTCATCCTCACGATAAACTCACCGCCATTCTCCTCTATGACGAAATTGAGAGGGGCGATATTCGGGGGAACGGTTATGGCGGTGTAATCAGGCCATATATGCGGAGGCCGTCCACCGTCGGCCACATCGCCCGACGGCACCTCAACACGACCGCAAGAGGCAAGAAATAAGACAGATGCGGAGAAAACCGCTGTCAGGATTGTTTTTATATCTATCATGGAATAGAAATTACTTCCGTTTAAATGTCAGAGACACAAATCTCCCTTTCCAGCCGTAAAGTTACATCTTATTTATGAATTTTACGGACATACGCTGTAATTTAATTACGGTACTATCATAAAATCCCTCTTTTTTGCTAATTTTGCAAAACTAACCATCATAAACAGGAATGAGACAACAGTCTTGAACGTCCCATAAATGCCGCACAACAGCAAATTTCCACATAATGACATAACTATCAAATATTTACCAACAAACAACCACAAGCAACAGTTTTAGCATACTTTCTTAAACATAACTCGCGCTAATACGTTTATAAGATAAGGTTTATGGCCTATCTCCACCACGCTTCTCCGGAAACGCCACGTCACAAACCCGTATTGAGTTAATTCACACCTTACAATCCATCATCTTAATCCATGAAGTTATGCTGATACAACTTTTATTTGTACTTGTGGCAATAATCATCGGAGCCAGGCTCGGAGGCATCGGCCTGGGTGTCATGGGAGGCGTAGGAATGTCAGTCCTTGTATTTTTCTTCGGTCTGCAGCCCACGTCACCTCCCATCGATGTCATGCTGATGATCGCCGCCGTGATCTCAGCGGCGGCGGCGATGCAGGCGGCGGGAGGACTCGACTATCTTGTGCTGCTCGCCGAGAAACTCCTGCGCAAGAATCCGTCGCAGGTGACTATTCTCAGCCCGCTGGTTACTTATTTCTTCACCTTCGTGGCCGGCACAGGCCATGTGGCCTACTCCGTCCTTCCCGTCATAGCCGAGGTTGCTCATGAAACCAAGATACGTCCGGAAAGGCCATTGGGAATAGCTGTCATAGCCTCACAGCAGGCAATCACGGCAAGCCCCATATCCGCGGCCACCGTGGCTCTCCTCGGATTGCTGACCGGATTCGACATCACCCTCTTCGACATACTCAAGGTCACAATCCCGGCCACACTTATCGGAGTCCTGGCAGGCGCTTTCCTGTCGAAAAGAGTGGGCAAGGAACTTATGGAGGATCCGGAATACCTACACCGGGTGGAAACAGGGATGATAAAGGAGAACGAGCTCCAGTTCAACCGTATAAAAAGCCTTTGGAAAGCCAAGACATCGGTGGCCCTCTTCATAGTGGCCACTGTCTTCATCGTGCTCTTCGGCTCCATACCATCCATGCGACCCACTTTCGGCGACACCGCCATGCAGATGCCGGCCCTGATAGAGATCATAATGCTCTCGACATGCGCCATAATCCTTATCATAACACGCACAGACGGAATTGCCCCTACCCAGGGAAGCATATTCATAGCGGGCATGCAGGCTGTGATCGCTATTTTCGGTATCGCCTGGATGGGCGACACTTTCATCAACGGCAACATCGGGGTGCTCACCGAATCAATCAAGGGATTCGTGACCCAGATGCCCTGGCTTTTCGGCCTCGCGCTCTTCGTCATGTCAATCCTTCTCTATAGCCAGGCCGCCACGGTCAGGGCCATAATGCCTCTCGGCATCGCCCTCGGCATCAATCCCATGATGCTGATAGCCCTGTTCCCGACAGTCAACGGCTATTTCTTCATTCCCAACTATCCCACAATCGTGGCGGCAATCAACTTCGACAGGACAGGCACCACGAAGATCGGGAAATATATCCTCAACCATTCCTTCATGATGCCGGGAATGGTGGCCACGACAGTGGCCGTGCTCGCAGGGCTTCTCCTGATCCAGATCTACTGACAGGCAGGCAGACACCGGCAGGGGCGCGGCACGCCGCGCCCCTGTCTGACGTGTAGCCTGATCCTTACCTTAATCACACGCCAAACACAAGACACACTATGAAAACCACCATATTATGCTTTCTCGCGGCCATTTCGGGAGCGGCGGTCGCACACGCGCAGTCAGACAGCATCCGTGAGTTCTGTTCCGAACATGAAAAGGGGATCATCGAGTCGATCGCCAAAATAGAGAAAAAGACCGACAAGTTCAACCTCTATCTCGATATGCACGGAAGTTTTGAGGCCAACTGGAGGGGGAGCTCTTTCCAGGACGGGAAATTCCGCATGAACCAGCTCAGGATAGAGGCCAACGGGAATATCAACGAATGGCTGAGCTACCGCTACCGCCAGCGCCTCAACAAGGGCGACACTCCGGGAGGATACTACGACAATGTGCTCGGGAGCATCGACTATCTCGGCGTCGGACTGCGTCTGGGAAAATGGAGTTTCTTCCTCGGCAAGCAATGCGCCGTCTACGGCGGCATAGAGTTCGACCTCAACCCTATAGAGATCTATCAATATTCAGACCAGCTCGCCTTCACCAATAATTTCTCAAGCGGTGTGAGAGCCACATACAATTTCACTCCGAGGCAGCAGCTGCAATTCCAGGTGCTCAACTCCTACAGCACATCATCCCGTGATATGTTTGGCGACTATGAGAAGGCCAGGATGCCCCTGCTCTTCACCCTGAACTGGAACGGCAACTTCAACAATTTCTACAAGACCCGCTGGTCAGCCTCGGTGATGAACGAGACAAAGGGGAAACATCTCTATTATTTCGCCCTGGGCAACAACTTCCGCATCAGCGACCGGGTGAGCGCATATTTCGACTGGATGTATTCGATCGAGGGGGTCGACAAAAAAGGGATCATAACCGACATCGTAGGGGGCACGGGACACACACGCAACACTGAAGACGTGAGCTACATGTCGTTTGTGCTCCATGCCAACTATAATTTCCATCCGCATTGGAATGTGTTTGCCAAATTCATGTATGAGAACGAGGGGATCTACAAGAGCCACTCCGCCGAATATGACGGGGCGGACGTAACCCTGAAGAAAGGACGATACCGTACCGCGCTGGGCTACATAGCAGGCATAGAGTATTACCCCATAAAGAACGGCAACCTACATCTTTTCGCCACCTACATCGGGCGCGACTACCGTTACACAGGACGCGCACGTGCCTTCGGAGCCTCAGACTACACCACCAATACACTCTCGGTGGGCTTCATATGGAAAATGCCTGTATTCTGACACGATGCGATTCATTGCACGGTGAATATGGCCTGAAAAACAATCATTCCGTCACTTTTATGGCGGAATGATTGTTTTTTTGTAATTTTGCAGAAAATAACATTGAAACGAGATACAAAATATGTCAAAAATCGGATCTGTAATGACTCCCGTAGGGCGTAAAGCGTTGCTTTTAGGGAGCGGGGAACTGGGCAAGGAAGTGGCGATAGAGCTGCAGCGTTATGGAGTGGAGGTCGTAGCCTGCGACCGCTATCCCAACGCTCCGGCAATGCAGATAGCCCACCGCAGCCACGTATTCAACATGCTCGATCCTGTGGCCCTTCGCAAAGTCATAGAGCAAGAGAAACCTGACCATATCATTCCGGAGGTGGAGGCCATCGCAACCGACACCCTGCGCCAGCTCGAAAAAGAGGGATACCACGTGACCCCTACCGCCAATGCGGCATGGCTTACGATGAACAGGGAAGGAATCAGGCGCCTGGCCGCCGAAGAACTCGGCATAAAGACATCCCCCTACCGTTTCGCATCTGACTATGACGAATTCAAGGCCGCGGTCTCCGATATTGGCATACCCTGTGTGGTAAAACCTATCATGAGCTCTTCAGGCCACGGACAGAGCGTCATACGCGAGGCTTCGGCTATCGACAGAGCCTGGGAGATCTCGCAAGAGGGTGGACGCGCCGGAGCCGGGCGTGTGATCGTAGAGGGCTTCGTGGATTTCGACTATGAGATCACCATGCTGACGGTGCGCAGCTGCTGCGGAACGACATTCTGCGAGCCTGTGGGTCATGTCCAGGTAGATGGCGACTACCGCTATTCATGGCAACCGCAACCAATGGCAGCTGCCGCGATTGAGAAAGCAAAGGATATCGCCAGGAAAGTGACCGACGCGCTCGGAGGGTACGGCATCTTCGGAGTGGAACTTTTCGTCAAGGGAGACGACGTGATATTCAGTGAGGTCTCTCCTCGTCCGCACGACACCGGCATGGTCACCATGATATCGCAGGATATAAGCGAGTTCGGGCTCCACGCACGCGCACTTCTCGGACTCCCCGTGCCAGCCATCCGGTTCTACGGGCCTTCGGCGTCGAGAGCCATAGTGGTGGAGGGAGATACCGACAAAATTGAGTTCGACAACCTCGAGGAGGTGCTGGGCGAGCCCGGCGTACAGATCAGGATCTTCGGCAAGCCTGAACTCAAGGGACACCGGCGCATGGGAGTGATACTCGCCACCGACGAGAGTGTCGGCAAGGCGCGCGAGAAAGCCGAACGCGCCTACAATGCCCTGAAGGTGAATGTACTTCCCCGCTGATAGCGAAAGCTTGAGAGATCATTAAACACACCGGCACCCCGGCAGGAGCTCGTTTCTCCTGCCGGGGTGCCGTATTTCTTTCGGGCGCCGGGAACTCCGGCCGGCCCTGTCTTGTCAGAGATGTTTGCGAGGCTTGATGTCGAGTTTCACAGGACGTATCATGTTCTCTGGCGAGAGGACTGTGTCGAGCTCCTTCTTGCTGAGGACTCCCAGCTCAAGCACCAGGTCGTAGACGCTCTTGCCGGTATTCATGGCGATCTTTGCGATCTCCGTGGAATTCTTATATCCTATCACCGGATTGAGGGCAGTCACCACACTGATGCTGTTATGCACGTCGTTGCGGCATTTCGCCTCATTGGCCGTGATCCCCTCCACACAGTTCTTGCGCAGGGTCTCGAAGCCGTTGATCAGGATATCTATCGACTCGAAGTTGCACTGAGCCGTAATAGGCTCCATGGCGTTGAGCTCCATCTGGGCAGCCTCTGAGGCCATTGTGACGCAAACATCGTTGCCGATCACTTTGTAGCATATCTGGGTCATGACCTCCGGAATGACAGGATTCACCTTGCCTGGCATGATGGATGAACCTGGCTGGCGTGCAGGAAGGTTGATCTCTCCAAGACCGCAGCGTGGACCGCTGGCGAGGAGACGAAGGTCGTTGCTGATCTTGCTTACCTTTGTGGCCAGACGTTTCAGGGCCGATGAATAGCCCACCATCGAAGATGTGTCCCAGGTAGCGCCGATAAGGTCGGGGGCCAGACGCACGTTCCAGCCGGTGATCTCGCTCAGGGCGGCGACACATTTCTCGGCATATCCGGGCTCGGCGCAGATACCTGTACCGATAGCGGTGGCTCCCATGTTGACATACAGGAGATCATCGGCTGCCTCGTCGAGATGCTTTAGCTCCTCCTCCATGGCCGATGCGAAACCATTGAAAGTCTGTCCGAGAGTCATGGGCACGGCATCCTCAAGCTGGGTTCGCCCGATCTTGATGATCGACTTAAACTCCTCCCCTTTCTTACGGAAAGCCTCGATAAGGGTCTTGTAGTGCTCCTTAAAACGAAGATTGTCCATATAGAGGCCGAGATGAATGGCCGTCGGATAAGCATCGTTGGTAGACTGCGAACGGTTGACATGGTCGTTGGGCGAGAGATACTGATATTCACCTCTCTTATGACCCATGATCTCAAGGGCACGGTTGGCGATCACTTCATTGGCGTTCATGTTGGTGGTCGTGCCGGCACCACCCTGGATCATATCGACTGGGAACTGATCGAGATACTTTCCATCCATTATCTCGCGGCATGCCTGCGCTATGGCGTTGTATTGCTCGTCGGTCAGAAGGCCGAGCTCATGGTTGGCCATTGCCGCACCCAGCTTTGTGATGGCGAGAGCCTTCACAAACGCAGGATAGTCGCTGAGATGGAACCTGCTTATCTCGAAATTTTCCAGACCTCTCATGGTCTGCACTCCATACAAATCGCACTCAGGCACCTTGACGGAGCCAAGAAGATCGGATTCCACACGGAATCCTTTGTCACATTTTTCTTCCATAACAGAAAAGTTTTTCAGGCTATATATTTAATAGTAAATTACTAGGGTGTTCAGTTTGATATTCCAAAATTAACTCGCATTTTTGAGAGTCCTGGAG
>ERZ836877.2744-NODE-2744-length-21739-cov-3.193092_pt1 | contig 21739 bp, 15 predicted proteins | sample MGYA00519469_ERZ836877 | MGnify/ENA primary metagenome ERZ836877 (study PRJEB31850, sample SAMEA3708809) | human gut metagenome | biome: human gut; feature: human-associated habitat; material: faeces | place: China | collected 2014 ... | reverse complement strand
AAAAAACTCCCCGTTAGAAAAAAGCATTGTCACCACTCCGATACTGACTTGTTATGAAAATTAAATATCTGATCGCATTTCTGCTCATGCTTGCCGCCGTGCCTGTGGCGCGGTCACAGAGTGTGGCATTGAAAAGCAACCTGCTTTACGACGCCACACTCACACTCAACGGCGGCGTGGAGGTAAAGTTTGCGCCGAAATGGACAGGCGACCTGAGCGCCAACCTCAACGCATGGACCGTGGACAACCGCCGCTGGAAGCACTGGCTCGTGCAGCCCGAGGCGCGCTATTGGTTTTGCGACGCCTTCTCGGGACATTTCATCGGCGCACACTTTCTCGGTGGCCAGTATAACTGGGGCAACCTCAACATGCCCTTCACTTTCCTCGGCACCGATTTCAGTAAACTCAAAGACTACCGCTACCAAGGCTGGATGGTCGGAGCCGGCATAGCCTACGGATACTCCTGGATCCTCAACCGCCACTGGAACATCGAGGCAGAGATAGGTGTGGGATGGGTGTATACACGCTCCGATGTGTTCGAGTGCGCCGACTGCGGTCAGCGCATACAGAAGAACGTGCCCTACAACTACGTGGGCCCCACCAAGATCGCCATTAACCTGATTTATACACTTTGACCGATATCGCAATGAAATATACCAATCTCATCACCGCCGCCATGCTTGCCATGCTGGCGTGCGCTCCGGCCGGCGCCGGGGAAGCAGATCTGCTCAAAGTGACCGACATAAAGGTGGCGCGCCGCGACAACGCCCTGTCGCTCACCCTCGACATAGACCCGCGTTCGGTCAACCCCGGGCGCGACCGCGAGGTGATCTTTACCCCCGTGGTAATCTCTGCCGCCGGCACAGACAGTGTGTCTTTCCCCGCCATACGTGTCGCAGGGCGCAACCGCTATTATTCCCACCTCCGCAACCACAACCTTCCGGAAGGGGAGCGCATGTGGTCGGCCGGCTCACACGATCTCATCGAGTACCGAAAGGAGATACCCTTCGAGCCTTGGATGGAACAATGCCACATTGACATGCGCCAGGCTGTGGGCCACTGCTGCGATCCCATACTACACGATGCCGACATACCCATGGCGGAACTGGACTATACCACCCCCGCCGTGCCCCCGGCCATCAACTTTGTGGAGCTTACAGGCGATGCCGCCGTGGAGCGCACCGCCGAGGGTAGCGCATTTATCGACTTCATCGTCAACCGCACCGAGATACGTCCCACCTACCGCCGCAACAAAGTGGAGCTTGCCAAGATCATCGAGTCGATCGACCTTGTGAAGAACGATCCCGACGCCACCATCACCCGCGTTACCATCAAAGGTTTCGCCTCACCCGAAGGCTCCTATTCCAACAACGTGCGTCTCGCCATGGGGCGTACACAGGCGCTCAAGGAGTATGTGCGCGAGCACTACAACTTCAACCCCGAGATCATGTTCACCGACTATGAGCCGGAAGACTGGGAAGGGTTGCGCCGCCGCCTGCTCGACCTCGATATACCCCACCGCGAGGAGATACTCCAGATCGTGGATTCGCCGATGGAGCCGGACCCCAAGAACGCCGAGATACAGAAACGCTATCCCGCGGAATACAAGTTTCTGCTCGACAGCATCTATCCCGCCCTGCGCCACTCCGACTATACCGTAAAATACCGCATACGCACCTTTGTGGATATCGATGAGCTGAAAGCTGTTTTCGCATCGAACCCCGCCAACCTGCGTCCGGTCGACTTCCAGCGCATCGCCGCCACCTACCCATCGGATTCACCCGAGTTCGAACAGGTGTACATGAAGGCCGTGGAACTGTATCCCAACGATCCAGAGGCTAACCTCAATGCCGCCAACATAGCGCTCAGGCACGGCGACAACGCCGCAGCCGCCAACTATCTGCGCAACGCCGGCGATTCACCCGAGGCCATGTTCACCCGCGCCACCCTCGCCGCCGTGAACGGCGACCTGCCCCGTGCCGTGGAGATGTTTGACGCCGCTGCAGCCGCCGGTATGGAGCGTGCCGCAGATGAGCGCGACCGCATCGACGCCATAATCAAGCGTCCTACTGTGACATACCTCATTGAGCCTGTCAAGGGCCGGTGAGTATTCCCACCCCGAAAAGATATACTGAAAAAAATAAACAAAACAATATTAACTTTATTCTAAACACAATTACAATGAACAAAACCAGTAAACTGTTCGCAGGATTTGCAGCGCTCGCCCTTTTCGCTGCCTGCTCTTCCGACGAACCGATGGGTAACAACCCCGAAGGTCCCGTTACTCCGGTGGAAGGCCAGAAAGCCTATCTTAATGTGAAAATCAACTCGGCCAACGAGACTCTCGGCCGTGCCACCGATTTCGACACTCCCGCCTACACCGACGGAAACCAAGATGAACATGCTGTGGAAAATGCCAAATTCTTCTTCTTCGACGAAAACGGTATTTACATTAACCTGCATGTGAGCGTCAACAATCCTGGAGGCGCACCCGACGCTAGCGAGAATATCGAGTGGACGCTTAATAATGTCCTTGTCCTTGAGGATCTTACCGGTACAAACTATCCCAAGTATATGCTCACTGTGCTCAATATGTCCGATTTCGAGGCAAGTGAGACTCTTGAGGCTACTTCGAAAGCTCTTTCCGAATATGCGGCTAACTTTACCGCGACAAGCACTGTTGACAAGATCGTTGACACTGATTCCAAGTTCAACTTCGTGATGACCACTTCAAGCTACTTCGGCTCTACCAACAATCACGTAGACAACGGTTACTTCTATTGTGTAAACCAGCTTGTGGATGAGAACTTCCAGACCACCCCGACTGCGGCTCTCAACACCAAGCCTGTAAACGTTTACGTTGAGCGTCTTGCCGCTAAAGTTCAGCTCGGTGTTAAGATTACCGGTCCTGACAATGTTATCACTCTTATAGACGGCACAAAACTCTACAAACTGGAGACTACTTTGGCCGGCGAAGGCAATGGCAACAATGAAACTATCACCGGTGGTATCACAGCCAATACTCCCATCTATGTGAAGGTTGAGGGATGGAGCCTCAATGCTGTCGCAGCCAATTCATTCATGTCGAAACAGCTCCTGCCCGAATGGAATACAACTCCTGTTTTCACAGGCTGGAACAATGACGGCTATTACCGCAGCTATTGGGCATGGTTTGTGCCTTACCAGGCAGGCGCGGCTGCATCAGACGAACTGACTTTCGTCGCTCCCAAAGTTCTCGACGGCAAACTGACAAATGACGATACAAATTATGCACAGTATTGCTACGAGAATACAAATACTTGGGATAACATTACAAAAACTACAACCGGTGGAACCAACGGCGACCATGTAGATGTATATAACAACCGTGTTACCCACGTGGTTGTGAAAGCTACAGTTTGTGATGCAACCGGTTCTGAACTTGATATCGTGAACTTCCGCGGCACACCGTTCCTTACCTCTTCTTTCAAGGCTTATGTGCTGAGTGCACTTAAGAACAGTACTGCAGGTCTTCCCTACTACTATCTGACAAACAGCGTTTCAGCCGGAGATGCTACAGAAAACGACTATGTTCAGGTTGATGTGAAGGATATCGAACTCAAGGGTATCGCAGGTACCAACCTTGAAAAGGCTGAAATCGTAGTCAGCAACACTGCCCAGCTCTATGAGAAGACTGTAACCGGTGGCGAGACCAAGTTCGTTCCCGTTGAAACTTCCGCTCTTTCCAACCGCATTACTGCATGGGTAAACGGCGAGACCATCAACTGGTATAAAGATGGCGCTTCTATCTACTACATCCCCATCGAGCACAATGCCAAAACCGATACATACGGCAAGGAAGGCTACTATGGTGTAGTACGTAACCACTGGTACAACCTTGAGATCAACAAGTTCAGCCGTCTGGGTCACGCTCTCTATGATCCCGATAACGAGGATGAGGTACTCAAGCCCGAAGATCCCGAGAATCCTCTGTACTACGTAGGCGCCAAGATCAACATCCTCTCCTGGCGTGTGATCAACCAGGGTGTGGAACTCTGATAAAAACTCCCGCATGTCCGGGAAACCGGACACGCTCATCCCATAACACCGCAGCCGGGCACCATGCCCGGTGCGCCGGCTGCGGTATTTCATTTGCTATCGGTATACAGGTCTCTCTCTGCACCATACAGCTCTCTGTCCGCAGAAAACCGGATTCCACTCCGCCCCGGGCGGCAGGAAAAATCCATCACTCTCTTTCTCCTTTTTTTCTTTAGGATATTCACGCCCGCTTTGAGGCGGGTTCCAGATATATACACATCGAATACACGAAAATGAAACTGACACTCACCGACATAGCCTTGCGATTGGTGGCACCGCTGATAGCGCTTGCATCTCTTACCGCATGCAACGGCCTGATATATGACGACGAGGGCGACTGCGATCCTTACTACAAGGTAAAGTTCGTTTACGACACCAACCTCAAGTTTACCGACGCTTTCGCCGCCGAGGTAAGCGAAGTGACCCTGTATGTCGTTGATCCCGCCACCGGCAACATCGTATGGCAGCGCCATGAGGAGGGGGAAGCCCTCCGCAGCGGCAACTATATGATGGATGTGGATGTGGCGCCCGGCACCTACGACCTCATCGCCTGGTGTGGCGAGGGGCACACCTCTTCTTTCACCGTGGCCGACGCCACCTCACGCGAGGGGCTGCGTTGCCGCCTCACCGACCGCGAGGCCGCTCCCGCCGATGGTGAGGCCCACGTGCGCAACGAGCTGCGCCGCCTTTTCCACGGCAAGAGCCGGAATGTGGAATTCGAGGATGAGCAGGGTGTGCACATCAAGACAGTGCGTCTGATAAAGGACACCAACGACCTACATATAATGCTGCAGCATCTCTCGGGAGAGGATGTGGACCATCGCGACTTTACCATGACGGTGACCGGCACCAACGGGCATATGGACTGGGACAACTCGCTGCTCCCCGACGACAAGCTCACATATTTCGCACACACCATGCTCTCCGGCACCGCGGGAGTGGAAGTGCCCGACTACACCGAAAAAGAGGGGCAGGGACGAGCCGTCACACAGGTGTCCGCCGCAGTAGGCCATCTCTCGCTGTCGCGACTTATGGACAACGACGATCTTTTCGTAAAGATATACAACAAGGAAGGGGAGCAGATTGTATCAATCCCACTCTCCCAGTATGCCCTCCTTGTAAAGGGCAATTACAAGCACCCCGACGGCACGCCGCTCACCAACCAGGAATACCTCGACTATCAGGATGATTACTCCATGGTGTTCTTCCTTGACGAGAACGGCCGGTGGGTCAACACACATATCTATATCAACAGCTGGCGTATAGTATTGCAGAATGTCGAGATGTAACTGTAACTCTAACTGGTAAAAATGGATCTGAAACACACATATAGAGGCGTTATGTCGCGTCTGGCAAGACAGACTGCGGCCATTGCCGTGTCGCTTGTGGCACTGGTCACAGGCGGGGCGTGCGACGACCCTGTGTCTGTGCAGACGCCCCCGGAAGATGGCCCCGCGCCTGTCTACAGGGCCGGATTCTATGTAACCACCGGTGCATCAGGAACCCCCGCGGCCGATCTCACGTCGAGAGCCCCCTCGCCGGGCGACTATGAGGCCGGTATGCCTGTAGAAAACTATATCGACATCGACGGGAAAGATTTCAGCATCCTTATGTTTGACAGCGAGGATGTGTATGTGGGCGCGCTCGACAACGTGCTTGTGACCCCTGCCGGATCAGACGGCACCTACAAGACCTATTATGTGAGCGGTGTAATACCTGCGGCGGTGCCCGATGCGCTCGGCGGCCGGCTGAAAGTGATGATGCTCGCCAACTGGCGCGGCAGCTACCCGGCCCCGCAGGCGGGGGTGACTACGCTCGGCATGATTGCCACCGACGCCGCCTCGCGTTACGGATTCGTTTACCCGGATGACACGCAGATCGGTCCGGGACGCTATATCCCCATGTTCGGTGTCACAGACCTTCTTACCGGCCTCCGTTTCGAGTCCGGATGGTCCACCGATCTCGGTACCATTCATATGCTCCGCGCCTATGCCCAGGTGCGTGTGCGCGCCAGGGAGGGGAGTCTTCCCATCGAATCGGTGCGCCTCACCCGTACCAACAACGGCGGATACCGCGCCCCGGTAGGTGTTACGGCGCAGGCCGACTATGTGCACGGATCATATGCCGAAGACTACTACCGCCGCCCCTCGGTGCCCTCCGATGTGGCTGTGGTGCGCAATGTGTCATTCACGCCGGATGAAGATGGCTGCTGGCGTATCTATGTGCCCGAGTTTGTCAACCTCGTCGATCCCGCCAATCCGCGTAATCCCCTTGCGGCAGACGAACGCTGCCGCATAGAAGTGAAGTTCGAGGGGGATATGCTCACCCATTATATCGACTTCAAATATTACAACGATCCCCCCTCCTATGCCGCTGTGGCAGCCAAAGAGGACTATTTCAACCTCCTCCGCAACAACATCTACGACTACACCCTCAACCGCATTGCCGGTGAGTCCGAGGTCACCGTGGAAGTTGATGTGATCCCCTATTCCGAGGTGAAGCTCGCCCCGGAGTTCGGCCTCGACCGCGATAATGTCACCGGCTGGATAATTCTAAGCTACGGAAATGCAGTCTATTATTATGATGACAGCCGTGACCGTTATTATAATGCGGACAAGCAGCCTTTGGCAAAGAGAGTGGAGTATTCAGAAGAAAAAGAACTTTATCTTATTCGTGATCCCCGAACTAAGATGATACGCTATTGCTACGATTTCGTCCTGAATAAATATTGGATCGATGAAGACCGTAATGAAGAATTCACGACGGTTGACCAATATGCGGCTTATTTACAGACAGGAAGACTCGACAACGGCTGGGATGTGCTTGTGATGAAAGTCGATAAATATGGAAGTGCTATAGCAATATACCGACCTGATAACCAGACTGCTTATGACAGGTCTCTTGCACCGATTATCCCTATACCGAACTATGGATACAAGCATTGGAATTTAAATGATTCCTACATGGTGATAGATTATGATTATGACGGTAACCCTGAATTCTTTTATGATACGGTAAATGACCGTTATTACCATAATAAAGCAGTATCCGGTGCTCCTGTGTTGACAGAAGTTTTGGCTTTCCCGCCTCGCTGACCGCCATAATAAACAATTATTTGTTTTTATCCTTTGTTTTGATATGACTGAAAGGCATGATAATATAACCGGGCGCCAGTTAACGGTGCGCTTACTTTTACATTTCTTTGCGGCTATCTTCGCAATAGGAGTGTCATCATGTATAGATGAAATCGAATATCCAGAAGGGGAAATTCCCGAAGGCAGCACTACTGTGATTGCAGATGTGCGTTTTAACCCCTTGGTAGAGGCTCCGCTCGACGGCGCTTCAAGCCGTTCAAACGGTATCGAATTGGGAGAGGGCAATACGAATGCCCCTGCCGGTGACAGCATGGACCAGATTTCTTCTTTATATATATTGCTGTATACTGCCGGTGATACAGATGCCGACAGCGAACTTTTGGAGACACATCAGGTTGACCTTCAAAAGTATAAACCTTCAATGGAGGATCGCGACGGCAACGACGCCTCAAATGGAGTTTCAGCACAGGGACAGACTATGTGTGTGAAAAATGTCCCTCTGACACTCAATAACGGTGTGTATAAAATATTCGCAGTGGCGAATTTAGATATTGCAGACAAGGATATATCCACAGTAGAGAAGCTCAGGAGCATTAAACTTGAATGGGATATAAACAATATGTCCCGCAATACTGCAATGCTGGGTTATTTTACAAACGGGAAAAAAGATACACGAGGCAATACTTTTGAAGTTACTGAAAAAGTGATTGTAAGTCCTGCGAAAAACACGCTGCATGCATGGATACGACGTGCTGTATCGAAACTGACAATAGATTTCGATGGCAGTAAGCTACGCGACAACGTATTTGTATATATAAAAGAAGCGCGTGTATATGATATCGCTGACGGCTGTTATCTCGGATATTACAGTTGCGTAGGTGATGCTCCTAAAGAAAATTGTGAAATAACCACTACAAGAGGAGGATTTGGTCTGGCAGAGTCAAAGCATGTTCTTGTTTATGGCGCAGGAACTGAATATGAAGACTGGCCAGTGGTGACGCGTGGTAAGAATTTTGACTCGTATGAACTTGGCGGGACGAAGATGTCATTGCATGATGAGAAAGCATATTGTCTTCCGTTTTATGAAAATCTGCAGGGAAACGGTGAGTTGAAATACCAGGACGCAGATGGCGATGGGATAATTGACAATCCGGAGGCCGGCGATCACACCGGCGAGGGTGCCGATAGAGTATGGACACACGAGCGGGCTAAAGACAGCAAGCCTAACGGTACCTATGTTGAGGTCATCGGACACTACGAATCACGTAACACTGATTATGCTTCCAGCGGCGAAATTAAATTCCGATTTATGCTCGGAAAGAATATCAAAGATAATTTCGATGTGGAGCGTAACCACCACTATAAGCTTACTCTCAGTTTCAAAGGGAACGGAAACGATGCCGACTGGCATATCGAATATGACGAAGCACCCGGAATCCATCTTCCCAGCCCGCTTTATATCTCATATCTTTACAATAAAAGTCTGATGTTTCCGATACGTATAAACACCGGTGGAAAGAAGCTTAAAGATTTGGAGATAGAGATAACACGTAACGACTGGGCTCCTTATTTTGATCCCTCGAACCCCATTGCTTCCGATCTGGATTACTATGAGGCGGCGGCAATATATAATGAGAATGGCAAGAAATTCAGGGAATTCGGCTTCCTTTCGTTGCTGAGAACTTCTGCTACCAATATTATCGCGCCTGGTGGCGCTACACAGCCCGAGCGTTTAAAATTGATTACTGAGCATTATAATACAGCGACAGATGATGATGGTGACGGTATTAAGGAAAGTACACGTGGTAAACGAAAATACCTTATCTCTCCGGGTGAACATGGGCTTGAGGAGAATGGAAAATATCAGGTCAGGTATGACGGGAATGTGGTAGAGTTTGAAATCCCGCTTTACACCCGTGCTAAAAACCTCGTGAAAGAAACTGCATATACAGGTAACAATCCCTTTTTCGGATATCCCAGGTTGGCTGAGATCACTGTGACTGCCAACTTCTCGGATGGCACCAATACTAAAATCAGCGATATACCTGTATATCAGGTGCGGCGTTTGGTAAATCCTAAAGGAATATTCAGGAAAGCTGGTAATAATGCCTCATTCCATGTGCAGTTGTCTGAGAAAGAACATGAGGTTTCTGAAAATTTTTCACTGCTGCAATCCATTGGGCCTTGGAGGGCATATATCATTGCCGGTGATGATGGGTTTATTGATCTGGATGGTAAATCCGAGGTCGGTGGACCGACTTCCTCATATGTGGATTTCAATATAAACTTTAAAGGAACGACAAGAAACAATGAAAACCGTTTTGCTGTAGTGCAGGTTGAATACCATAACTACAGTTGTATACATCAGATATTTGTGCGTCAGGGAGATGCCCCGATACAGATGTTTGACAAAGATGCATCAAGAGAAGTTGAAAAAGATGTATACTGGCATACATACAATATGAAACTTAAAAATGAAGAAGTTTCAGATGCTGTCGATGAGGGATCTTTGTTCCGTTTTGGTATTTGGGATTATCCGATTGATGCCTCGAATCAAGTGAACAGTCGTTCTCCATGGACAAAAGTAACTCCACAGGATTTCAAGGGTATTGTTGACAAGAATGGAAATGTTATATCCGATTTGCTGATAGCCGGTACTACAACACGTATGACATGGGATAATATTAGCAGCCACGCGGCCTCCGGTGGTTTCGATGACATCATACATACAGATGGGAACGGTCAGAAGATAACATATTCTCTTCCGACTGCTCGTGAATTCCAATATCTGCGTGATGTGACAGATTTTGCCTTCGGAGTTTTATACGGCGACGAGGCTACTGGTGTGCAGTTTACGTTGGAAAGTGCGTATGAGTATAGGCGTAATGAAAATGGTGTGCCGAATAATTCTCAATATGGGATGCGTGGCTGTTTCGTTTTTATAAGAGACCAAAGTTCCCCATACTATGGTCGCCACCTGTTTTTCCCCATAGGATCAACAGGCTACGGACACCGCAAGCATAAAGGTGCACATGGTGGCTCATGGGCTAAACCTGAGAATTATTCGGGTCAGCTCAGATATGCGGCTGGCGCCATGGATAAATATGTAGCTACAGATGCTCAGTTGAAATCTGATCCTAATGCTCATTTGTATCGCCCGTTGTTTTATGACCTCTATATGAGAACCGGTGCTATATATTGGGCTAATAAAGACTCTAAAGAATTTGTAGATCCAGATGTAGGCAGGGGAAATTATATTGGTCTTGATATAAATTATTATACATTTGACTTCAACATTATTTCTGATGGCAGTGTGTTCGGAGATTATATAAGTTCTACCAATAATAAAATGGCAGGCACAAGTGATGCCTGCTTCATCAGGTGTGTTGACCGTAAATAATCAGTGACAGATTGAGAAAGTTGCTTAACTTCATAATAGCGGCGGCAATGCTTGCGGGGTGGGAGGCCACGTCGCAGACATTGCCGCTGCCCGCTATACCGGCGCATATCACGGCGCCGGCCGACAGAGCCGATTATCTGCTTGAACATTTCTGGGACAGCCTGCCTGCGCGCGATGTCACCGAGGAGGAGCTTTCGGAGTTCCTGTCGGTATTTCCGCATGCTTCCGCCGAGGGGCGCCGGCGTGGAGCGGAACTGTTTGTGGCGCTCGTCGGGGGGCAGGGGGAGGAGAGTGTGCTCCGCATGGCAGGGCTGCTCGAGGGGTATCTGCTCGACCGTCAGTCGCCGGTGCGCGATGATGCCGCTTATGTGGCTTTCGCTGATGCCATGATAGCGGCGCATTGGCCGGGGAAGGAATCCACTGCCTATCTGCGGGATATGGTGATGCGTGTGCCGGTGGGGAGCGAGGCTCCCGATTTCAGCATCAGGACGGCTGAGGGGGCGGTGGTGTCGCTGCGCGATGCAGGGGCGGGGCGCCGCACGGTGCTGCTGTTCCATAGCCCGGGGTGCGAGGATTGCCATCGCCTGATAGAACGGATCGGGGGTGACAGCCGGCTGTCGGCGCTTGTGGATTCCGGCAAAATAGAGGTGGTGGCTGTAAGCCTTCCCGGCGATGATGAGGAGCATGCCACCGAGGGATTGCCCGCTGAGTGGATAGCGGGTGTGGCTCTGGAGGATGTGGGGGAAGAGCTTTACTCCATTCCCGCGTTTCCAACCCTCTATCTGCTTTCGCCCGAGGGGAGGGTCGAGCTTAAGGATGCCACATTCGGGGAGTTGGTTTCTATGCTCGGAGGGTGAGTTTCCGCTTACGCCTCAACACGGAGGGTGGTGGAGAGGGAGGATGCGCAGATTTCTGCGGCCATGGCGTTGAGCGTGAGTGCGGTGTTGCGTGTCATTGTGAACCGGCTGGAATTGTCGGGCCATGGCGCGAGCAGCAGTAGCTGTCCGGCGGTGCACAGCTCGAATTCCTTGCCCGAAGGTTTGAACCGCTCGGGAAATCCCTCGGCTCCAAGTTCTATTATGCGGCCCCCGGAGGCTATGGCCTTGTCGCGCACCTCTTTTTCGGCGCGGCTGATAAAGGGGGGATACAAGCACACCGCCGTTGGCGGCGCAGGCGAGGCACTGCCGCTCGTTTTCCTGGAGTTCACCGGCTGTCCATGCGCGGTGCACCATCACCGGGCGGCGGTCGAAATCTTTCAGCAGAAATATATTGCCGTATGCGGCATACTCGCGGGTGCCGATGCACAGGTGGTTGTAACGCCTGAATAGATCGGGATGCATGCGCCTGATGGCGAGGCGCCGCGGATTGTCGGATATGTAGCGGATGAGCGTATCAAGCTGTCCCCGTCTGGTCACTATCCTGTAGTGAAATTTGGGTTTGAAAAGCGGTGTCACTTCCGGGGCGCCCGCAAGTTGTGCGTGTCGGCCTGAGATTCCCCCCCTTGAAGGCGCCGATGATGCGGCCGAGATGGCGTGGCAGGCGTTGGCGCACATGCAGGAGCATGTGGAAGTGGTCCGGCATGATGATGTATGTGGGAATCCGGATCTCTGGGGTGTTTGCAGTGAAGTTTTCTATGGATTGCCGTATCAGCTCCCCCAACGGGGAGAGGAAGATCTGCGGAGTGCAGCTGTCGGTGGACAGGTGCCCCAGAGGGGGAGTGCCTGCGGCTGCGGTAATTGTGATCATAAAAAAGCCCGGCGCCCGGTAGTCGCAGAAGAAGGCGCGGCGTGTCATGCGCGGCTTCAGGGGCTTGTAATAGGGGGCGTGGGCATGGGAGAGAAATGAGAAATTGGGAAATTGGGAAAATGAGAAAGGGGGAGAGGGGGAGTTTTGGGGAAGTTTCCGCTTGCGCGTCAACACCTGCAGGTGCCGGGGCGCAAGCGGAAATATAAGGGGAAGTGTTACCAGATGATTACCTGCTCCTCGGCGGGGCGGAAGAGCTTGTCGCCGGATTTGATGCCGAAGGCTTCAAAGAAGGGCACGATGTTGCGGAGGGTCACATTCACGCGGTTTTCGGCCAGGGAGTGCACGTCGCCGATGGTGAGGTTGCGTTTCTCCTCGTCGCGCATGTTGGTGGCCCAGATGTTGGCGTAGTTGAGATAGAATGCCTGGCTGGGGGTGAAGCCGTCGATGAGGGCATCGGAGGAGTTCACATCCACACCCTTGCGTTTCTGTGAGTCAAGGAAGGCAGTGCGGGATATGCGGAGACCGCCCTGGTCGGCGATGTTCTCGCCCATTGTGTAGCTGCCGTTGGCGAAGAGGCCGGGGAGGATCTCTACGGCGTCAAACTGCTTGCCGAGTTTCGAGGTAAGCTCTTCGAAGCGCTGTGCGTCCTCTTCAGTCCACCAGTTGGTCATGTTGCCTTTGGCGTCGAAGTTGCGTCCCTGGTCGTCGAATCCGTGGGTCATCTCATGTCCGATAACCACACCGATACCGCCGTAGTTTTCGGCGTCGGAAGCCTCGGGATCAAAGAACGGGTTCTGGAGTATGGCGGCGGGGAACACGATCTCGTTGGCCATGGGGTTGTAGTAGGCGTTTACGGTCTGCGGTGTCATGCCCCACTCCGATTTGTCTACCGGTTTGCCCCATTTGGCAAGCTGCTCGTTGTTGTGCCACATGCCGGCGTTATGCACGTTGCGGTAGTAGGAGAGTTTGGGATCGATCTCCATTGAGGAGTAGTCTTTCCATTTGTCGGGATAGCCGATCTTCACGGTGAACGAGTTGAGTTTATCGATAGCCTTGAGCTTGGTCTCGTCGGTCATCCAGGGGAGGTTGATGATATGCTTGCCGAGAGCCACGCGCAGGTTGCCTACGAGGTCGAGCATCTTCTGCTTGGAGCTTTCAGGGAAGTATTTCTCTACATAGAGACGGCCGATGGCCTCGCCCATATAGCTGTCGGGCACCCCGAGGGCGCGTTTCCAGAGGGGGCGCTGCTCCTGTACGCCGGAGCGCACTTTGGAGAATTCGAAATTGGTGTCGGTAAACTTCTCGCTGAGGTAGGGAGCTGCCTGCGACACATATTTCCAGAGGTAATAGTCCTTGATCTCGCGGTCGGTGAGGGTGGAGATGAGGTTATCGGCCTGTTTCAGTCCCTTGACGTCGGTCACGATATAGTCGGCGGGGGTGTCGATATTCATTGTCTCCACGAAGAAGCGGTCCCATTTGATATGGGGGAACTGCTCCTTAAGCTCGGCGATGGTGCGCGGGTTGTACATGCGGGTTATGTCGCGGCTCTCCTCGCGTGTCATCGCTGAGTCGGCGATGGCGGTCTCGATCTTGAGCACGTTCTTCATGATGCGCTGCGCGTCTTTTTTCTTGAAACCGGCGTTGACCATCTGGTCGGTGATCAGTTTCTTGTAGGCGTTGCGGATACGCAGTGTCTCCTTGTCGTCCTTTAGGTAGTAGTCGCGGTCGCCCAGACCCATCGAGCCGCCCGACACATACATGGCGTAGCGGTTGGAGTCCATCATGTCCTCCATAGGTCCGGCCCCGAAGAAGGGGCTTGAATAGTATTTGTGCATCCAGAGCAGGAGATCCTCCATACCCTCGGCATCGGTGGCCTCAATCTTCTTGAGATCGTCGACGATGGGGGTTATGCCGTCGGCGTTGCGGCGGTCGAGGTCCATACCCTGCGAGTAGAGGGTCCAGATCTTGTAGGCGTTGGTGCCCGGTTCGGGATTGGTGGCGCCGAGGTTGAGCACTATGTCCTTCACTTTTGCCTCTGCGGAGTCTGCCAGGATGTTGAACACGCCGTAGCGGGCATATTCGGCGGTGAGGGGGTGCGATTCCATCCATCCCTTGTTCACATGCATGTAGAAATCGTCACCGGCAGGTATGGAGTTGTCGATATATGCCGGATTCACGCTTTTGAGGTGTTCGGCACCGGAGGCCACACCGGAAGCAATAGCCAGGGCTGCGAAAGCCATGACAGGTTTGAAAAGTTTCATTTTATGAAAGTTTAGGTAACTGTTCAAGATTATTTTTATAGACAATCTATAGTTAGACGCGGAAACCCTCGGAAAGTTACACGTTGAAGCGGAAATGCATTATATCGCCGTCCTGAACCACGTATTCCTTACCCTCCACACCGAGTTTGCCGGCCTCTTTCACGCCGGTTTCGCCGCCGAGAGCCACATAGTCATCATACTTTATCACCTCGGCGCGGATGAATCCCTTCTCGAAGTCGGTATGGATCACACCGGCGCACTGCGGGGCCTTGGCGCCGCGCATGAAGGTCCAGGCGCGCACCTCGTCGGCTCCGGCGGTGAAGAATGTCTGGAGGTTGAGCAGCGCGTATGCGGCGCGTATCAGTCGTGCCACACCCGACTCCTGAAGCCCTATCTCGGCGAGGAATTCCTGGCGCTCCTCGTAGGTGTCGAGCTCGGCGATGTCGGCCTCGGTCTGGGCGGCCACAATAAGCAGCTCGGCATTCTCACCCTTTATGGCCTCGCGCACGGCTTCCACATACTTGTTGCCGTTGACGGCCGAGCTGTCGTCCACGTTGCAGACATAAAGCACCGGTTTTGACGTGAGCAGGAACAGCTCGCGGGCGAACTTGCGCTCGTCGGGGGTGTCAAGCTCCACCGAGCGTGCGGGTTTGCCCTGGTCGAGAGCCTCCTTGAAGCGGCATAGCACGTCATACTGGAGCTTCGCGGTCTTGTCGCCGCCGGTCTGCGCCTGTTTCTGGGTGCGCGCCATGCGTCCCTCTATGGTCTCGAGATCCTTGAGCTGCAGCTCGTAATCGATGATCTCCTTGTCGCGCACGGGATCGATGGAGCCGTCGACATGGGTGATGTTGTCGTTGTCGAAACAGCGCAGCACATGTATTATGGCGTCGGTCTCGCGGATATTGGCAAGGAATTTATTTCCGAGCCCCTCCCCTTTGGAGGCGCCCTTCACCAGTCCGGCGATATCCACTATCTCCACTGTGGCGGGCACCACGCTGCGCGGCTGGCACATGTCAACCAGTTTGTTGAGGCGGTCGTCGGGCACGGTTATCACTCCCACATTAGGCTCTATGGTGCAGAAAGGGAAGTTGGCAGACTGTGCTTTGGCGTTCGAGAGACAGTTAAAAAGGGTGGACTTGCCCACGTTGGGCAGTCCGACTATTCCACATTGCAAGGACATATTTCGTTGTATTTGATAATCAATGAATAAGTCAGTAGACTTATAGCATGCAAAGTTACAAAAAATTTTGCAAACAAAAGGCGTCTCTCCCCATAGGGAAGAGACGCCGCGATCTGTCTCCAGACGGTTGTTAATCAGTAGTATAGAGTTCTAACTTATGGAGCGGGAGATCCCAGGCCTCGGCCACGGCAGGGAAAACAACCTTGCCGTCGACGATGTTCACGCCCTGCTCGAGAGCCTTGTCCTCGGCGCAAGCGCGTCGCCATCCCAGGTCGGCAAGCCGTATGGCATATGGGAGCGTGGCGTTGGTGAGGGCGAGCGTGGAGGTATAGGGCACGGCACCGGGTATATTTGCCACGGCGTAATGCACTATGCCGTCGACAGTATATACGGGATCGGAATGGGTGGTGGGCACAGAGGTCTCGAAGCATCCACCCTGGTCGATGGCCACATCCACCAGCAGCGAGCCGGGACGCATCAGCCTGAGCATGTCGCGGGTTACAAGATGGGGCGCCTTGGCACCCGGTATAAGTACCGATCCTATCACAAGGTCGGCTGTGGGTAGCTCTGCCTCAATGTTGTGGCGGGAGGAGAAGAGGGTCTTCACGTTGCGGGGCATAGTCTCTGCCACATGGCGCAGCGTGGGGAGGGATATGTCGGTGATGGTGACATCGGCGCCGAGGCCGGCAGCCATGAGGGCGGCGTTGCGTCCTACCACACCGGCTCCGAGTATGAGGACTTTGGCTGGCTTCACTCCCGGCACCCCGCCGAGAAGCACTCCACGCCCCCCTTGCGGCTTTTCGAGGAAGCGGCATCCCTCCTGCACCGACATGCGGCCTGCCACTTCGCTCATGGGCACAAGCAGCGGCAGCGAGCCGTTGGGGAGGCGCACTGTCTCATAGGCGATGCATACCGCCCCCGCATCTATCATGGCTTCGGTAAGCGCACGCTCCGAGGCGAAATGGAAATAGGTGAAGAGCACCTGCCCCTTGCGTATCAGCTTGTATTCCGGCTCTATCGGTTCCTTGACCTTGATTATCATCTCTGCGACGGCATACACATCCTCGATCGTCGGGAGCATCTCTGCCCCGGCTGATATGTATTCGTCATCGGAGAATCCGGTGCCGAGGCCGGCTGTGGACTGTACGTAGACTTTATGGCCGTGTGCCACCAGCTCACGGGCGCCGGCGGGGGTAAGGGCCACACGATTCTCGTTGTTTTTAATCTCTTTCGGTACTCCGATAATCATGGCTTGTAGTTTTTAGGTTGGTTTGCGGTTGAACGGCTGACAGATCTGAGAATGTCAACGGTGGCAAATCTAATTAAATTCCGCAAAAACAACACATAAAAACCGCATGTTTTTCAGCAGTGTTTTTCAATACATATGTGCTGATGCTCAGCGCGGGAGGGAGGGGAGAGCCTTTATGCGCGCCTGGTCTATGCCGAGGGCTGCGGCCTTGGCGGCATCTGAGTCTCGGTCGGAGTCGCGGAAACGGAGATGGTTGAGATACGCCCGGCAGAAATACAGCTCGGCATCGTCTGGATCCAGTTCTAGCCCGCGGGCTATGTCGTCGGCAGCGGAGAAGAGGTCGCCGCTCACCATGCGGCACATGGCGCGTGCCGAGTAGTACACCGCCTCCTCCTTGCTTTTCAACAGCTCGGTATAAAGCGGCACCGCCTCGGCGGCACGTCCGGTGTTGGAGTATATCACTGCAAGCATGAGTGCGCCGTGGGTATCTTTGGGGCGTAGCCGGCGGTATCGTTCTATGTCGGCCTCGGCCTCGGTGTAGCGGTCGAGGTTCATGAACAGTACGGCCCGGTCCTGATAGGCGTCGGCATAGGTGCTGTCCATCTGTATTATCATGTCGTAGTCGCGCATGGCGTCGTCAGGGCGCCCCAGAGAGGTGAGTACTGTGGCGCGGTTTTTCAGGATCACCACCGACGAGGGTGCGATGGCGCGTGCTTCGGTGAGGGTGCGCAGGGCCAGTGAGTCATTGCCGGCATAGTGTTGTATCATTCCGGTGTTTGACATCAGCATCACATTCTGCGGATTTGCGGGCTCGGTGCGCATGGCCTCCTGAAGGCAGGCGATAGCACGTTCCCAGTCGCTTTTGGCCACTGCCTCGTCTGCCCACTGCACGAGCTGCATGTATCTTGTGCCTCCGGCCGAGCCGTCGGCGCCTGCAGCCGCCCGGGAAGAGAGGGGGAGGAGGAGAAGGAGGGAAATGAAGAAATAAGAAATTAAGAAATGAGAAATAGAGAAATTGGAAAGGGGGGGGCGGGTGTGGGTCAGTTCCATTTGTGTCGGTAATAGAGGATTGTCTGTATGAAGCCTCTCAGAAAGAGATAGACGATGAAGGCGAGCCACAGGGCGTGGTTGCCCATTATGTTGAAAAGGGAGAAATAGAGGATGAAAAATGCCGCCATGGCTGCTGCCATCGAGAGGAGGAGCTGGCGTGTGAGTGTGGCGCCGATAAACACGCCGTCCCATGCGAAGGCGGCGAAACCGGCAAGCGGCACCGATACCGCCCAGAGGTAGTAGTCGCGTGAGGCGGCTATCACGTCGCTGTCGGAGGAGAGGAGGCTGAGAAATCCCTCGCCCCCGAAAAAGTAGAGCGCCGTGAACAATATCGCCCAGATACCTCCCCACACAAACAGGCGGCGCACACACAGATGGAGCGAGGCGAAATCGCGTGCGCCAACATATCGCCCCGCCAAAGCCTCGCCGGCGAAAGCGAATCCGTCCATCATGTAGGAGAAAAGGAGGAAAAGCTGCATCAGAAGCGTGTTCACTGCCAGTATCACCGCTCCCTGCGACGCCCCTGTTTTGGTGAACCACACGGTCACGGCAATGAGACATGCCGTGCGGAGCATCATGTCTGCGTTGACCTTGAAGAACCGCCGCAGTTCGCTCCCACGGGCGGTATGGCGCCAGTCGGGACGCCCCACACGGTAGCGCCGCAACAGCCACAGGCCGGTGGCGAAACCGGTCCACTGTGCCACGAGCGTGCCGCACGCCACACCCTCTATCTGCCATCCGAGGCCATATACAAGCGCGAGGCTCACGGCTATGTTTACCACATTGATCACTACCGAGGTGACCATGAGCATGCGCGAGTCCTGCATGCCGAGAAACCATCCGGAAAGTGCATACGTGCCCAGTACGGCGGGAGCGCCGTAGATAAGGATGGTGAAGTATCGGATAGCGAGCGAACCGGTAGCGGGATCAGGGTCTATGAACCGCTGCAGCAGCCATCCGAGCGGCCACTGCAGCAGGATCATGGCAATGCCGACACCTGCGGCCACGGTAAGCGACCGGTAAAGCACCAGTGCGCATTCCGGCCGGCTTCCGGCGCCATAAGCCTGGGCGGTAAGCCCCGAAGTGCCACCGCGCAGGAAGCCGAAAAGCCAGTAAAGCATGTTGAACATCACCCCTCCCACGGCGATGGCGCCGATATATACGGCATTGCCCATGTGGCCCACGATGGCCGTGTCCACAAGTCCGAGCAGAGGGGTGGTGATGTTCGCTATGATCGAGGGGATAGCGAGCGCGAGTATCTTACGGTTCACGGTTTCTTTACACGGCAGCTGTCATACCACAGATAGCCGATGAGGAGCAGGTAGGCGATGATGCCGTAAACCTGGAGCATACCGGCAGATACGCCGCACTGGTATTCGAATCCGAAGAAACGTGTTAGGGCAGCGAACACACCGAAGAGGGCACCGCCGGCGATAAGGCCTGATGCGATGAGTGTGCCGCGGTCGCGGCGCAGGTCGTTGACAGCCTTGTCTTTGGAGCTGTTGCTTACGAAATAGGCTATGGCGCCACCCACGAGCAGCGGGGTGTTGAGCGACAGGGGGATGAACATGCCGAGGCAGAATGCGAGCGCGGGCACGCCGAGCCAGTTGAGAAGCAGCGCGAGGACCACGCCTGTCATATAGAGGATCCAGGGTGTCTCGCCACCCATCATAAGAGGCTCTATCACTTTGGCCATGGCGTTGGCCTGGGGTGCCACGAGGGCGTTTTCACCGGTAAAGCCATACACCTGGTTCAGCACCAGGATCACACCGCCTACGGTAGCGGCTGACACGAGGGTGCCGAGGAATTTCCACTGCTCCTGCTTGCGCGGGGTGGAGCCGAGCCAGTAGCCTACCTTGAGGTCGGTGACGAAACCGCCGGCCATGGAGAGCGCCGTGCAGACCACGCCGCCGATCACCATCGACGCCACGATGCCCGACGATCCTTTGAGGCCGATGGCTACGAAGATGGCCGATGCCACGATAAGTGTCATGAGGGTCATGCCGCTCACAGGGTTGGAACCTACGATGGCGATGGCGTTGGCTGCCACGGTGGTGAACAGGAACGCGATGATTGTCACCACGATCCATGCCACAAGAGCCTGCCACCAGTTATGGATCACTCCGAACCAGAAGAAAACCAGAACGGCCACCAGGGCTATGGCGATGAAGAACACGATATGCTTCATGGAGATATCCCACTGCCAGCGCACCGGTTTTGCCTCAGCCGAGGCGCCACCCTTGAACTCTCGGCCGGCCAGTCCGACTGCCTGACGGATGATAGGCCATGACTTTACTATGCCGATCACACCGGCCATGGCGATGCCGCCGATACCGATCATGCGGGCGTAGTTGGAGAAGATGTCCTGCGATGACATGGCGGCTATGGTTTCGTTGCCGTATGTGCCCATAAGAGGTATCAGCACCCACCATACGAAGAAGGATCCCGCGCAGATGATGAAGGCGTAGCGCAGACCGATGATATATCCCAGGCCGAGCACGGCGGCTCCGGTGTTGCAGCTAAGCACGAGCTTGGTTTTCTCCTCCAGGGCGGCTCCCCATGAGCTTACGACGGTGTTGAGCGTGCCTGCCCAGAAACCGAAGGTCTCCACTACGAAATCGTAGATGCCGCCTATGAGGGATGCTATCACGAGAGTCTTGGCCTGTGAGCCACCCTGTGCGCCGGCGCTTTGCCCTGAAGCGAGCACCTGTGTGGTGGCTGTGGCTTCGGGGAAAGGATATTTGCCGTGCATGTCCTTTACGAAATATTTGCGGAAGGGGATGAAGAACAGTATGCCGAGAATACCGCCGAGCAGCGAGCTGAGGAAGATCTGGAAGAAGCTGACGGTGATTTCGGGATATTTGTCCTGAAGTATGTAGAGAGCCGGCAGGGTGAAGATGGCTCCCGCCACGATCACTCCGGAGCAGGCTCCGATCGACTGTATGATCACATTCTGCCCCAGGGCGTCTTTCTTGCGGAGCGCGCCGGAAAGACCCACGGCGATGATGGCGATGGGGATGGCGGCTTCGAAAACCTGTCCCACCTTCAGGCCGAGATATGCTGCGGCCGCACTGAAAATGACACATAGCACGAGGCCCATGGTGACGGAGTAGGCCGTCACTTCCTTGTACTGTCGGGCCGGATGCATCATCGGGCGGTAATGCTCGTCTTCGGCGAGTTCACGGAACGCGTTTTCCGGGAGTTCCACCGGATCTGCGTCGGCATAGACGCCCCCCGTTTTGCCGGGTGCTCCGTGCAATTCCATTTCGTCTTTTGAATTTTTCATATGCTTGTGATAAAAATTGTCTTAGGTGGTGAGGTCAGCTGTTTAGCGCCCGGCTGAGGATATCGAAACGCTCCACGATTATCTCTGTGATATTGCGTTTTATGGCATTGGCGTCCTGCCAGGTGCGGGTGCGCAGTTTCCCCTCTATGTATAGCTTGGTGCCTTTGGTGATGTAGCGCTCGGCGGTGCGGGCGAAATCGTCGGCGCCATGTCGGTGCTGATGATTGAGGTGATTCATCCGTTCGTTGTCCGGATGACCGATTTGCTGCCGGATATTGCCGTGATCGTTTTGGCCGTTGTGCTGGCCGTCGTGATGGCGGCGGACACGGTCTTTACGGTGGTGAGCTTTAAGGACTTCAACAAAAAGCTGCAGGAAATCCAGACGTTTATCCATG
>ERZ836877.2737-NODE-2737-length-21771-cov-35.254052_pt1 | contig 21771 bp, 23 predicted proteins | sample MGYA00519469_ERZ836877 | MGnify/ENA primary metagenome ERZ836877 (study PRJEB31850, sample SAMEA3708809) | human gut metagenome | biome: human gut; feature: human-associated habitat; material: faeces | place: China | collected 2014 ... | reverse complement strand
CATCCGCACGACTGAACAGGTTTCACATCGTCTTCCACGATTATGTTGCTGTTGCAGCAACAGGAACTTATCTTTTTAGGGGCGAAGAGGGTTGACCAAAAGCCTTTCTTAGATTCTTTTTTATCCATGATTTTTCGTTTTTACAGTTTATACATTTTTAGAGATACATCATTATGCAGTAGTAAATGCCTACTGATATGAAAATGACTCCGACAATAATGTTGAGCCATTTCTGAACAGTGCGTAGTTTGCCGTAGAACTCACCGACCTTTTCAACGCTGAAAGCGAGAATCCACGCGACGGCAAGCACGGGAAGTGCGGTGGCTATTGCGAACAGAACCGGCAGAAGCCAGCCTGCGCTTGCCGTTACCGACATCGGTATCAGCATACCGAAGTACAGCACTCCGCTTGTAGGGCAGAAAGCCATCGCGAACAGAACACCGAGCAGCAATGCTCCCCATCCCCCTTTTCGGGCAAGACCTTCACCGTTGCCACCGAAGCCGAACTGAGGCAGATTGAGCTTATGCCCGAACAGCATGAAAAGCCCGATAAGCAGCAACAGCGGCCCAATCAGCAGCTCGCCCCATTTCCCTATTGCCTTTTGTATCCCGAACACGCTTGCACCCTCTTTCAGAATAGAGATAAGGATGACGCCAAGGATGGTATATGAGACAACTCGTCCTAAAGTGTAAAGGACACCATTACGGAAAATACGTCTGCGGTTCTCTATATCCTTGCTGATGTAGCCTATTGCAGCTATGTTGGTGGCAAGCGGACACGGTGAGATAGCAGTGAGCAATCCGAGAAGGAACGCGGTCAGAGCCGGAGCAGTGCTGTTGTCAAGTAAAGTCTGCAACCAGTCCATTATTTCAATGATTGGCGGATTTTGTCTGCAAGACCTTTCTTGAAGCCGTCAGGATTTTTACGGGCGTTCCCGAAGCCAAACTCAGTGAGGTTGTTACGGCTCTCCTTACCGTCTTTCCATTTGTTGACAAAGAGAGAAGACCATGTAACTTCGTATTTGTCGGCGATTTTTTCTCCCTCCGGGGTAGATATATCCACGGTCTTGAATACGACAGTGCCGTTTTTCATCTCGTTTGCAAAGAGAGTATTTATTACCTCTTTAGCGTTTTTCTCGATAGCCATGCAGGTGGCACAGCGTTGTTTGCCGTGGAAATATATCACTTCCACTCTATCCTTTTCAGGAGATTTCGCAGCGGCGGTATTATCCCCGCTTCCGCACGACATCAGCCCTATCATAAGGGCGAAAAACATCAGTAACTTTTTCATGAGATTATCATTAAATTTAGATTGTTATTTGCCGAATCACGAACAATAAGAATAAAAAATAGTGCTTACAAGCAGCAGCTATTCTTTTTTGAGGGACAGCAGTCGTCAAGCATCTGTGAAAACAGTTGCCGGGCAAGTTTCCAGTTTTCTGCGTTGATGCAATACTTCACTTTTGGCGGCTCTATGGTGCCTTGTATCAGCCCTGCCTCCTTCAACTCGCTCAGATGCTGTGATACCGTGGCTTTCGCAATCGGAAGCACCTCATAAATATCGCCAAAGAAACATTCGTTTCTCTGAGCGAGGAAATGCAGGATTGCTATACGGGTGGGATGCCCCATCGCCTTCGCGAACCTCGCAAGACGCTCCTGTTCAGGTGTTATCTCTAATTTTGACATATCATTCTTTGTTTGGTGTTCGCAAAATTACAAACAATATTTGACATGACCAAATTTTTCAGCAAGAAATGTCAAAAAACAAAAATCGCGCTACACGATTGCGATTCGACATCAACAAAAAGCGTCAAACATACGCAATTAAAAATACTAAATGTCCGTTAATTCTATATAATACGGTTGTCTTCTCTTTCCTCCAATTTCTTATCCCGTACTAATTTAGTACAATCAAAGCCAACTTACCAAATGATTTTCAGATAGTTAGTACAACTGATAGAAAACGTAGGAAATTTCACAATTACACACAAGGGTGGCATAGTGGTTCTCACGCTATAGCGTGGACTGCTATTACTACATTCGTGTGTACGGGTTTCCTACGACCTCCAATTCAGAACGTGGCATTTGCAGTTCCACGCTTCTGTGTTGTTAACGGCTTAATAGGAACTAAAAGAGCCACTTGAATAAGCAGAATGAAAAAACTGTTAATCACATTAACCATGCTTTTTGCTGTAATAGATATTATGGCACAAGAGCATCTTTCTTTCAAGGGTATTGCTATTGAGGGGAGTATGACGGCTTTCTGCCAAAAACTCAAAGCAAAAGGATTTACCCAAATGGGTCGTGACAACAACGTGACGATGTTTACAGGCGATTTTACAGGCAGGCCGGCAACATTTGGTGTCGGTGCTACCGATGATGGCAAAAGTGTTCACTCCGTTGTCGTTATATTCGATGAAAGTAGGGAATGGAATACACTTGTAAGTACCTATGATTATTATAAAGGCTTGTATATCCGTAAATATGGTGAGCCTTCTGCTTGCCGGGAAAATAATCCGAGTCGTGAGGGCAGTAACATTTCTCTCATGTACGAATTAGGGCAAGGCACTGTTACATATGCAAGCGCATGGAGTGTCACTGGTGGAACTATTGAATTATCAATCGAAAAAGCTGGTTATACTGATGGTGTTGTTGTTATTCGATACCGTGATGCTCAAAATGTAGAAACTAAAATCCAAAAAGATTTGGAAGATATTTAATAATGACGTAAGACATTAGAGCCTTGACTACTATTCGGCTAATGCTCTAATGTCAACCTATGATATGACAAATAATTATTATTGAATATGAAAAAGTGGCTTATCTATGTGCTTGGTGTCATCACAGGAATTGTACTGACATTTGCTTTTGCATTTTGCGTTAACTTATCTAATAATTCGGGAATTATAGGACTTGAAATGTTTGAAGAACCCGGAGAGGATATGGAGTACACTCAGTTTGAGGTATTCCAAGTATTGGATTCTGGATGTGCATTAGCTAACGCAGATGACACTTTTGACGTAACAGTTTTCATTATACCTGATGATAAACAACAGTTTTATGATAATCAAAAAATCGTTCTTAAAAACGATCAGTGCGCTCAACGTGTGGGAACTTACAGGTATAGCACTAAAAAGGGAATAGAGAAAACAGTTCCCGCTGTTAAAATCATTGATGGTGTAGAATCGAAATCAAATAAAACGATTGCGGCTAAAAACAACTCCGGAAAGACTTTATTTGATAAACCGGGAGAGTGTGTTAGCCGCAAGAATTTCGAGGTACAAAAGGTTTTGGAATCAGGGGATGCTATTGCGTTGGAAATTACAGAAACTATTTCGGGACATGTGCTCACATCCGATTTAGAGGTCTTGATATTAGCCCAAGAAGGTAGTAATTTCTATAATAATCAAATAGTGAAAGCTCCTCAAGGAAAATGCGCAAGGCAAATTGGGAATTATAAGTATCAGAGTTATGGAACAACGAAAGTTATTCCTATAATTGCATTCAAATGAGCTGTGCATACACTACACCAATAATCCTTGTAATAATTCAACGATATCATTAAAATATCAGAAGTGTCACTCGCGACTATCATATTTCTGTTTTGTTTGATATCCTGGAGTGCCTATCTTATTTATGTCAAACAAAAAGAGCGGAAACTTATTGAACTGGTCACGCCAATAACTCGTGGAGAGTGGTCAGAACGTAGAGTGATACTGAATTTATTGAAGGAAGGCATCAATCCAAAAGCGATATTCCATGACTTATATATTCGAAAACCAAGTGGAGAGTACACGCAGGTAGATGTTGCCGTAGCAACTAAAGCTGGCATTATTGTATTCGAAGTAAAAGATTATAGCGGCTGGATTTTCGGCAACGAACATCAAAGATATTGGACACAAATATTGGCATATGGTAAAGAAAAGCATCGCTTTTATAATCCAGTTATGCAGAATGCTGGGCATATACAAGCCATCAGACGATGTTTGCCACAGAATCCCGGTATCCCAATCTATTCAGTAATAGTATTTTTTGGAAGTAGCGAGTTTAAAAATGTCACTTGCAATGCGGACAATACGTTTATAATTTATCCTCATTCTATTCGTCAGCTGGTCTCTGAAATCTTGAGACAGCCTGATGCTAAGTTCGGTAATAAACATGAAATAATGGACTTATTCACCAAGGCTGTTCAAAACGGCAATGACCCTATGATTGTTGAATGTCAAATGAATTCAGCGGCATATTATGGTCGCAACAAGCCTCAATCTATATACACACTATCGTTTACCTCATTATTCCGTTTCAGGATGTTCTCACACAGAGGGGGACGGAAGATTTTCGGAGGAATGTTGGGAAAACAGAGAGAAATTTCGTAAATTTGCGTGTTAAACCATAGCTAACGATATTTTTCCTAAATATACAAGACCGACAATGAAGTTCACTGTATCCAGCCGGGCCTTGTACTCGACTCTCTCGGGAGTCAGCAAGACCATCAATTCCAAGAATACCCTGACGGTTCTCGACAATTTCCTCCTGGAAGTTGATGCCGAGAAGGAGTTGCTGACCGTGACCGCCTCCGACACCGAGAACACTCTGGTCGCCCGTCTGGCAGTAAGCCAAGCCGATGAGAGTGGCCGCTTCCTCGCCAACGCCAAGCGTCTCTGTGACATTGGAAAGGAGCTGCCTGCCGTGGATGTGGAGATTTCAGTTGACCTCGATTCACTGGCGATGCAGATTGACTTCCCGGGCGGTAAGTTCGACCTTGTGGCCCTCGACGCCAACCAGTATCCTGTCAGCAGCGATCCTCTCGCCGAGATTTCCGCCGACGGAGATGTCCCCGCCGAATTGCTTCTCCCCTCGTCGATGCTGATGGCCGGTATCGAGAACACCATCTTCGCCGTGGCCACAGACCAGATTCGTCCGCAGCTGATGGGTATCCTTTGGGATGTGAAGCCCGATGGCATTATTTTCGTTGCGACAGATACCCGCAAGCTGGTCAAGTATGAGGACAAGACCGCCGCTCCCGGCATCGAGCGCCGCCTTATCCTCCCCCTCAAACCGGCGGTGCTGCTCAAACAGCTCCTCGCCAAGGAGGAGGATGTGAAAGTTGTGCTGACTGACAAGTCCGCTACTTTCACTACCGAGAAACTTACCCTGTCATGCCGCCTTATCAAGGGAAACTTCCCACCGTATGAGAGGGTGATTCCCGCTGACAACCCCTATGTCGCCACATTCGACCGCGAGTCTATCCTTACCGCTGTCCGTCGTGTCAGCGTCTGCGCCGACCCGGCCCACGGTCTGATGAAGCTCCGCTTCACCCACGGTCTGCTTGAAATCAAGGTGGATGACACGAGCCATTCGACTTTCGCCGTCGAGAAAGTGCCCTGTGACTACAACGGACGTGACATCGTCATCGGTTTCTCTGCCGGGTATCTCATCGAGATTTTCAACACCCTGCCGACCGAAAACATCCTTATGAAGCTCGCCGATCCTTCGCGTCCCGGTGTGTTCGTTCCGGATGAGAACGCCGAGAACACCGACCTTGTCATCATCCTGATGCCGATGACCGTACAGGATTTCTGATGCCCTTTTGCGCCTGACCGTCGCCCGTTGGCGGCGACCGGACGCGTCTCTCTGATTGTTCTGAATTCACATAAAACCGAAAACTCGATTCTGCGCGCCTGATTCCGGAAAGTCTCGGGCGCGCGTGATTAAGATAATGAAACTGAAACTCGAAAGACCGGTGATGTTCTTCGACCTGGAGACCACCGGAACAGACATACTGCGTGATCGGATTGTCGAAATCTCAATGATAAAAGTGATGCCCGACGGCTCGGACGTGCAGCGTACCGTGCGTGTCAATCCCGGGTGTCCTATCCCCGCCGAGGCTACCGCAATCCACCATATCACAGATGAGGATGTGGCCGACAAACCCGCTTTCAGGGAGATTGCAGGGGGGCTGGCCGAGAGCTTCACCGGATGTGACCTCGCAGGTTTCAATTCAAACCGTTTCGACATCCCTCTCCTGGCTGAGGAATTCGCCCGTGCGGGAATCGACTTCGACTTTTCCGCCGCCCGCTTCATAGACGTGCAGACCATCTTCCATAAGAAGGAGCAACGAACCCTTTCCGCCGCATACCGTTTTTATTGCAGCAAGGAACTGGAGGATGCCCATTCGGCCAACGCCGATACCCGCGCCACATATGAGGTGCTGATGGCTCAGCTCGACCGTTACGAAGACCTCCCCAACGATGTCGCCTTGCTTTCAGACTATTCGGCCCAGAACAAGAATGTTGATCTTATGGGACGCCTGATTTATGACGATCAGCACCGTGAAGTAATCAACTTCGGAAAATACAAGGGACAGCTCGCCTCGGATGTCCTCCGCCGCGATCCCGGATATTTCAGCTGGATTCAGCAAGGGGATTTCCCCTCCAACACAAAACGGGCCTTCATGGCCATAAAACTGCGCTCACAGAAGCGTTGACATCTGTTATGGAGAAGCATCTTGAAGGTAAACATATCGTGCTTGGTATCACCGGAGGCATCGCCGCATACAAGTCGGCGATGTTGCTCAGGTTGTTGGTGAAGGCCGGGGCTGAGGTGCAGGTCGTGATGACCCCCTCGGCCAAGGAGTTCATCACCCCTGTGACCCTTTCGGCCCTGAGCGGCAAACCGGTGGTCAGCGAGTTCTTCACCGCCAACAGCGGGGAATGGCACAGCCATGTCGACCTCGGCCTTTGGGCCGACGCGATGGTGATAGCCCCCGCCACGGCATGTACCATCGGAAAGATGGCCAACGGTGTGGCCGACAATATGCTTGTCACCACCTACCTCTCCGCCAAGTCGCAGGTGTTTGTCGCTCCGGCGATGGATCTCGACATGATGGCCCATCCCTCCACCACAGAGAACCTCCGCCGTCTGCGCGCATATGGCAACATCATCATCGAGCCTGCCGAAGGTGAACTTGCCTCACATCTCGTGGGGAAAGGTAGGATGGAGGAGCCGGAGAATATCCTGAAAGTGCTTGAGGCCTATTTCCGCCGCAAAGCGGCCCCATCGCGTCTGGCGGGAAAGAAGGTGATGATAACCGCAGGCCCTACCCGTGAGAAAATCGACCCGGTGAGATACATCTCCAATTACTCGACCGGGAAGATGGCATATGCCATCGCCGACGAACTGGCGTCTCGCGGGGCTGAGGTGACTGTCATTTCCGGCCCGGTGTCTGTCAAAGCCACCCAACCATCCGTGAATGTCGTCGATGTCGAGTCGGGACGGGAGATGGCTGCCGCCTGTGAATCCAGATTTCACGACGTTGACATCGCTGTGATGTGTGCCGCCGTAGCTGATTACGCCGTCGAGAATCCCTCCGCCACAAAAATTAAACGTGAGGGAAATCTTCCCCCTGAAATCAAGCTTGTGAAGAATCCAGACATAGCCCGTACTCTCGGGGAGATGAAATCACCGGGGCAGATGCTTGTGGGATTCGCCCTTGAGACAGACAACGAGACCGGAAACGCCCTCGGCAAGATGGAGCGCAAGAATCTCGATATGATTGTCCTCAACTCATTGCGCGACAAAGGGGCGGGATTCGCCACCGACACCAACAAGGTCTCGGTCTTCACCCGTGGAGACCAGCTTCCGGTTGAAATTCCCCTCAAAACAAAACGCGAAGTCGCCGCCGACCTCGCCGATATTATGGAGCGGAAGCTTTGAGATGTCGTTGATGACCAGTCATCAGCGCCCCTAAAGCTTTCTGCGATTTATCTCTCCCTGATTTACTCTCTCTAAAATGAACTCGATGAGACATCTGTTTCCAAAGAAATACTTCACTTCTCTGAGCATGTCGCGGCTGTTGTTGCCTGTTGCGGTGTGGCTGCTGACTTTCTTTTTGTCGGCTCAGAGGATGGATGCCCAGGAGCTTAATTGCCAGGTTGAATTCAACACCGACCAGATACAGACCACCAACAAAAGTGTGTTCGAGACCTTGAAGGAAGCTGTGACCGAGTATATGAATGAGACCCACTTCACCAACCTCCAGTTCGCCACAAACGAACGCATCGACTGCCGGATGTTCTTCACCATCAAGGAGTACACCGACAACAAGATGGTCGGCGACCTGCAGGTGCAGGTGTCGCGTCCGGTCTACAACACAAGCTACACCACGACCCTGCTGAATTTCAAGGATGACAAAATCGAGTTTGAATATCAGGAAGGTGAGCCGCTGACATTCAGCCTTAACACGATGGAGAGCCAGCTGACTGCCATCCTGAATTTCTATGCCTACCTTTTCATCGCCATCGACAGCGACTCATTCGCGCCAAAAGGGGGGCAGCAGATGTTTGACCAGCTGGCGCAGATTGTCCAGATGGCCCAGTCCTCCGGCGAGACCGGATGGAAAGCTTTCGAGGACAAGCGCAACCGTTCGGCGGTATTGTCGGCATTTACCGACCCCTCTACTTCCGTGTTGCGCGATATGCTTTATGACTACCACCGTCTGGGGCTTGACGAGATGGCGCTTTCCCCCGACAAGGGGAGGGCAAAAATCACCGGTTGTCTCGATGGACTGACGACGGTCATGAATATCGACGGAATGTCGGTGGGGCTGTCGTTGTTCAAGGACGCCAAACTCGACGAACTGGTCAACATCTACACCAAGGCTCCGCAGACCGAGCGGGAGAAGGTGGTTGAAATCCTCACTCCGATTTATCCTACCGAAATGAAGAGGATAAATATGATTAAGGCCGGTACCAACAAGGAACAGTAAACAAGAGACACCCCAAGATGATAGAGAATCTCCACATATCAAACTACGCGCTGATTGACCGGGTGGATATCGCTTTCCACCCCGGATTCAACATCATAACCGGCGAGACCGGCGCAGGAAAATCGATAATGCTCGGTGCGCTCTCGCTGTTGTTGGGGGGACGCGCCGACACCAAGGCGGTGCGCGACCCGAAGGTGAAATCTGTCATCGAGGCCACATTCTCGGTCAAGGGCTATGGCTCACTGGAGGCGGTCTGCAAGGAGAATGATGTAGACTGGGATTCAGAGCATATCATCCTCAGAAGGGAGATTGCCCCCGGAGGTCGTTCGCGGGCGTTTGTCAATGACACACCTGTCACTGTGGCCGTGCTTCAGCAGATTGCCCTGCAACTTGTTGACATTCATTCCCAGCACCAGAACCTCCTGCTTGTCTCTCCCCCTTATCAGCTGCGGGTGATTGATTCCCTGGCCGGTAACAGCGACCGCCTGAAGAAATTCTCCGAGGTATATGGCCGCTACCGTCAGGCTGTCAAACATTACCAGCTTACACGCCGCAATATCGAGCAGGCCCGCGACGAGGAGGAGTATCTGCGTTACCAGTATCAGCAGCTGGCCGATGCCCGTCTGGAAGCGGGTGAGCAAGAGACTCTCGAACGTGAGAGGGAGGTGCTGATAAACATGGCCGACATCAAGGAGTCGCTTCGTCGTCTTCTTGATGCCCTCGGCGACGGGGAGGAGAATGTCGACACATTCCTCAAGACCGCGTCGGATGAAGCTGACTCCCTCACCGACCTTCTTGAAGGGACCGACGGGATAACCGAACGGCTCCAGGTGCTGAGGGTGGAGTGTCAGGACATTTATCAGACTTTCGCCGATGCCGACCGACAGCTTTCAGCCGACCCCCGGGAGATTGAGGCTGTCGAGGAACGTCTCAATGAGATTTACGACCTTGAACGCCGCCACAAGGTTGACTCCGTGGAGTCCCTTATCGAGATACGCGACAAGATGGAGGAGAAACTGCGCAGCCTTGACCTCGGCGACCAGTCGCTCCACTCTCTCGGTCTTGCTGCCAAGAGGGCTAAGAAGGAGGCTCTCGACCTTGCCCGCGAGATTTCGGCTGTCAGGAAAGAGACGGCGGTGGAGTTCGCCCGCATCCTGCGTGAGAGGGCGTTGCCGTTGGGGATGAAGAACCTCCAGGTGGAGGTGGCAGTGAAGGAGACCGAGCTGACCGCCACCGGAATCGACTTCATAGAATTCCTCTTCGCGTTCAACAAGAACCAGCAGCCTATGCCTGTCGGGAACACCGCCTCGGGTGGTGAGATTTCCCGCCTGATGCTGTCGATAAAGTCGATTGTAGCCGATAAGATGCAGCTCCCGTCGATTATCTTCGACGAGGTTGATACGGGTGTCTCCGGGGATGTCGCCAACCGTATGGGTGAGATGATGCATGAGATTTCCCGCAACATACAGGTGATGGCCATAACCCACCTGCCTCAGGTGGCCGCTCAGGGGAATGCCCACTACAAGGTGTTCAAGGAGGACACCGACACCTCCACAGTCACCCGCGTCAGGGAACTGACCGATGACGAACGCGTCGATGAACTGGCCGTCATGCTTTCCGGCTCGGCGGTCAACGATGCCGCCCGCGCCAATGCCCGTTCGTTGCTCGGGCTGTGACATCATCGGATTTTCCCTTCAATTTGTAAAAACAAACCGCGATGCTTGAAAAAAACGAATATATATTTGGCCTCAGGGCTGTGATTGAAGCCATTGAGGCCGGTAAGGATATCGACAAAGTCTTGGTGAGGAAAGATTTGTCAGGCGACCTGGCAAAGGAATTTTTCGAGGTGGCCCGACGCTACGGGATTGTCTTGCAGCGTGTGCCGGCGGAACGTATCGACCGAATCACCCGCAAGAACCACCAGGGGGTATTGGCGATACTTTCATCCGTCACTTATCATTCGCTCGACAATCTTGTCCCCCAGCTTTACGAGGAGGGGAAAATGCCCTTTGTTGTGCTGCTCGACGGGGTTACCGATGTGCGCAATTTCGGCGCGATAGCCCGCACCTGTGAATGCGCCGGGGCGGATGCGATTGTAATACCCGAAAGGGGAGGGGTCGGAGTCAACGGCGACGCGATGAAGACCTCCGCCGGAGCATTGAACTATCTTACGGTATGTCGCGAGAGGTCGATACTATCGGCTGTGAGATTTCTGAAAGACAATGGCTACCAGATTGTGTGTGCAACCGAGAAGGGGGCGCGTGACTATACCCTCGGCGACTATACCGGGCCTGTGGCCTTGGTGATGGGAGCTGAGGATGTCGGTATCTCGCCCGAGATTCTGCGAGTGGCTGACACACTCGCCGCTATTCCCCAGCGGGGCAAAATCGGATCGCTGAATGTCTCTGTGGCTGCCGGTGTGATGATCTACGAGGTTGTGCGCCAGCGTATGGCTGAATGACAATGATGCGGGCGACCGCCACTCTCTGACGTTTCAACTTCTCTCCGGTATTTGTATATAAGGTAATTTGCTATGTGTAAAAAGATTGTATTAGGCGCGATGGCCGCGTTGACTGCTTTATGTGCCTATCCGTCGACTGTTGACAATGGTAAGGATGAGGAGAAGATAGACAGGATTCCTAAAATCCACGGGGTGTTCCGTGGACGTTATGAAGGGGAATGGCCTGACTACCGGCAGCGCTTCCAGGTGCGTAATGCCCGTGTTTCACTCGAAGGTAAAATCCTAAAGGACCTGGACTATTATTTCCGTGTGGACTTGTGTGACAGAGGTTCGATGAAATTCCTTGACGCATGGGCAAGATGGAAGTTCGCCAAGCAATTCGCGGTGAAGGCGGGACGATTCAGGGTGCCGTTTGCCGTTGATGCTTTCCGAGGCCCGGGAAGCTATGTTTTCGCCAACCGTTCTTTCCTCGGAAAGGATATGGCCAATCTGCGCCAGGTCGGTGTGCAATTGGGGTATTACAGCACGGCCATACCTCTGACCCTGGAGGGAGGGGTGTTCAATTCCTCTACCTCCTCAGACCAGGATGTGTGGCAGAAAGACCTCGATTATGCCGCAAAGGCTTCTTACAGAATCGGTAATGTCACTCTTTCGGCAAGCTTCCTCTCGATGAAGCCCAAAGGGGTGAGAATGAATATCGTGGACGGAGCAGTGTCTTGGAAAGTGGCCAATCTGCTGGTCGAGGGAGAATACCAGCATCTTGATTATTGCGGAGACGCTTACAAGGATGTCAACGCGTGGCTGGCATTCGCCTCTTACGGCATACCTGTCAACTGGCATCCGTTCAATCTATGGAGTTTCCATGGAAGGTTCGATGCTATGACAGACCATTCGACCGGTACTCCGGATGCCGACGGTTTTCTTGTCACCAATGACCCGTCGCGTCGCCGTATGACTCTCGGGACCTCATTGGCCTGCAATATCAGCAAAGTGAAGGTGGAGATTATCCTTGACTACGAGAAATATTTCTATGACAAAGGTGTCGTGGCGCCGGAAGGCCGCAACGACAAGATAGTGGCCGAACTTGTGTTGAAATTCTGAGGCTGATGCGGTGATGTCACGGAATATACATCACTCGCATACGGCATTCACGACAATCGAAATCGAGGCGGAAGCGTTTCCCCTCGGATGTCAGATACAACGGAGAGGGGAGTTTTCTTCCCTCTTTGTTTTTCAGGCATGCTCCCATCTCGCGCCTGAGACAATAGCGAGTCACCATGACCTGGGTCTCTTCGGTCGGTTTGCCGTTAACCTCAAGAGCGGATGGTATGGATGCGGCTTCCTTTCCCGATAAAGCGGCGTAGAAATCGGCGGCGATATGGTTGGCTATATTGTCGTGTCGCGACAGCTCTTTGCCATCCGGCAGACTGATTTCATTGGCCGGATTGCCGGGCAGTTCACGGCGATGGGCGGGTAGCCGTGCGATTTCGAGCAGTTCGGCCGCCTGACGTCTAAGTCGTGACAACACCGAGGCCGGAATGAATGACTGTCCGCAGAGGTCAGTGACGGAGGATGCGTAAAACATAGTGTCCCCCAGTTTCTCCAGTTCCTTGCGGCGACGTTCCTCCTGTGGGGTGCGTGCCTCTTGGCGTTCTGTTTCTTCTGCCACCGTCACCTCCAATCCGGTTTCATCCTTCATAGAGAGTGCCACTTGGCTTTTCACCCATTTCAGGGATATGTCGACCGCCAGTCTTCTTGTCGCTGTCTTCCCGGCAAGCAGGTCGCCGCGCTCCTTGTCGGCGTTGCGGTAAAGGACAGTCCCGGCGGGGATGTTGATTTCTCCGGCGGGGAAAAGACGGTTCCCCTCCACACGGTTGAGACGGAATCCCTTGAACTCCCCGTCGCGGGTGTAGAAGCCGAGGCCGTCGCCATTGTTGAGTGTGGTGTCGAGCCGTGCGATGACAGCCTTACCCGCCATCCGTTCAGCCACCCCGACCTTTGCTCCAATCCATTTCGGCGAATTGAAGGTTGCCAAGGAACCAGCAGTCGGGGATGGGGCCGTCAGGAAATAATTGGTGAATCCACGGTTGAAACTCAAGGACGGGTCAGGGGTAAATGTCAGTGAGGATTTCCCGTAAGAACTGCGGCGATAGCGGTCGGGATGGGCGGCGATGATGCGGTCAAGTTCCTTGCGGTACGCACCGACCACATTCTTTACATAGGCCGCGTCTTTAAGCCTCCCTTCGATTTTGAGGGAGGTGGCTCCCGCGTCGAGCAACTCCTCAAGATTCTCCAGACGGTTCATATCGCGGAGCGAAAGGAGATGTTTCCCTTTGACGATTTTCTGCCCATCGCGGTCTTCGAGGTCGAACTTGAAGCGGCATACCTGGCAGCATTCACCACGGTTGGCACTACGGCCTGTGATTGCGAAGCTCGCCTGGCAGTCGCCGCTGTAACTGACACAGAGCGCTCCGTGGACAAACACCTCAAGGTCGGTATTGACCGCATCCCGGATAGCCCGGATTTCATCCAGGGTCAGCTCACGGGCGAGTACAAGGCGGGTGAAACCGCAATCTTCAAGGAAACGGGCTTTTTGAGGGTCGCGTGTGTCGCATTGGGTGGAGGCATGCAATGCCAATGGAGGCAATCCCTCCATGCGGGTCAGCGACAGGTCCTGGACGATGACAGCGTCAACATCGGCTTTCCATAAATCCCACAACAGTTTTCGTGCCCGGTCAAGTTCACGGTCGTAGATGATGGTGTTGACGGTGACATACAGTCTCGCACCGAAACGATGGGCGTAACGAGCCACAGATGCGATGTCGGCGATAGTGTTGCCGGCCTGCGCACGCGCGCCGAAAGACGACGCGCCCATATAGACGGCATCCGCTCCATGGTCGATGGCGGCGAAGGCTGTCGCGGCATCACGGGCCGGGGCGAGCAACTCGATTTCTGCGGTTTTTGCCGCGTTGATGGTCTCTGTCATTGTGGGGTCAAAATTACAAAAAAACGACAAGCCGGACAATAAAAAACGGTTTTAAAGAAATTTGTAAAGGAATCGTGACCACCATGACCGACTTTATTGCTAATTTTGCAATACGATTGTCTGGCAATGACAACCGGGCCTGTATACAGGCCTTACAAACTGCTAACAACAGACTAATATACGTTTCATTTATGAGTCTTTTTGCAAGATTGACTGCGAGGGCTAAAGACAACCTCCGCAAAATCGTGCTCCCGGAGGGAGACGAAATCAGGAATCTGACCGCCGCTGACCAGATTCTTTCCGACAATGTGGCTGAGATAATCTTGTTGGGTGACCCCGCCGCCATTACGGCCAAGGCTGCCGAACTGGGATTGAAGAACATCTCGAAGGCCACTATCGTGAATCCCTCTGACGAGGCTGTCATCGACAAATACGCTCCCCTCCTTTTCGAACTCCGGAAAAAGAAGGGCATGACGATGGAGGAGGCTCGCAAGAAGACCGCCGACATCCTCTATCTTGGTGCGTTGCTGGTCAAGGCCGGCGATGCCGACGGTATGGTGTCTGGCGCTGTTCACTCCACAGGCGATGTGTTGCGTGCGGCCTTCCAGGTAATCAAGACCGCCCCCGGTATCGACACGGTTTCCGGCGCGTTCCTGATGCTTCTCCCCAAAGACTCCCCCTATGGCGAAAATGGTATCCTCGTGTTTGCTGACTGCGCCGTGGTGCCTGATCCCGATGCCCGCCAGCTGGCACAGATTGCCGTCAGCGCGGCCCAGACCGCTGAACGTGTGGCCGGAATCGAGCCGCGTGTGGCCATCCTTTCCTTCTCCACCAAGGGAAGCGCACGCCATGAACGTGTCGACAAGGTGATTGAGGCTACCCGCATCGCCCATGAGATGGCTCCTGACCTGAAGATTGACGGCGAACTGCAGGCTGATGCCGCGATGGTTCCGTCGGTTGGCTCTCTCAAGGCTCCCGAGAGTGACATCGCCGGAAAAGCAGATGTGCTGGTGTTCCCCTCCCTTGAGGTCGGCAATATCGCCTACAAGCTCGTGCAGCGTCTGGCCGGGGTTGAGGCTGTCGGCCCCCTGCTGCAGGGTCTCGCCGCACCTGTGAGCGACCTTTCACGCGGATGCTCGGCCGAGGACATCTACAAGACAATCATAATGACCGCAAACCAATCAATAAAATAAAACACATTCTTAAAAATGAAAATCCTTGTGCTTAACTGCGGCAGCAGTTCTGTCAAATACAAGCTTATCGACACCGCTGACGAGAAGGTTCTCGCCGAAGGTGGAGTGGAGAAAATCGGTCTGCATGACGGATTTCTCAAATATCGTCTCGCTGACGGCTCAAAGGCTATCCGCGAGCTTGGTCTGGTAGACCACAAGGGGGCGGTCAAGGCTGTCCTCGACATCCTCACTGACCCCGAGGTCGGATGCATCAAGAGCTATTCCGAAATCGACGCCGTAGGTCATCGTGTGGTTCACGGAGCGGAGAAATTCTCGAAGAGTGTTCTCCTTACCAATGAGGTTCTTCAGCAGGTGAAGGACTGCTATGACCTCGCCCCCCTCCACAACCCCGCCAACGTGACCGGTATCGAGGCTGTCGAGGAGATTCTTCCCGGCATCAAGCAGGTAGGGGTGTTTGACACAGCCTTCCATCAGACTATGCCCGCCAAGTCATTTATGTATGCCCTCCCTTACAAATTCTATAAAGAGGACGGGGTGAGACGTTACGGCTTCCACGGAACAAGCCACCGCTATGTGTCACAGCGCGTGTGTGAGATTCTCGGGGTTGACATCAACACCCAGAAAATCATCACCTGTCATATCGGAAACGGTGGTTCGATTACCGCAGTGCTTGACGGCAAGAGTGTGGACACCTCGATGGGCCTGACCCCCACCGAAGGCCTTATGATGGGTACACGCGTTGGTGATGTTGACCCCGGGGCTTTGGTTTTCCTGATGAAGAAGCATAACCTCTCGGCTGACGAGCTGCAGAAAATCATCAACAAGGAAAGCGGTGTGATGGGCATCACTGGGCTCTCTTCCGATATGCGTGAAATCGAGGCCGCTGACAAGAATGGCGAGGAACTCGCCCATCTCGCCCTGGAGATGTATGAGCAGCGCATCGTGAAATACATAGGTGCGTATGCCGCCGAGATGGGTGGTGTCGACATCATCGTATTCACCGGCGGAGTAGGTGAGAACCAGACCGGCCTGCGCGGCAATGTCTGCCGTCCGCTCGCGTTCATGGGAGTGAAAATCGACGAGGAGGTCAATGCCCGCACCCGTGGCACCGAGACTGTGATTTCCACCCCCGCGTCGAAAGTCGAGGTGGTTGTCGTGCCTACCGACGAGGAGCTTATGATTGCCCGCGACACGGAGGCCATCGTCAACGCCGCCAAATAAGTTGTCGCCATGCTTGACTTCATCACCTGGAATGTCAATCCCGTATTCTTCCATCTCGGTCCGCTGACCGTGAGGTGGTACGGGATGATGTTCGTCATCGGATTTTTCCTCGGCTACAAGATTGTCGAGAAGATGTTCCGCAGGGAAGGAGCCCCCGAAAGCTGGCTTGGGATATTGCTAATTTATGTCATCATCGCCACTATCGTCGGCGCGCGCCTGGGCCATGTGTTCTTCTATGCGTGGGATTACTATTCCCAGCATCCGATAGAAATCCTGTATACCTGGGAGGGGGGACTTGCCAGCCATGGCGGCACAATCGGCCTGCTGATTGCTGTCATCCTCTTCTCGATATTCACCACCAAGCGCACCCCCTTCTGGACTTACGACCGGTTGGTGATAGCGATTGCCCTTGTCGGTGCCCTCATACGCATCGGCAACCTGATGAACCATGAAATCTACGGTCATCCGACCGATTTGCCATGGGGTTTCAGATTTGTGACCAATCTTGGCCCGTGGATGGCGGGAATACAGCCCCCGATATATTCCTTGCCTTCCCATCCGACCCAGATTTACGAGGCTCTCTGCTATCTCGGATTGTTCGCGTTGCTGATGTGGATGTATTGGAAAAAGAACGCCGGCGAACGTCCCGGTCTGATTTTCGGAGTGTTCTTCATCGTCCTTTTCGGGTCACGTTTCCTGATAGAGTTCATCAAGAACCCGCAGGAGGATTTCGAGGTGGGTATGACACTCAACATGGGGCAATGGCTCTCGATTCCGTTCATACTGATGGGCATCGGCTTCGTGATATACTCGATGATGGTGCCAAAGCTCAAAATCAGCTATCCCGGTAAATTCGCCGAAGAGCTGGATGCGGCCAAAGGCGGATCGGCGAAAAAGAAAAACTGACCCTTCCGAGGTTGCCTTGCAAGCTCCTTCAGGATATGAAAAAATCGGTGTTCTGAAAAGAATGCCGATTTTTTTCATACACGTTGTCACAAACCTGCGTTCAGTTACGTCTTATAGACGACAAGATGGACAACGAAACGTTCAAAACCCTGGTTTTGCCCCATTACCGCACGATGTACGGGGTTGCGGTCGCTCTTTTGGGTGACCGCGATATGTCGTCGGATGCGGTTCAGGATGCGATGGTGAGGCTCTGGGAGATGCGTTCCGAACTCGTGGATGTCAGAAATATGCGTGGGTTTGTGATGAAAGTCACCCGCAACATATGCCTCGACTCCTTGCGGCGTGTCCGCCACGAGGCCGACATATCCGACCCGGTGGTGGCGGTGGAGGCCGGAACCACTTGCGAGAACGACCCGATGGCCGATAAGGACAACCTCGAACATATAGAGCGGATGATGGCTTCACTGCCGGAGTCGCAGCGGAAGGTGTTGATGTTGCGGGCCTATTCCGACCTCGACAATGATGAGATTGCCGATGAACTCGGCATATCAAACGAGACTGTCCGTCAGCAACTGTCCCGGGCCAGAAAACGGCTCCGGGAAATGTATCGTCGTTGACCCGATTAACTCAATAATATGAGACAGATGGAAATAGATGAAATACGGAAACTGATAGAGCTGTTCTACGACGGGAAAAGTTCACCCGCCGAGGAGAAGCGGCTTTTGTCACTCCTCGACGAGGCGGACGATGCCGCTCTTCCCTCTGATCTTGTTGAGGAAAAGCGTATATTGACTCAGATTTGCCGTCAGGAACTACCTGCCGGGCTTGAAGCGGAATTGACCGCACTCATAGACAATCTCGCGGCGGTTGACAACCGCGACAGTCGTGTTGATGACGAGGTGAAGATGGATTCCGGCTCACCGCGCGTCCTCAGGTTGCCTGTATGGCGCAAAATAATGTGGTGGAGCACATCTGTTGCCGCCGCTGTGGTGCTGCTGGTGATGTTACTCCCGATGTCCCGGCCCGACCTTGGTGACCGGGGCGCCCTGATGGCAGACAATGATACAGCCGCTTCGATGGTGATGCCTGAAATCAGCATCCTGGCGAGCAGCCTGTCATCACCTGAGCCGATGGAGGTGACCCAGGAAGTTCCTGTCAAGGAGGAATCTGTACAGGAAGTCCCCGCCCGGGTCAAGAAAGGTTCGCGGAAAAACCGGACAGCGGACAGACACCCAGCCTCCACCACCGATTGTATGCTCGCTTCGGTGACCGTTACCGAGAGCCCTGCTCCCCCTTCCGGAAAGAACCGCGAGGTGACCGACCCGGAAGAAGCCAAGGCGTTGATAGGTCGTGCATTCTCGCGAGTCTACCGGAATATGGCCATAGCTCAGGCAAGCATCGCCAATGCCAGCCGTCCGGTGGCGGATGACGCGAAAATAATTGAAAACATATTCAATCAGGAAGAAAACCTCTAAGACGATGAAAAAGATTCTGATATTGTTGACAATCGTGGTGGGTATGTGTGCCACAGTCTTTTCACAGGTAAAGGTGTTCCACGGACTGGCCGGTCTTCCGGGTGTGGAGACCGTCTTCATAGGAAAAGCCGCGATGCAGATAGCCAGCAGGTCAATCAACACCGGTGACAAATTCATCCCGAAAGATGCCATACGGAGTATGGAGGGGATGGAGGTAATCTGCGTGGACAACGCCGAGACTATGGAATCGGTGCGTCCCATATTGCAGCGCATAATCCAGGAAGGCTCATATGAACCCTTGATAGAATCGAAAGGGGAGGGGGAAACCTCCTCGATATACACAATCATGCCCCCTGAAGGAGAAGATGCCGGAATCTGTCATAATCTCCTGATTGTCTCCGAAGAACCTTGGGAGCTTAACATCGTCCTCATAAAAGGCTCATTCAACCTTGACCGCATCGTCTCCGTCAACATGTCCAACGCCGTCTCCCACCGCCACGGCCTTTAGCTCTCTGCCCGATAAAATCATGTTGCTATTCCAAAAGATAGCATTATCTTCGCAGTGGAAATCAAATTAAGCGATGAAATCCAACGAGCTACATCGTAAACTGAGAAAAGCCGGCGGTTATCCGACTGGTTGACAGATAAGTGGTCACCTTGAATGATACAGCACTATTACGGGCAGAAATTTGCAACCAGCAATCACCAGTCAGAAGAAGTAAAAATGGGCACTCTGCTACAGGTTGCCGTAATCTCTCTCCTAAGATTACGGCTAAAGTTCAAAAGCGGCTCCGGTCGCTGTACAAAGACTTAAGTCCGGTTGCGCTGGTTTGATTTCAATAAATTAATTTAGTTGAGGTTTGTTGGATGATATGGCTTATCTTGTTTAGGGCATCAGATAATGTCTGTAACTCTGCCTCTGTGAAAGCGGCGGGTTTCCCGTTGACGACTGAACGGTTGAGCCTTTGGTACAGCCATGTCCGATCTTTGCCAAAATAACGTCTCGCGATGTACGAAAGATTCAACATCTCGGTTGTTTCTCCGAGGATGTTTTTCACATCTATGTCTGGGCGTTTTCGCCGTGATATGGCGATTCGAAGGTATGCGCCCGCCTCCTGTTTCTCTTGCGTCGTTTTAGCTAGTGAGAAAGCTTCCTGTATAAGATTGTCTGTTTCGGTGGCCGATAAGTTCGGAATGACGGCTATTTTGTCAATCACATTCTTAAGGGAGGGATTCATATCGGGATTGTTTTGTGTTTTGTAAAAAATGTCTTAAGAAAGGTTTGGCTTTTCCAAATTGAAAGGAATTCCCGGGGTCAAGTCAGAAATCCGGGATTACAGAACTCCTGCCTATCTTAAGACTGTGCAAAGTTAATAATCTTTTGATTATTTTTTTTATCTTCGGGAATGAATTTTATGTCTTAGCGAAAATTTTTTTGAAATAGAGAGCTTCCTTAAAGATGGAGGAAGTATTCTCCCAGGGTGTATGTACTCTCAGGCTAAATTACCATCTGGAGAACGAGAAGAAGAAGGTTGCCCAGATTGTCTCCTCGCAAAAGTTCACGTTCAGTTTCCTCGCAGGGGCGACCATAGATGCGTCCAGAGTAATCCGGGGAATACGAACCCACGCGATGTTCTTGATCCGGTGGAAGAAGTATGTATGCGCTCAGATTACGGCCACGTTCACAGAGAACGGGATGTTGCGGATGCTAAAGGGGGGAGTCTACCGCGTGGCCGAGTGGTTGCAATGTCGCAACTTTAGAGGTCGCGCAGTGTCACATAGGAAATACTGAAAAAATTCCTTGTCCCCATATTTTTCCTGGCGGGAAATTTGGCGATTAATAGTAAATTTACTATCTTTGCGGTGTCCAATTAAAAGAGAACATTGATATGAAAGTATTAAAGACTGGGGCGGTGCTGAAAGCGCTGCTTGCCGACGGGTGGCGAATCGTCGCCATCCAAGGAAGCCACCGACAGCTCAAACACCCCCTGAAGCCGGGAAAAGTGACCCTGAACGGGAAACCATCCTCCGACATCTACGGGAAAGAGCTTGCCAGTGTGGAGAGACAGTCGGGCCTGAAGTTCTGACGACAGAGTGGGGGAGTGGGAACCACTCCCCCCTCTTTAATCTTTCATCCTCCTGTTCTTTTTTGGTTTGGACACAATAGCGCGGGTTTCGCGCCCGCGCTATTTCAACCGATTATTTGTTATTATCATATATGCGACAATTGACCATCAACACGTCAAAGACACCTAAAGGATATTGCGCGTCGTGCGACCTTATGCCCGGGTGGGTGGTCGCTTACGAAGGCGATTTCCCCGGTTTCGAGGATTATGTCCTTGAAAGCATCCGCTTTTATGTCGACTGCGCCAAGGTTGACGGGGAGTCATTTCCGGAAATCCTCGCGGCCGATGACCTTGTGCTGTCTTACAAATTTGATATCCAGAGCCTGCTCGCGCATTATCAGAACATCTTCTCTTTCGCCGCCCTCCAGTATATCACCGGGGTCAACCAACGCCAGTTGTGGCACTACGCCGCCGGACGTTCCAAGCCCCGTCCGAGGCAGGCGGAAAAAATCGTCGGGGCGTTGAACCGCCTCGGAAAGGAATTGGTCTCGCTCTCTGTTTAATTGGACACTAAACACAGGTTTAAAGACCCCCGAAAGCCCTAGCCGCTCATTGCGGGAGGGCTTTCTTCATATCCGCATATCATTAGTGTCCACTAAAAAATCATAAGAGTTCTTTGAAATAATTGAAATTCAAT
>ERZ836877.2736-NODE-2736-length-21773-cov-3.397320_pt1 | contig 21773 bp, 16 predicted proteins | sample MGYA00519469_ERZ836877 | MGnify/ENA primary metagenome ERZ836877 (study PRJEB31850, sample SAMEA3708809) | human gut metagenome | biome: human gut; feature: human-associated habitat; material: faeces | place: China | collected 2014 ... | reverse complement strand
TTCGGTCGAAATGACAGGGGGGGGACGCTAGGCCAGCCCCAACAACAACCCGATACCATGCACGACGAAGGCGACAATCCAGGCAACGACGCACTGCAGCACGACGATAACTGCCGCGTACTTGCCGCCAAGCTCATTTCTCACCGTGATAATCGCCATCACGCACGGCGTGTACAGCAACACGAACACGAGGAACGTGTAGGCAGCTAGCGGGGTAAACAGCGTCGTGAGAAGCGCCAGGTTGCCACCGACGAGCTGCGTGATGGTCGAGATGACGTTCTCCTTGGCCATGAAGCCCGTGAGCACGGCCGTCGCAGCACGCCAATCCCCGAAACCGAGTGGCTCGAAGATGGGAGCGAAAATCGTACCGATACCCGCCAGCATGCTCTGAGACTGGTCGGCGACCACGTTGAATCGCACATCGAAGGTCTGCAGGAACCAGATAATGAGCGTCGCGATGAACACGACCGTGAACGCCTTCTTCGCGAACTCCTTCGCCTTGTCCCAGGCAAGGCGGCACACGGTGCCCAGACTCGGCAGCCGGTAGTTGGGAAGCTCCATCACGAAGGGAACGGGCTCGCCACGAAACACCGTGCGGCTCAGGACGAACGCCGCGATGATGCCGACGACGATGCCGAGCAGATACAACGATAGCATCGCGAGCGCGGCGTACTGGGCAAAGAAGAAGCCGCAAAGCAACGCGTAGACCGGCAATTTCGCCGAGCAGCTCATGAACGGCACGAGCATGATGGTCATGCGACGGTCATGCTCGGAGGGAAGCGTGCGCGTTGCCATGATCGCGGGAACGCTGCATCCGAATCCCATGATGAGCGGCACGAAGCTGCGTCCCGACAAGCCGAGCTTGCGCAGGAGCTTGTCCATGAAGAATGCGACGCGTGCCATATAGCCCGTATCCTCGAGCGCCGAAAGCAGCAGGAACAGCACGACGATGATGGGCAGAAACGAGAGGACCGTGCCCACGCCGGGAAACACGCCATCGCAAACGAGCGAGACGACGAGCGAGTTGATCTCGAGCGATTCGAGCCCATCGCGCACGGCCTGCGTGAGCCACTCGATGCCCTCGCCCAATAGGTCCGAAAGCGGCTGCCCAACCACGTTGAAGGTCAGCCAGAAGACGACGGCCATGATGAGGATGAACATGGGGATGGCCGTGTACTTGCCCGTCAGGATGCGGTCAGCCTTGAGGGAACGCTTGTGCTCGCGTGATTCGCGCGGGCGCCAGACGCACTTCGCACAGGCTTTCTCGATAAAGGTAAAGCGCATGTCGCTGATGGCCGCCACGCGGTCAATGCCGGCCTCTTGCTCCATCTGCGCAACGATATGCTCGACGGCATCCAGCTCGTTGGCATCGAGGTCGAGCGCCTCGGTGACAAGCGAATCGCCCTCGATGAGCTTGGTTGCGGCAAAGCGCAACGGCAAGTCGGCGCGATGGGCGTGGTCTTCGATGAGATGCATGACGCCGTGTATGCAGCGATGCACCGCTCCGTTATCGGGTCCGTCGGGTTCGCAGAAGTCGACACGACCCGGACGCAGCTGCTTGCGCGCGACGACGAGCGCATGCTCGACAAGCTCGTCGATACCCTGATCGTTTGCCGCCGAGATGGGCACGACGGGAACGCCGAGCTCGGCCTCGAGCACGTTGACGTCGATGCTGCCTCCGCTCGCGGTGACCTCGTCCATCATGTTGAGCGCGATGACAAGCGGCACGTCGAGTTCCATGAGTTGCAGGCTCAGGTAGAGATTGCGCTCGATGTTCGTACCATCGACGATGTCGATGATGGCATTGGGTTTCTCGTCGAGCACGAACTGGCGCGAGACGATTTCCTCGCTCGTATAGGGCGAGAGCGAGTAGATGCCCGGCAAGTCCGTCACCGTGACCTTGGATTGATTGCGTATCTCGCCGTCCTTGCGATCGACCGTCACGCCCGGAAAGTTGCCGACGTGCTGGTTCGAACCGGTCAGCGCGTTGAAGAGCGTCGTCTTGCCCGCATTCTGATTGCCGACGAGAGCGAAGTTGATGGGCCTTCCCGCCGCAATCACATGCCCGGTGGGACGCGGACGATAACGCTCGTTTGCACCATCCTTGAGAGCGCCATCGATGTCTTCCTCGCCAAAGGAGGGATGCAGCGTCTCTGATGCCATGACAGGGTCGGAGACGTTCTCCTTGGCGATGGGTTCCTCACGGTCGGCAGGGTTCTCGTCAATGTCACCGATGGAGATCTGCGCGGCATCGGCCTTGCGGATCGTGAGCTCGTAGCCGCGTAGGCAAAGCTGGATGGGGTCGCCGAGCGGTGCCTCCTTGTGCGCCGTGACACGCACCCCAGGCGTGAGACCCATGTCGAAGATATGCTGGCGCAGCTGGTTTGACTCGCAATCGACGCTCGTGATGACGGCCGATGCGCCTATGGGCAGCTCATCGAGCGTGCGGGGCGTATCATGCCCGGCCGGGTCAATCATCGAATATGAGGTCTGTTCGTCTGTCAACTTTTATCTCTCCGAGGTATCAAGTTCATGATAGCAGCTTGCGGCGCTCGCGCCAGTCGGGCAGAAAGCCGTCCATGAGCTCGTGGAAACGGGCGTTGTGACTCGGCTCGAGCATGTGCACGAGTTCGTGGACTACCACGTATTCCAGGCAACGCGGCGGATAGAGCGCCAGGCGCGTGTTGATGCAGACGCGTCCCGTCGCCGGTTGGCATGAGCCCCAGCGGCTCTTCATGTTTCGGAAGACGAGCTTCTTGACGCGCACGCCGATGATGGGCTCCCATATCTCGAGCAAAGGCGCAACCGCCGCCTCGACGAGCACGCGCCACGTGCGCTTGTCTTCATCGCTCGCATAGGCGGCTTGGGCCATGGGAGACTCCGCAAGGCGAACGCGTTGCCGCTTGATCCAAGTGGCATGGCGTTCCACGGCATCGCACAGCTCATCCGTTGTCGCCGATGGCGGCGCGGAAACGATGAGCGTACCGTCACCTTCCACGCGCAGGCGAATGTTGCGCATGCCCTTGCGGCGTACCACGCGCACCCGATATCCAGCCAGCTCCATAACCTTCTCATCCATGCGCCCATGATAAGACAAAAGTGCCCCGGCGAGTTTTGTCTTACAATGCTCCCATGGAATCGTCACTGACAAGCAACGTGTTCGATACCGCGCTCATCTTCGAGGGCGGCGGCATGCGCGCAAGCTATTCGAGCGCGATGGCAAACGTGCTACTCGAAAACGGCATCTTCTTCGACAACGTCTACGGGCTGTCCGCTGGGGCGAGCAATACGGTCAACTACGTCTCGCGTGATATCGACCGTACGAAGCGCTCTTTCGTCGACTTCGTGGAGGATCCCGATTTTGGCGGCATCAACACCTTGCTGCAGCACAAGGGCTTCTTCCACGCCGAGCACATCTACGAAGAGGCCGGACTGCCCGACGGCTTTCTCCCCTTCGATTTCGCCACCTTCACGGCCAATCCCGCGAAGGTCACCATCGAGTCATTCGACCGCGACACGGGCGAGAGCGTGTACTGGACCAAGGACGATATGCAGACCATCGAGGACTTGATGGTGCGCGTGCGCGCCTCATCGACGCTTCCGCTCGTCATGCCCTCCCCCAAGATCGGCGCCAGCCACTACTACGATGGCGGCTTGGGCGAAGGAGCGGGCTTTCTACTTCCCCGCGCACAGCGAGATGGCTTCACGCGCTTCCTCATCGTGCGCACGCGTCCGCGCGAGTACCGCAAGGCCCCGCCCCTGGGCCTGGGCGATAGAATCACCAACGCCATGCTCTGGGGCCGTCCCTACGTGGTAAACGCGCTCGAGAACCGCTGGTGGAAGTACAACCGCATGTGCGACGAAATAGAACGGCTCGAGGCCGCCGGCGATGCGTATGTCTTCTACGCCGAAGGCATGGCCGTCAGCAGCGGCGAGACCGACATCGCAAAACTCCAGGCGAGCTATGATGCCGGCCATGCGCAGGCAATGCGCGAACTACCCGCAATCAAGGAGTTTTTGGGGGTGTAGCCCCTACATCGTGTGCGTGGCGTAGACGGGATCGTCTGACCACATGGCGACCTCGCCGGCAGCGAGCGTCGCGGGCATGTCGATGATGCGCTGGTTGGATGAACCGCGAAAACGCAACGAGATGTCGTGAAGCTCCTTGACGTAGGGACCATCGACAAGCACGTCGATGCAGGCGAGCATGCGATCGGTGACCTCGGTACGACGCAGATTAGTGGCATCAAGCAGGTCTTCGAGCAAGTCGCCCGTGAAGCACCAGATGGTCTTGTTTGGAAGCTCGGCCTTCACGCGCTCGAGAAAATCCACGAGACCACGCTGATTATCCGGCTCCATTGGCTCACCGCCCAGAAGCGTGAGCCCGCGGATGTACGAGGGCCTCATGCTCTCGATGAGCTCGTCTTCCACCTCGCGCGTGAACGGCTCACCGAAATCGAAGCTCCAGGTCTGGGGCTGGAAGCACTCCGCGCAATGATGCGTGCAGCCACTCACGAACAGCGTCGTGCGCGTGCCCGACCCATTGGCGATGTCACAGTATTTGATCTCGGCGTAGTTCATCGAAGCGTACTTTCAGTCAAGATGAAAATGAGACAGTTGCTCTGAGCAACTGTCTCATTTTCGGATGCGGTGCGTTTTAGAGATGCATGACCCTGTCGCGGATTTCCTCGGTACGACCCTGGTTCCAGTACTGGGTGCCGATGTAGCCGCAGGTGCGACGCGCGACGTTCATCGTGGCCTGATCGCGGTTGCCGCAGTTGGGGCACTCCCACTCGAGCTTGCCATCCTCCTCGACGATCTGGATCTCTCCGTCGTAGCCGCAAATCTGGCAGAAATCGCTCTTGGTGTTGAGCTCGGCGTACATGATGTTGTCGTAGATGTAGCGCATGACGTCGATGACGGCCTCGAGGTTATCCTGCATGTTGGGCACCTCGACGTAGCTGATGGCGCCGCCCGGGGAGAGGCGCTGGAACTCGCTCTCGAACTTGAGTTTGGTGTAGGCGTCAATTTCCTCGGAGACGTGCACGTGATAGCTATTGGTGATGTAGCCCTTGTCCGTGATGCCCTTGATGATGCCGAAGCGCTTCTGCAATGCCTTGGCGAACTTGTAGGTGGTGGACTCGAGCGGCGTACCGTACAGCGAGTAGTCGATGTCCTCGGCAGCCTTCCACTCGAAGCACTTGTCGTTCATGCGCTGCATGACCGCAAGCGCAAACGGCGTGGCCTCATCGTCGGTATGGCTGTGGCCGGTCATGTACTTGACGCACTCGTAGAGGCCGGCATAGCCGAGCGAGATGGTGGAGTAGCCGCCGTAGAGCAGCTTGTCGATGGTCTCGCCCTTCTTGAGGCGGGCGAGCGCACCATACTGCCACAGGATGGGCGCGGCATCCGAAAGCGTGCCCTTGAGACGGTCGTGGCGGCAGCGCAGGGCGCGATGGCAGAGCTCGAGGCGCTCCTCGAAGATGTTCCAGAACTTCTCCTCGTCACCGCCGCTGGACAGCGCCACGTCGACCAGGTTGATGGTCACGACGCCCTGATTGAAGCGACCGTAGAACTTGGGCTTGGTGGGGTCGTAGTTACCGGCGTTGGCCACGTTGCCATAACCGTTGCCCGAGCGATCGGGGGTGAGGAAGCTGCGGCAACCCATGCAGGTATAGCAATCGCCCTCGCCCTCTGCCTGACCGGCGGAAAGCTTGTACTCCTTCATCTTCTTCTCGGAGATGTAATCGGGCACCATGCGCTTGGCCGTGCACTTGGCGGCAAGCTGCGTGAGGTAGAAATACGGAGAGCCCTCGTCAACGTTGTCATCCTCGAGCACGTAGATGAGCTTGGGGAACGCCGGAGTGATCCAGACGCCCTCCTCGTTCTTGACGCCCTGATAGCGCTGACGCAGCGTCTCCTCGATGATCATGGCGAGGTCATGCTTCTCCTGCTCGTCGCGCGCCTCGTTGAGATACATGAAGACGGTGATAAAGGGAGCCTGGCCGTTGGTGGTCATGAGCGTGACGACCTGATACTGGATGGTCTGGACGCCGCGCTTGATCTCCTCGCGCAGACGACGTTCGACGACCTGCTCGATCTGCTCCTTGTCGGCCTCGATGCCGAGCATCTCGAACTCCGCATAGGTCTCGCGGCGAATCTTCTTGCGAGAGACGTCGACGAAGGGCGCGAGATGCGTGAGCGAGATGGACTGGCCGCCATACTGGCAGCTCGCCACCTGGGCGATGATCTGCGTGGCGATGTTGCACGCGGTGGAGAACATGTGCGGACGCTCGATGAGGGTACCCGAGATGACCGTGCCGTTCTGGAGCATGTCCTCGAGGTTGACGAGGTCGCAGTTGTGCATGTGCTGCGCGAAGTAATCGGAATCATGGAAGTGAATGATGCCGTTGTTGTGCGCCTCGACGACCTCGCGCGGCAGGAGCATGCGCATGGTGAGGTCCTTGGAGACCTCACCCGCCATGTAGTCACGCTGGACGGAATTGACGGCAGGGTTCTTGTTGGAGTTCTCCTGCTTGACTTCTTCGTTGTTGCACTCGATGAGCGTGAGGATCTTGTCATCGGTGGTGTTGCTCTGGCGCTTGAGGTTCTGGAGATAGCGGTAGATGATGTACTTGCGCGCGACCTCGAACTTGTCGAGCGCCATGATCTCATCCTCGACCATATCCTGGATTTCCTCGACCGAGACCGTGTGGCCGGCGGCCTTGCAGGCGTCCTCGACGTTGAGGGCCGCATACTCGATTTGGCGCGCCGTCAGACGCTCGTCTTCGGGAACTTCCCCGTTTGCTGCTTCGATTGCGTTGGCGATCTTCGAAAGATCGAAGACTGCCTCCGAGCCGTTTCGTTTGATGATCTTCATGTTTCCCTCATGTCCCTCGTGTTCGAGTTTTTGTATGCAACGTTTTTGCGTGTGCAAGTGTGATTGCTTGATTCAGAATAGACCATATCTTGTGTTTGAAGCGTCTGAAAATCCACAATATCTTGTGGATAAATTGGCTTGACATCACAAGATTTGGTATTTTCACAGGTAAAACGTATCAGGAAAGTAGATAAGCAACCTGTAGCGGCCTGAAAAAATTTTCGACGAAATCCACCAACGGAAGCCCGAGTATCTTGGTCATTTACGGCGAAATAATAAGCTCCGCAATTGACTAGGATATTTGGGCGTTTGAAGAATCTTGTTCGCTGTCGTGGATAGCCCATGTTTTGCACGAGGCGGGTCACGTAAAAAATCCGCAAGTTCGCGGTCAGAACGCATCCTGCCCGTGTGACCAACTTATAGGGCCCTAAAAAGGGAGGGAAGACGATTGTCGCCGGGGCAGTTTTGTCTTGGAAATGAGACAGTTGCTCTGAGCAACTGTCTCATTTCCAAAGGAAGGGGAGATGGCGTACGCATCTCCCCTTCCCGCGAATCTCTGTGATGTCGTGACTAGACGATGCCCTGAGCCATCATCGCGTCGGCAACCTTGAGGAAGCCCGCGATGTTCGCGCCCATGACGTAGTTGCCCTCGTGACCATACTCGCGTGCGGCATCGTCGGCGGCGTGGAAGATGCCCTGCATGATCTTGCGCAGACGGTCGTCGACCTCTTCGAAGGTCCAGGAGAGGCGCTCGGAGTTCTGGCTCATCTCCAGGCCACTCGTGGCAACGCCACCGGCATTGGCAGCCTTGCCCGGGAAGAACGCGACACCGTTTTGCTGCAGGTACTGAGTCGCCTCGAGCGTAGTCGGCATGTTCGCGCCCTCGGTGAGAATCTTGCAGCCGTTGGCGACGAGGTTCTTGGCGTCCTCGATGTGCACCTCGTTCTGCGTCGCACACGGCATGGCGATATCGCAAGGGGTGACCCACACGCCAGCGCCCTCGTGATACTCGACGGTCTTGTGATCGCAACGCTTGGCATACTCGCTCAGACGGCCACGCTCGACTTCCTTGATCTGCTTGACGAGGTCAAGGTCGATGCCGGACGGGTCGTAGACCCAGCCCGTGGAATCGGACATGGTGACGACGGTCGCGCCGAGCTGCGTGGCCTTCTCGCAGGCGTAGATGGCGACGTTGCCCGAACCGGACAGGCACACCGTCTTGCCCTTGTAGGAATCGTTGTTGCAGTTGAGGTACTCCTCGGTGAAGTACACAGCACCATAGCCGGTTGCCTCGGTGCGGGCCAGCGAACCACCGTAGGAGAGGCCCTTGCCCGTGAGCACGCCGGTCCACTCGTTGCGGATGCGCTTGTACTGGCCGAACATGAAGCCAATCTCGCGCGCACCCGTGCCGATATCGCCGGCGGGCACGTCGGTGTCGGCGCCGATGTGACGTTGCAGCTCGGTCATGAAGGACTGGCAGAAGCGCATGACTTCACCGTCACTGCGACCCTTGGGGTCGAAGTCACAGCCACCCTTGCCGCCGCCCATGGGCAACGTGGTGAGGCTGTTCTTGAAGACCTGCTCGAAGCCGAGGAACTTGAGGATGGAGAGGTTCACGCTCGGATGCAGGCGCAGACCACCCTTGTAGGGGCCGATGGCACTGTTGAACTGCACGCGGAAGGCGCGATTGACCTGAACTTTGCCAGCATCATCCACCCACGGCACGCGGAAGGTGATGATGCGCTCGGGCTCGACGATGCGCTCGAGCAGACCGGCCTCCTCGTACTCGGGATGAGCTTCGATGACGGGCTCGAGAGACTCGAGAACCTCGGTCACGGCCTGGATGAACTCGGGCTGGTCGGCATCTTTTGCCTTGACCTGTTCGATAATGCGCTGTACGTAACTCACGGTTTTCTCCTTGTCTATGACGGGACGCGTGCATTATAGGTTTTGTAGTTCCCATAACGTTGCCGAATTAATGAAATCGAAACATTCGCGAACACGAGGGCGGGGCGGGCAGCGGGGACTGGGACTGGGACTGGGACTGGGACTGGGACTGGGACAAAAGTGCCCCGGCGACAATTGTCTGCTCTCGCATCTGTCTGGTCTCCCCGTCCCCGAGCGTTATCCACCGTGGTAAAGTAGCAGAACATACGTTTTGGGGAGGAACCATGAGCCTGCTTCAATCTAGCGACGAATACTGGGAGTTCCTGGGACAGTGCACGCAGTGCGGGCATTGCACGCAGGCCTGCGAGTCGCTCACCATGGCCGACATGACGCTCGGCGACATCGCCAAGGGCCTACTCGACGCCCAGCGCAATACCAGCTCAGCCGAGGAACTTGCCATCGAGCTCGCCAGCAATCCGCAGCTTACCCAGGCGGTGCGCGGTTGCTTCTTCTGTACGAGCTGCAAGAACACCTGCTTCGCGCACAACAACGTCTCCAATCTCATATATCACGCGCGCGATGATTACCAAAGGCTCGGCCTCATCCCCCGTGACACCTACTCGAGCGTCGAGGTCGATCGTGAATGGGACATCTTCACCGCCTATCGCGCCATCTACGGTATCGACCTTACCGATCTCACGCGTCACATCGAGGCCGCGACCCATGACGCCGCGACGGATTGCGAGATCGCATTCTTCCCCGGTTGCTCGCTTGCGGCCTACGCGCCCGAGCTCACGCGCGAGATCTTCGAAACGCTCGACGAGCTGGGCGGCAAGACGACGATGATCGACCACTGCTGTGGATCGCCGCTCAAAAGCGCAGGGTTTTTCGACCGCGCCGAAGCCCTCTGCGACCGTAGCTGCGCGGAAATCGCGTCGTCTGGTGCACACACGCTTATCTGCGTATGCCCCGGTTGCAAGAACGCCATGCAGGCCGCCCTCGACCGCAATGGCATGGACGTGCGTGCCGTGAGCCTCTCGGCGTTCCTCCTCGAGCATGGCTTCACGCCCAAGCATCCGCTTCCCGAGGGGAATTACTGCATGTCCAAGGCATGCCAAGACCGTGATGGCAGCTGCCTGGATGCCACCCTGGAGGTGCTCGGCCTCGACAAGGACACGGTCGAGATCTTCCATGGCTGCTGTGGCGCCGGTGGTGCAGTCAACTCGTTTGAGCCCGACCGCGTGGACGGCCAGACCGAGCTGAAGCTCTCGTTTGCCCCCGAGGGCTCGACCGTCGTGACCATGTGTCCCACTTGCACCTATACCTATGCCTTCTACCTGATGAACCACCCGCGCGAGCTCGGCAACAAGCACTATGCCGAGCTGCTCTTCGACACCCAAATAGATTGGGACCTCGTCTACGCGCAACTCTCGGGCATGTGGACGGGCGAGTACGGTCCGTGGCTTTCGCAGGTCTTCGCATAGGAGGGGATGACGAGCATGAACGCACATGAGATGACAGACGCGGCTCCCGTTGCCATCATCGGCTTTGGCGCCGCCGGCTTCAACGCCGCCGTCGGCTTGCGAACGAATGGCTACACGGGCCCCATACGCGTGTTTTCAGACAGCGAAACGCTTCCCTACAGCCCCATACTCACTTCCTACTATGCGGGCGGAGAGCTCGATTACGAGGAGTGCTTCCCGTGGAGCCAGGCCGAAGTCGACGAACTCGGCCTTGACATCGTACGGGAAGGTCCCGTCACCAAACTCGATACCCAGGACCATCTCGTGCATACGAGCCAAAGCTCCTATCCGTACTCCAAGTGCATCATTGCGTCGGGTTCCGTTCCCACGCCCGTCGGCTTCCCGCGCGATTGCGGCTATGCCCCGCTCATGCTCAGGACCATGGACGATGCCGAACGCCTCAAGGCCGCCATCACCAATTCCGGCTGTAAGCGCATGCTCGTGAGCGGAACCTCCATGGTCTCGCTCAAGACGGTCGAGGCATGCCTCAACCGCGGCGTGGAGGTCACGCTCGTCGGCATCATGGACCACGTGCTCGATATGAACGCGCTGCCCCAGGCAGCCGAACGGTTCGAGCAGGGCCTCGTCACGCAGGGCGTCACCCTCAGGCTTGCCAACCCCATCAAGGCGGTGAATGTCATCGAAGATGCCGCGCACCCCCTTGGCCGTCGCCTCGAGGTCACCTTTGCCAATGGCGATGTCGAGGGCTTTGACGAGGTCTTCGTCGCCCACGGCATGCGCAACAACCTCGGCTTCGTCGAGGAGGGATCCCTCGCGATGGATCGCGGCATCATAGTCGACGAGTTCATGCGCTCGAGCGACCCGGACGTCTATGCCGCCGGTGACGTCGTGCAGGCGACCGAGCTCATCAGCGGCGAGAAGCGTATCGTCGGCATCTGGAAGAACGCTGCGCTCCAAGGCGCATGCGCAGGCCGGGCAATTGCCGCCGAGCTTGCCGGCGACGAGCCTTCACGGCCTTGCCCCGAATCGCTCGCGATGAACACCATCTGCGTGCGCGAGACGCTCTTCATCTCGGCCGGCACCATCATGCTCGATGACAATAGCCGCGTGGAGACGGAAGTCGACGACACCATGACCGTCGTGCGCATCTTCGAGACCTCTTCCGATGGCACGGAGAGACTCGTAGGATTCAACATCGCATGCGATACGGACGAGCCGGGCGGGGATGCTTACGACCTGGGCGCCATGCTCACCATGCGCATACGCGAGGACTGCACCCGAGCGGAGAAATGAGACACTTGCTCAGAGCAACTGTCTCATTTTGCGGAGAAGGATGAGAGATGACCGATAAGAACGCCCGTCGCTTCAACCTGACCACGTGGATACTCATATCGCTTGTCGCGGGCATCATCGTGGGCCTCGCGTGCAGCTATCTCATTCCGGCTGGCTCACCCGCCGATAACATCTTCATCGAGGGCATCTGCTATGTCTGCGGCCAATGGTTCGTGCGCCTCATGCAGATGCTCGTCGTTCCGCTTGTCTTCTGCTCGATCGTCTGCGGCGCGGCGTCCATGAGCGACCCCAAGATGCTCGGCAAGGTCGGCATCGGCACCATCGCGATCTACTTGCTCACCACGGCGCTTGCCGTCGTCATCGCCATCATGCTTGCCGAGGTCTGCAAGCCGGGTGTGGGGCTTGACATGGCAGCCGTCGTCGCCGTCGAGCCAACCGTGACAACAACCGAGCAAACCTTCGCCGAGATGCTCATCAACATCATCCCCAAGAACGTCGTGACGGCGATGAACAACGGTGACATGCTTCCCATCATCTTCTTCGCCCTCATGCTCGGCTTCATCTTGGGACGCCTTGGCAAGAAGGTCGCCACAGTCAATCGCTTCTTCACGCAGTTCAACGCCATCATGATGAAGATGATCGGCGTCATCTTGCGCGTTGCCCCCATCGGCATCTTCTGCCTCATCACGCGCACCTTCTGCAATTTGGGCATCTCGGGCGTGCTGCCCATGGTCAAGTTCATCGGCACCGTGTACCTCGGACTTGCCGTACAACTGCTCGTCGTCTATATGCTCATCCTCTTCATCGGCACGCGCCTCAACCCCTTCCACTTCCTGCACAAGTTCTGGCCAGTCATGGCATTTGCGTTCTCCACGAGCTCGAGCAACGCCACCATCCCGCTCAACATGGAGACGCTCGAGAAGAAGATGGGTGTCGACAATCGCGTCGCCTCCTTCACCATCCCGCTGGGTGCCACCATCAACATGGACGGTACCGCCATCATGCAAGGTGCCGCCGTCGTCTTCATCGCCCAGGCATTCGGCATTGACCTCACGTTCGCCGCACTCGTCACCGTCGTGCTCACGGCCGTGACCGCCTCCATTGGCACGGCCGGCGTACCCGGCGTGGGCACCATCATGCTCGCCATGGTCTTCGACTCCATCGGGCTTCCTGCCGAGGGCGTCGCGATGATCATGGGCATCGACCGCCTCCTCGACATGGGTCGCACCGCCATCAACATCACGGGCGATGCCGTCGTCACGACCGTCATGGCGAACTTCGTCGGATTGCTCGACAAGGACGTATACCGGAACAAGGACTACGGTGCGATCAGCGAGTCGGAACTCGACGCACCGACCGACCCCGTCGATTATGATGAGTTTACCGAGCATGGCGATCCCATCGAAGTTGGCGAGCAGGGAGAGCCGGATCGATTCAAGGACATGGACTACCCAACTGTCGGCAAGGGAGCAGACAATGAGTAACTACCAAGTTGAGGACCTGATTCTCAAGCATGACGAGAAGAGCATCTTCGGCCGCATCTACCTTCCCGACGAAGCCGCGAACGGCAAGCGCGTGCCACTCGTGATCTGCGCCCATGGCTTCGGCGGCAACAACGAGTCCTGCGAAGCCTACGCACGCGAGTTCGCAAAACGCGGCTATGCAGCCTACTGCCTCGATTTCTGCGGTGCAGCTAACTCCAAATCGAGTGGCGACACGAGCGAGATGACCATCTTCACCGAGCAGGCGGATATGGAGGACGCCTATACGGAGCTTGCAGAGCTCAGCTACGTCGACCTCAACAACGTCTTCCTCTTTGGCATGAGCATGGGCGGCGCCGTTGCCGCACTTGCCGCCGCGAACAAGAGCAGCCTCATCAAGGGGCTCATCCTACTCTATCCCGCCTTCAGCATTCCCGGCGACGTGCGACGCGCGTGGCCCAATCGCGACGAGTTTCCCGAGAGCTTTGGCATCTTCAACGCCGAGGTCGGCCGTGCCTTCATCGAGGCAATCTACGATTTCGACTTTTACGAGCACATCACCAAATACGCCGGCCCCGTACTTATCCTGCACGGCATGAGTGACGACATCGTCGCATCGGGCTATTCCGTACGTGCCGTCAACATCTACCCGCGCGCAGACCTCGAGCTCATCGGAGAGGTCGGTCACGGCTTTACGGGCGGTGCCTTCAAGTACGCCGTACGCAAGATCGTCGGCTTTCTCGATGAGGAGGCTGACCTCCCCGACGAGTCAGGCCTTAACGGCGACCTGAACTTCAAGGGCGGCGGGATGTTCGGCTAAGCGCAACGCGGTGGGACAAGGGGACAGGTCATTTGTCCCACCTAGTAGCAGCAATGAGACAAAACCGCTCCGGTCACTTTTGTCTCATTAGGCCTGACTGTGCAGGCCGCGCCCCTCGATGACGATGTAGTGAACCGCCATCGGACCGTGAACGCCCTCGACGCGCACGAGCTCGATGTCCGCCGTCGCCGACGGACCGCTGATGAAGCAGATCTGCGAGGGTAGGTTCTCGCCTGCCGGCGCACCTTCCTCGTCGAGCGCCGCAAGCCAGTCACCCATCGTTGCCTTCACATCGGCCGCGTTGACGATTGCGATGTGGACGGTTGGCAGCAGGCTGATGGAACGTCCGCATTTCTGGTTGCACGGTTGGACAATGGTCGCGGTCTCTGCGATGCCACCCTGGGCAAACGTAATGCCGTAGCGTGCGACATTGCATGCATCGACCATGGCATCACGACCGGCCGTTGCGTCCCAACGCGTAAGGCCCGTGACTGCATCGCACTTCTCGAGCGCAGCGGGGATGTGCATTTTCTCGATGCGGTGGTCGTCTGCATAGACGACCGAACCGGCCTCGTCATCTGCCTTGATGATATCGACAATCGTCTGGGCAACCTCCGTCGACTTGCAACGGTGCACGCCCACTTGCACCTTCTGCGCCTCGTCGACGAACATATCGACGAGTTGCGGATGATCGAGACCATCGGTGAGGCGTGCAGGAGGATTCTTCTCGTAGTCGAGCGGCTGCACGTCCTGCGGAACAGCCTCGTGCCCCAATTGCCGGGAGACGGGAGCCAGGAAGCTCTCGAGTGTTGCGCGCTCCATCATGCACCACCCTTCTGGTCTTGGTCGTCATGCGTCTTCGCACGCTCCTCGGCGCGAGCGGCATTATGCTCGGCCAACCAGGTGCGGAAGCGATACGGCGCGATGACATCGAAATCGCGTGACGAGGTCCAGCTGCCGAGCACGGGAATCCAGGCGCTACGCTCGTCGAGTGATGATTTGCCGCGGGTAAGGATGTTCATGACGGGACGCCCGAGACGCATGAGCGCCATGTACAGCGGGCTGCTCGACCACATGGCCTGCATGGCCTTGAAGATGGGCACCTCGATCTTGTTGTTCTTGCCCTCGTCGACAATCGCGATGCGGTGATCACGCACGAGATCGTGTATGGGAATGCGCACCGGGCAATGCTCGGTGCAGGCACCGCAGAGGGTGCAGGCAAAGGTCATTGCCTTGGCGTTGGCATCGTCGTAACCTACGAGCTCGGGTGTGAGCACGAGACCCATGGGGCCGGGGTAGATGGACCCGTAACCATGTCCGCTGATATGGCGATACACGGGACAGATGTTGAGGCAGGCACCACAGCGGATGCAGCGCATTATGGGCTCGAACTCGGTATCGAGCAGCTTGTGACGCCCGTTATCCATGATGATGTAGTGAACCTCGGCCGGACCGTCCAGCTCGCCCTCATGGCGCGCACCGGTGTCCACGCTGAAATATGCCGTCATCTTGGAACCCACAGCGCTCTTGGGCAGCAGAGCCATGAAGATGTCGAGGGACTCGAGCGTGGGGACGATGCGGTCGATGCCGACGAAAACGATCTGCACCGGTGGGAAGCTGTCGACCATGCGACCGTTGCCCTCGTTAGTGACAAGTGTGACCGAGCCGGTCTCCGCCACCGCAAAGTTACAGCCGCGTATGCCCACCTGTGCACTCAGGAACTCGGGGCGCAGCATCTTGCGCAGGAAGTGCGTGATATGCTCGGGGACGTTATCGCCATCGTATCCGCACTCCTTGCGGTAGAGCTCGGCGATGTCATCGCGCGTGTGGTGGAGCGCAGGCACGACGATGTGCGAGGGCATGTCGCAAGCCGTCTGCAGGATGTTCTCGGCGCAATCGGTCTCGATGACCTCGACACCCGCTTCCTCGAGCACGTGGTTGAGACCGATCTCCTCGGTCATCATGCTCTTGGACTTGACGGCCTTGAAGGCGCCGTGATTCTCGAAAATGTCGAGCGCCTCCCAAAGCGCCTGGTTGCCCGTCGATGCAAAGTGCACATTCACGCCATGGTCACTCGCGTTCTGCGCGAACTGCTTCACGTAGTAGTCGAGGTTCTTGGTGACGTGATCGCGTATGTCCATTGCCGTCGTGCGCAGACCCTGCCAATCCGGCTCCGCCTCGACGAGCGCGGCGCGCTTTTGGTAGAAAGTCTCCTGCGCCGTCTGAATTGCCTGATGCTTGAAGTCATCCTCGATGCACTTGGCAGCACGTTCGCGCAGAGACGCTTCGGTGTCATATAGAATCGCCATGGTTACTCCCTCGCATCCAGAATCTGCGCGATATGCATGACGCGGATATCACGGTCGAGCGCTCCTTGTGTGCGCAAGCGCGCAAGCGCGCCCTTGATGTTCATGAGGCAGGGCACGTCGGCACCGCATACGACATCGGCGCCCGTCTCGATGATGGTCGCGCACTTCTCCTTGACGATCTCCGCCGAAATCTCCGGCTCCTTGAAGGAGAAGGTTCCGCCAAAACCACAGCAGCGCTCGGCATGCACCATCTCGATGTATTCGAGCCCCTCAACGGCCTTGAGCAGCTGCAGGGGCTGTTCCTCGATGCCGAGAAATCGCGTGACATGGCAGCTCTTGTGATAGGTGACCTTGTGATGGAAGCTCGCGCCCACATCGGTCGTATGCAGCTGGTTGACGATGAAGTCCGTGAACTCGAACATGCGCGGCCTGATGCGCTCGAGTTTGTGCAGGTACTCCACGTCCTCGAGCACCGTGGGGTAATCATTGATGATGGCGTTCATGCACGAGCCCGTGAGCGAAACGATCGTCTCGTATTGATCGAGGTCATACGCGTCGAGTATGTTCTTGGCGACGGGTATGGTCTCCTTGGCGTATCCCGAGTTGAGAAGCCCCTGCCCGCAGCAGACCTGCTCTTCGGGCATCTCGACCTCACAACCGAGACGCTCGAGCACGTTGACCGCGGCAATGCCGATTTCGGGATAGAACATGTCGACCATGCAACCGGGGAAAAACGCAACCTTCATGCGATTCGTACTCCCTCCAGAAATTCTCGCGGAATTTTGTCCCTCCCATTGTATTCGTTTTGAAGGAGGATTTGCGCGTACTGCACACGCCGTAGACGCAATTGTCGTGCACGGGTGTGCGCCGATGCCCTCTGATTTGCGGTATTATGCGGAAAGTTATATGTGAATTATGTTGGGAGAAATCATGGAGCTCTTGAGAAAGTGGAATTCGATCAGCCTCATCTGGCGCATCGTCATAGGCCTGGTCATCGGCGCGGTCCTGGGCGTGTGCTCCCAGGCGTTCGCATGGGATCAGATCATGATCATCGACCTGCTGGGCACGCTGTTCGTCAGCGCTTTGAAGGCTGTCGCCCCCATCCTCGTCTTCTTCCTGGTCCTGAGTGCGCTCGCCAACGCCAAGACCGCCGGTTCCATGAAGACCGTCATCCTGCTCTACATCGTGTCGACGATCCTCTCGGCGTTCATCGCCGTGCTCGTGAGCTTTGTCTTCCCCGTCGACATTCAGCTCGCGAACCCACCCGAAGACGTCGCCGCCTCCCCCGAGGGCATCGGTGCCGTACTTCTCACACTCGTGACCAACATCTTCTCCAACCCCGTTGACGCGCTCATGAAGGGCAACTTCATCGGCATCCTGGCATGGGCGATCGTCCTCGGCATCGCGCTGCGCAGCGCCAGGCAGTCCACCAAGACCGTCTTCGAGAACATCTCCGAGGCGATCACGCGCGTCGTGCGTTGGATCATCAACCTTGCGCCGTTCGGCATCCTCGGCCTCGTCTATACGTCCGTATCCACGAGCGGTCTCGAGATCTTCACCTCCTATGGCGCGATCATCCTGCTGCTCGTCGGCTGCATGCTGCTCATCGCCCTCGTGGTCAATCCCATCATTGTCTTCGTCTGCATCCGCAAGAACCCCTACCCGCTCGTTCTGCGTTGCCTCAAGGACTCGGGCATCACGGCGTTCTTCACCCGTAGTTCCGCCGCTAACATCCCCGTCAACATGGAGCTATGCCAGAACCTTGGCCTGAACAAGGACAACTACTCCGTTTCCATTCCGCTCGGCGCGACCATCAACATGGCGGGCGCGGCCGTCACCATCTCGATCATGACGATGGCGACCGTGCACCTGCTCGGCATCCAGGTCGACTTCCCCACGGCAGTCGTCCTGAGCATCCTGTCCGCCGTTGGCGCCTGTGGTGCATCGGGCGTCGCTGGTGGCTCGCTGCTGCTCATCCCGCTTGCCTGCTCGCTGTTCGGCATCGGCCAGGACATCGCCATGCAGGTCGTCGGCGTCGGCTTCATCATCGGCGTCATCCAGGATTCCTGCGAGACCGCCCTCAACTCCTCCTCCGACGTGCTGTTCACGGCATCCGCCGAGTACATGGCGCGCCGCAAGAAGGGCATCGAGTTCTTCCCCGGCAAGGACGCACCGTTGCCCGTCGAGGAGATCGAGGAGGACAAGCTCGACGAGGCGCAGCTCGAGGGCACCGAGGACACCTGGGTCGCCAAGGAGATCGGGTAGGGGGAAGCGAGCTTGCTATGTCTTTCTCCGACTTGCTACTCGAAATACCCGCGAGCAAAAACCTATTGCCTCATGTCACGCCCGCCATGGTGCAAGATGAGCTGGCCCATAAAGATCGCATCCCCGAGCTTCATTTCACGCACGATAGGCCGTTTCGCTGGTTTTGCGCCATCGACGACATCGGTCAGATCGAAAAAACAGACCTCACGCATCTCGCCAGCCAGATGCTCATGATGGTGCGGCTCGATGATGTGGAAGCACTGGAGCAGATCCTCCCCAACGCTTCCTATATCGCCTGCATTGATGACATCGATACTGTCATGTGCATCCAGAATCTATTCGTAACCATGTACATGTGGGAGAATACCCTCGAATACATCGTCATGAAAAACGGAGCCATTGGCGAACTCCTGGACGCAAGTACTTCCATTCTGCGCAACTTCATCTTTGTTTCCGACAACAACTTCAATGTCATTGCTCGTACTACTGAGATTGACCCACCAGATGATCTACATCGCTCCATAATCGAAAACGGTTGCCTCACCCAAGCCACCATTGCCGAGGAGCGTTTTCGCCTCCCGGAAGAGACCTTCTATACGCGCGGGGCATCAGACATCACGCCATTCGACCGCGTTTCATTCCCCATTCACATCCACCACGCATACTTCGGGTCCATCTCGATGTCGTGCAACGAGAAATCGGATACCCCCGGCCTCCGAGATGCGTTTCTCATCCTCGCAAACCACGTGCAAATGGCTTGTGAGCGCCTATGGGCAAAGGAAACGATGCGGGAAGCGCCCTCATTCTTCTTTTTCGAAAGGTTGCTACGTGGCAATGCAGTCACCGACGAATATGTTACAGCGCAACTGGAGGAAAACGGTCTTCCCAAAAATGGCCTGTACAAGGTCGTGCTCTTCGATGTGGATCCGAGCATTGAGCCCGAAAAGGCTTATACGCTCAACAAAATCGCATCGACCCTCAATAACGGACATGTACGATGTTTCCCCTTCGAACATGCCGTCATCGCCGTCCTGTATGGCTCTCGTATCGATGGGGAGCTATCTCACCGCAAAACCATAGAAGAGGTAACCGAGCGCATATATGGGGGACTTGACATCGTAAGTGCAGTGTCCTCAGTCTTCTCGGGTATCGAGAATTTGGCCTTCGCCTATCGGCAAACGCAAATTGCCCTCGGTTTCAGACTCTCCATTGACCGAGAGAGAAGCATCGACGGAATCACGGACCCTCACGGCATATACATGTTCGAGGATGCACTCCTCTACTACCTGATAGACGCCACAGAACGAGACGAAGCCTTCATGGAGTTCACTTTTAGCTCGTCTATCGTCAACATCCTCTGGGAAGAGGATGTGAATAATGGCACCGACTATCTGAAGATTCTCTGGTTCTATCTGAAGAACGAGCGCAATGCCACGAATACCGCCCAGGAGCTTCACATGCATAGAAACACGGTGCTCTACCACATAGACAAGATTCAGCAGCGTTTCGATTTCGACATGGGCCTCAAATCGGCCCGCGACTGGATGCTTGTCTGCTTCAAATCGCTGTTCTCGCGTCTTTCCGGCGAATCTCTCTCGACAATCTTCAGCGTAAACCGCTAGATTCACAAAGAACGGCCTGCATCCGGGTCATGCAGCTCACCTGATTCTCCAAGTCGCGATTTACCCTTCTTGTAAACATGGGTTGGATCCATGAGCAGACTCGCTCCGCACGCCGCGCATACATGCGAACCAGTGGCGTTTTTGAAACGGCATTCGGGGCACCGATGCACGTAGACAGCCGGAGGCGTCTCACCTCGACATCGTCCACAGTTGAAACAGTAATGGCACGATCCCATGCATCCCCCTTCAAGATATCTCTCAAAAAGACAAGGAGCCCCTCCGCATAAAGGGGCTCCTCGCTTAATGCATGATCGGTTCTACAGGTGGTCACCCTCGAGGATGCCCTCGGCGTCATCCTCGGCAATTTCCCTGGCACTTGCCTGGTCATCGGCAATCTTGCCGGCAACACTTGAGCGCACGTTGGGAAAGAGGAAGAGCGAGACGATGGCCGCGACGCAAACGCAGGCGGCGCCCACGTAGATTCCCTGGTAATAGGGCAGACCATCAACCATGCCCGTAGCGGCGATGGCCAAAGGCGAAACAATATAGGATGCGATGAGGAACATACCGAAGTTCTGAAACGTCGCCTGAATTCCGCCGATGATGCCATAGTGCTCGGGCTTCACGCCGGGAAGCAGCGTTGGCAGCATCTTGGTAAAGGGCATCACACATGCCATGAGCACGGGTTGCAGGCAGAACAGAATCCAGGTATAGGGACCGTAGGGCAGGAAGAACACCAAAGCGAAACAGATGGCTGTGCCCAGCAAGCAGATAATGAAGGGTGCACGCATATTCTTGAACAGCTTGGCAAACACCACAGGCAGGACCATTGACGCAATGCAGGCGATAACCGTGTTGATCGTGGACATATCGCCAGCAACAGGCGCCATAGCAGGATCACCCATAAGCGTCGTTACGGCGGGAACCATGTACGAGCCGTTGATATTGGTCATGCCAAATACCAGGAACGCGGTGATGCCGATGGCCCAAACACGCCAGTCCTTGAGGACTTCCTTAGCATACTGACCGACTGGTTCCGAGGACCTGTGCTCATTGGGATGCTTGCGATACACGGCGAACCATGCAATCAGGCCTATTACAATGAGGCCAAAGCTAATCCACCAAGCTTGATGGATTTCGGGAAGGTGAGAACCGACGTAAATGGCAAGTGCCGCACCGGCCGACATGCCAGCGGTGTACACACCCATGGCAAAGGAGTTGGCCGTCCCGGGAAACCACAGGCGCAGAAGTTTGGCAGAGTTGGCGTTGAGCGCCGCAACTCCCGTGCCCATGAAGAAGCTCGCGATAAAGAGGCCCCAGTAATCAACGACAAAGCAGCGAGCCAAGGCTCCAAGAGCCGCCACGGCAAAGGCAACGAAAAACACCTTACCCAAGCCGACACGGTCAGCGAGTACACCACCGGCGATACAGAGCAGCACACCCGAAAAATATGGAATGGACATGATCATGGAGAACGCCATAGGCTCGCATTGATACTCCTGCATGACCATCAGCGCGGCACCGCCGGGAATGATGAATGAAAATTGAAGCGCTATGAGGAGAATGGTCATTCCTATGAGAATGGCCCATCTCCACGGAAGCAGCTTTTCCTCTTGCATGTTCCCTCCTTGTTTGCGAGCTCATGCTCGCCATAAGTCAAAAGCCGACCTTGAAGCCAGCACGAACGAACGTTTTGTATTCCCGGGGGTGTCCGTCTGGACACCCCCGGGCT
>ERZ836877.2732-NODE-2732-length-21801-cov-9.866688_pt1 | contig 21801 bp, 20 predicted proteins | sample MGYA00519469_ERZ836877 | MGnify/ENA primary metagenome ERZ836877 (study PRJEB31850, sample SAMEA3708809) | human gut metagenome | biome: human gut; feature: human-associated habitat; material: faeces | place: China | collected 2014 ... | reverse complement strand
AACCCGCGACCCTAACCTTGGCAAGGTTATGCTCTACCAACTGAGCTACTTCCGCGTTTACGGGTGCAAAGATAGACATATTTTTTTACCCTCCAAAATTTTCTTTCTTTTTTGAATAGTATAATTCGATAAAGATGTCCCAAAGCCATCGATTTTAAACTGATAATCAACCAATAGGAATACAACCTAAAAAGTGTTAACAGCCATATCTGAAGCAAGAAACAAAATCCCCGGCATCTTTTGTAAAAAAGCCGGCGTATTTTCATCAAAAGCCGGCGTAAATTGATGAAAAGCCGGCGTATATTTTTATACAACCTGTCAGGCTTGAAATCAGTATTCACGAGAATCAAAAACAAAACTAACGAGAACCGTTCCCGATTCCCGTTAGTTTCATCGATCATGCTCTCGGGACTTTCTCCCCCAAGATTTATAATCCTTGCAAATAGGTTTTCAGCGTAGCCACATATTCTTTCATCGCCTCGTGACCAACCGGTGTAATCCGGCAAGCCGTACACGTTTTTTTCCCAACAAAACTCTTTTCTATGCTGATATATCCTGCCTCACTCAGTTTATCAAGCTGCACACTCAAATTACCGGCTGTCGATTGTGTTTTCTCTTTCAGATAAACAAAATCTGCCTCTTCAACCGATAAGAGGATCGACATAATTGCCAATCGAAGTTGGGAATGCAACAAGGGATTTAACTCTTTCAGCATAATTCTTTCATTTTACGATTCAAGATATGTCCGGGTATAACCATCATGACGGCAAAGATAGCACCAAAAATCAAAATTGAGTGCGGCATACTGACAAACAATAATACAAACGACAGAACCACTCCTACGATACCACAGCATACCAAAGGTTTGAATTTGCTGACAGCTCCTGATAAAGTCGTTGCCATACTCATCAGCAACGCAACCATAAACAAGATTTTCATCGGAGTAAAGAAGGCACTAATACCCAACACAACAACAACCGTTCCAAACAAACTCCAAATATAAGTAGTGATCCGGTCCATATAATTCCTGACACCACGCTTCGGATTTTTCCGATTAAAATACAGAGAGGCTGGAGTACTGATCACAGGCAAAGCAAACCATAAAAAGTTGATCTGCCAGGAACACCCCAGACTAGTCATTCCATACCAGATGCAAAGCGAAATCACAATAGTCGTATATCCCCATATTAATAAAGGATAAGCCTCATAGCGGGCTTTACTTTCCTGCGTCTCCTGAATCATCCGTGAAATCAGTTCCAAACTTTCCTTTTCCGATAATTTTCTGTCTTCCATCATGTCCTTATTGTTTTTAATGTTTCAAAATTAAATTTCCTTCCAACCAACATACCATACGCATCATCTTTTTTCCTCCTCTCCTTTTGTATAATACCAAAAAAGAATCTGCTTGATCAAATTCATGCCCCAACCAAGTGCAACCCAAAATATCCACCATTCATGTGGTGTAACAACTATATTTAAAATGCCCAGAAATACACAAGTCACCAAATAAGTTGCTATACGTTCTTTTAAATAAAGCGGAAAATGCCTTTTCTCTGAATTAATTGTTTCCATCATTCTTTCCATTTAGTCAAACAAATCAGTTTATAAAATAAACCATTCAATGAAAAAAGAAAAGCAAAGAGGCGCGCTTCTCATTTGCTTTCGATGCAAATATAAAACAGTTTATTTTATAAACCAAATAGTGTAACAAAAAAATCCATCTCTAAAGAGAATTTTCAAATAAGTTGCATTATTAAAAATAATTCTTAACTTTGCATCGCAAGAAATTTGTATCAGACAAGAAATAGAAGATGAAACTTTCCGATTGGAAAATATTTATGGCAAGAATTTTATACGTCATTACCATTCTGTTGATTCAAACAGATGTATTGGCGGGTGAGAATGCACCATACAAATACCAAGAGGAAACTTGTATTTCTGCACAAACATCCATATCAACGAATCAAATTGATCCGGATGATGATTACACACGTACTCGTACGCTAACACGGACATTTGTTGCAGCCCTACCTGTGCTATTGACACTAATTCCTAATATATATATTTTACCTCAAGAAGAGGTTGTAAAGCCAAAACCGGAAATCGCATGTGTAACATGTAATAATAGTCGGCAGGCGACTCTTTGCACTTACTTGATTTAGCTTTTCCCACTTTAATATATGCAATCTTCTATCTGGATTTTTTATTCAGAGCGTATCGCATTGCATACTTTTTTCAACAGACCTAATAAACATATTTAACTTACCAAGAAACTTATGAAGAGTATTTATCAGAAGTTAATACTCCTGCTAGGCGTAGCTGGAGTTGTTTCTTCGTGTAGTGAAGCACAACGAGAAAAGGTGTTTCATACCACCAAAACGCCAATAACCCGATTAACACCAACCAGTATTGAATTTCCGCAATCGTACGTAGCAGATGTTCAGGCTATTCAATTTGTGGAAGTCAAACCAAAGGTGGAAGGATTTGTTCAGCAAATCTTAGTAGATGAAGGAGAGAAAGTTCAAAAAGGACAACCTCTTTTCCGCCTCAGCTCTGAAGAATATAGCGTGAGTGTGAAAGAAGCTCAGGCCAATTACAAGCAATCAGAAGCTGAATTACAGATGGCTGAATATGAAGCAGAGCGTATCGAGAGACTCGTAAAGAAGAACATTTTGTCGAAGATTCGCCTGGATCAGGTTATGACCCAAAAAGAGGTGGCACGCATGAAAGTGGAACAAGCTAAATCACAATTGCAAAGAGCGCAAACCAACTATTCATATACAACTGTTACCTCGCCATTCGATGGATACATTGACCGTATTCCATATAAAGTAGGAAGCTTGGTAACGCCTGAAAGCTTGTTGACCACTGTCAGTGACGTATCTGAGATTTTTGCCTATTATAAGGTAAACGAAAGTGAATATCTTAAATTCAAGCGGGCTCAACTTCGTGGAGAACAATTGCCCGAGATGAATAACATCGAACTGATTCTCCCCGACGGCAGTGTTTATCCGCATAAAGGACGTGTAGAAACTGTCGAAGGAGATTTTGAACGAGGTACGGGATCCATTGCATTCCGCGTTCGTTTTCCCAATCCCGATGGACTATTGAAGCATGGAGTTACCGGAAAAGTACGGATGATGACGAAGATGTCTGACGTATATCTGGTTCCACAAAAGTCGACTTTCGAGATTCAGGATTTTACCTATGTATATGTTGTCGATAAAGAAGGCATTGTGAAGGTTCGGAGCTTCCAGCCTCTTCAGCGATATGAGAAGTTCTATATCACAGAAGATCTGGAACCAGACACTTATATTGTGTACGAAGGTATTCAAAGCGTCAAGGACGGAATGGAAATTCATCCGGATACCATCAGCTTCCAGCAAATCATGCAAGGCATCACTTTGGATAAAGATAGTTTAAACCAATAAATCTGCGATCTGATTATGTTTAAATTATTCATCAAACGCCCTATCCTTTCAGGTGTTATTTCCGTATTGATTGTCTGCCTGGGTTTATTGGCTATTACCAGCCTGCCCATTACGCAGTTTCCTGATATCGTTCCTCCTTCGGTGACAGTAACAGCCCGTTATACCGGAGCCAGTGCGGATGTTATGTCGAAAACCGTTGCTACACCACTTGAAAGAGCCATCAATGGTGTTTCGGGTATGACCTATATGACAACGGTATGTACGAATGATGGTATGTCACTGACCACAATTTATTTTAAGGTAGGAACAGATCCGGACGTTGCTGCTGTGAACGTACAGAACCGTGTTACTACCGTTCTCGATGAATTACCCGAAGAAGTTATCCGTGCCGGAGTGATTACTGAAAAAGAGGTAAACAGTATGTTGATGTACCTCAACATTTTCAGTACTGACAGTGCTCATACGGAAAAATTCGTCTATAATTTTGCGGATATTAATATCTTACGCGAATTAAAGCGTATTGACGGTGTCGGATTGGTTGAAATTATGGGTAGCCGCGACTATGCCATGCGCGTGTGGTTGAATCCCAATCGACTGGCTGTTTATAATATGTCACCTCAAGACGTAACAGAAGCGATCCGCAGGCAGAATATCGAAGCTGCTCCAGGTAAAACCGGAATCAGTTCCGATAAGCTCCCGCAACATTTGCAATACGTATTACAATATACCGGTAAATTCTCTACTCCGGAAGAGTACGGAGAAATTGTATTGAAAGCGATGTCTGACGGATCCCTACTTCGCCTCAAAGACGTGGCTACCATCGAATTCGACTCTGAAGATTATAATATGATCTCCATGACAGATGGACGTCCGTCGGCTTCCATCATGATCAAGCAACGACCGGGTTCAAATGCACGGGAAGTGATCCAGAATATCAAAGCCAAGATGGAAGAGATCAAAGAGTCCAGCTTCATTCCGGGAATGGAATATAATATCTCGTACGACGTATCCCGATTCTTGGATGCCTCAATCTCGGCCGTGCTTAGAACGTTGATTGAAGCCTTTATCTTGGTATTCATCGTCGTATATATTTTCCTACAGGATTTCCGGTCTACCCTGATTCCGGCCATAGCCGTACCGGTTTCACTGATCGGTACCTTCTTTTTCATGCAGATGTTGGGCTTCTCCATTAACATGTTAACGCTTTTCGCCTTGGTTCTTGCCATTGGTATTGTGGTAGATAATGCCATCGTCGTTGTCGAAGCAGTTCATGTTAAAATGCACGAACAACGATTATCTCCCTATAAAGCATCGGTTGCCGCCATTGGAGAAATCGGAGCAGCGATCATTGCTATTACCCTCGTCATGTCGGCCGTATTCATTCCGGTTGGTTTTATGAGCGGAACTGTGGGAATTTTCTACCGCCAATTCTCTCTGACATTAGCTGTTGCTATCGTCATCTCGGGTATCAATGCCTTGACTCTTTCTCCGGCTCTATGCGCCATGCTGTTACTTCCTCCGGGAGAATTGCATAAGAAAGTCGGCATAAGTGGAAAATTCTTCCGGATATTCAATCATCAGTATGAGAGATTTGAGAATTTCTATCATAAAGGATTAAGCCGATTCTTGGGACGTCGCTTCTTCACGTATGCGACACTGATTCTATTCTTTTTCGCAACTTGGGGAATGAGTAGTATTCTTCCAACCGGTTTCATACCCAATGAAGATCAAAGTATGATTTATGTCAACGTGGATACTCCTCCGGGTGCGACACTCGAACGTAGCGAGGCTGCCTTAAACAGTGTACAGGCCACTTTATTACCATTCGACGAAGTAGAGAGTGTCTCGACGTTGGCCGGATATAGTTTGATGACAGAAACGGAAGGTGCCAGCTTCGGTATGGGAATGATCAACCTGAAGCCATGGGACGAACGAGAGAAAACGGCAGAAGAATTAATGCAGGTTTATGCAGACCGTACAGCGCATATCAAAGATGCCCAAATCCAGTTCTTTTTGCCGCCATCAGTTCCGGGTTTTGGTAATGCCAGTGGTTTTGAACTTCGCCTACAAGACAAAACTGCCGGTAGCTTCCAAGATTTTGCAGATGTAGCCGATGAGTTGGTAGAAAAACTAAACAAGGATCCTCGTTTACAGGGTGTTTCTTCCGGCTTCAATCCGAATTTCCCTCAGTACTTACTGAAAGTAGATTTAGAGAAAGCAGCCAAACTGGGTGTCAATCTGCAAGAATCAATGGAGACTCTTCAATCGTATATTGGAAGTTTCTATTCTTCCAACTTTATCCGGTTTGGACAGATGTATAAGGTTATGCTTCAAGCGGCACCTGAATATCGTATGAATCCAGAAGATATTTATGACTTGTATGCCAAAAACAAAGATGGGAACATGGTTCCCTATTCTAACTTTCTGACAATGGATCGTATCTACGGACCAAGCCAGATTACCCGTTACAATATGTTTACCTCGGCTTTGATTACGGGGAATGCAGCAGAAGGTGTCAGCTCAGGTGAAGCCATACAAGCTGTCGAAGAAATAGCCAAAGAAACTTTACCCCGTGGATATGATATCGAATGGTCTGGTGTAACACGTGAAGAAAAAGAATCTGGCGGACAAACATTAATTACGTTTGCGATCTGTCTGCTATTCGTATATCTGTTGCTGGCAGCCCAATACGAAAGTTTACTTCTGCCAATGCCTGTAATCCTTTCTTTACCGGCTGGAGTATTCGGTTCTTATTTATTCTTGCAACTGGCAGGATTGGAGAACAACATCTATGCTCAGGTAGCACTCGTCATGCTAATCGGTTTGTTGGGTAAAAATGCCATCTTGATTATCGAAATGGCCAACCAATACCGTCATCAAGGACTCGACATTCTGGATGCCGCTATCAAAGGAGCCAGAAGTCGTTTGCGCCCCATTCTGATGACTTCATTCGCTTTCATATGCGGATTGATTCCATTGGTATTTGCGACCGGTGCCGGAGCATTAGGTAACCGCTCCATCGGAACGGCAGCAGCCGGAGGCATGCTGATTGGTACATTCGTTGGAATTTTCTTGATTCCAGGTTTGTACGTTCTATTTGAAACTATCGAAACACGCCTGAAAGGTAACCAAAAAAAGTATGATGACGATGATGAAGAATAAGAATACTCTATATGGACTCGTGTTGCTTGCTTCCGTATTTGTCACCGGATGTAAAGCCCCACAGCTGACACAAGAAGAAAAGTTGGTTGTTCCTGAAACGTATGGTCAAGCATCAAGCGATTCAACTACAATTGCAACCCTATCCTGGCAGCAATTCTTTCAGGACACTATCTTGCAAACATATATCCGACAGGCATTGGCAAACAACCATTCGTTCAGGCAAACCGTCGAACGGGTTCGCATGGCTCAAAATCAGTTAATGCGAGCGAAAGGCGGACTTTTACCTAATATATCGGCTGGCTTGGGAGCTGGAGTCCAGCGGTTCGGAGAATATTCGATGGACGGACTTGGAAACAGTACCACCAATACACCAGATCTGGAAAAAGAGAAACATATCCCAGATCCATACAGCGATTTCACATTAGGAATCCAGTTTGAATGGGAAGCTGATATATGGGGTAAATTAAGCCATAAAAAACAAGCTGCTGCAGCCCGATGGATGGCATCCCAAGAAGCTGCTCGCTATGCACAAACCCTGCTCATCTCCGAATTGGCAACCCAATACTATGAGTTGATCGGGTTAGACCGCCAAAAAGAGATTATCAAAGTGGCGATACAAAATACAGAAGACTCATATAAACTGACGTATGAATTGAAACAGGAAGGCGAAGTTACACAGCTGGGAGTGGATCAGTTCGAATCACGTCTGTTGCAGTTACGTGGATTATTGCTTGAGAACGAACAACAGATTGAAGAGAAGGAACGGGCCATTTCATCTTTAATCGGTTCTTATCCAACGGAGATTCGACGAATTTCTTTCCGGGAAATGGAAGATTTACAATTCCCAACAGAGGTTGGTGTACCTTCTCAACTGATTTACAATCGCCCGGATATTCGCAGCGCTGAACAGGAATTACTGGCCAGCAAAGCGGACTCTGAAGCTGCACGCAAGGCATTTTTCCCTTCACTGACACTGAATGTAGGAGGTGGATTCAATGCATTCGATGTGAGCCATTGGTTTACGGCACCAGCCTCATTAATCTACAATCTGGGTGCCGGGCTCACCGCTCCTATATTCAAACAACATGAAATAAAAGCCTTGTGGAACGATGCCCAAAGTGCTCAGCGTATTGCCTTGCTGCAATATCAGGAAAAAGCATTGAAGGCATACGAGGAAATTGTCAATCTGATTCGTTCTCATGACAATTTGTTGAAACGGAATAAGCTGAAAAAAGAGGAACGAAAATTACATGCCCGTTCCGTATCGGATGCCAACGAGTTATTCAAACTTAGTTTCATTGGTTATTTGGAAGTACTCTCGGCGGATGAGAAATACATGGAATGTGAATTGGATTACACGTCGCTCTGTACTCGACATTGTATCAATCAAGTTCTATTGTACAGGGCATTAGGCGGAGGAACACTCTAATTATAATAATATCTTTTTTATTTCCACTTTCTAAAGGCTGCTCATCTGTGATAGACAGGCAGCCTTCATTTATTATTGACAACAAAAAATCAGGCACGAATTTCGCAGATTTCACAGTAGTCCAAAACTGTGTTTCTGTAAAATTCGTGCCTGATCTATAGTAGGCTTGCATCTGGTCTTACCAGCGAAGCTACATTAATCAAGACATACGATTCTTATAATCTTCATAGCCGAAACGACGGACCAGACGAAAACCCGTCTGCGGATTCCAGATACCAATAGAAGGATGTGTTACGCCATTGAACATCGTCGTCTTAACCATCGTATAATGGATCATATCCCGGAAAACAATCTTCTCTCCTATTTCCGGCTCTTGACCACCATCGAAAGCCCAGTCGCCATAGTAATCACCCGCCAAACAACTGTTGCCACCCATGCGCCAACGTTTCTCTCCGTCAGCAGGCTCATGTGTACCCAAAATTGTCGGTTTGTATGGCATCTCCAAGCAATCCGGCATATGGCAGGCAAACGAGACATTCAACATTAACGTATTCACGCCACCATGACATACTTTATCCTCAACCGTCGCCACCAGACAACCAGTGTCCCAAGTAAAGGCACTTCCCGGCTCCAGAATCACCCGCAAATGTGGATACCTAGCCTGAAAATCGTTGAGAATACGGATTAATTCCTCTTCATCATAGTCCTTATGCGTCATCAGATGACCTCCTCCCATATTCAGCCATTTAATCTGCGGGAAAAACTTGCCGAAGCGTTCTTCTACAGCTGCCAGTGTATTCCGCAAATCCTCCGGACGAGATTCACAAAGAGCGTGGAAATGCAGGCCATCAATACCTTCGGGCAAAACAGTCAATTCTTCTGCCAAGATGCCTAAACGCGAACCCCGATCACAAGGATTGTATAAATCGGTCTCGACCGTCGAATATTCCGGATTCACACGCAATCCGCAAGAAACACCGGCGGCATGCGCCTTGTCGGCAAACCGGGCATACTGCGTCAACGAATTAAACGTAATGTGACTGCTGTAGCGCAAGATTTCATCAATCTCTTCAGGTGTATAGACGGGTGCATAGGTATGCGTCTTTTCGCCATACTCTTCATAAACCAAACGAGCCTCCGCCAGCGAACTGGCAGTGGCTCCGTCTGAATATTTCTTCAACTCAGGGAAAATACTCCACATAGCATTAGCCTTCAAAGCAACGATAATCTCAGCTTGTGTAGCCTGACGCACCTTATCAATGACTTCCATATTGGCTGCTAACATGCCTTCGTGCAACACATAGCAAGGAGAAGGCACGGCAGAGAAATCCCATTCGTTTAATAATGTTTCCTTATCGATCATACCTCCAGGTCAATATCAAACTTTTCAACCCAAGGTAATCCTTGTTCTCCCAGTTCAGCCAAGAACGGATCCGGATCGAACTGCTCTACGTTGTACACGCCTGCACCTTTCCATAAGCCGCGTGCAAACATAGCTGCGCCCAATGCAGCAGGAACACCTGTTGTATAGCTGACAGCTTGCGTACCGGTTTCCTTGTAAGCCTGTTCGTGATCGCAATTGTTATAAATATAATATGTTCTTTCTTTTCCGTCTTTGATACCACGGATACGGCAACCAATTGAGGTTTCACCATGATAATTGGCACCCAAAGATTTAGGATCCGGCAATACAGCCTTCAGGAACTGCAACGGAACAATCTTCGTACCATTGTATTCTACCTCGTCGATACGAGCCATACCGATGTTCTGGATTACACGCAGATGCGTCAAGTATTCCTGACCAAATGTCATCCAGAAACGAGCACGCTTGATTGTCGGGAAATTCTTTACCAGCGATTCCAACTCTTCATGATACAACAGATAAGAGTCACGCTCACCAATATTGGGATATGTAAGTGATTTATGAATTTCCAGCGGACCGGTCTTCACCCACTGACCATTTTCATAATAACGGCCATTCTGTGTAATCTCGCGGATATTGATTTCCGGATTGAAGTTTGTGGCAAATGCCATACCATGATTACCGGCGTTACAATCTACGATATCCAAATAGTGGATTTCATCAAAATGATGTTTAGCCGCATAAGCTGTAAAGATAGCCGAAACACCCGGATCAAAACCACAACCTAAAATTGCAGTCAAGCCCTTTTCCTTAAAACGATCCTGATAAGCCCACTGCCAGCTATATTCAAAATGAGCTTCATCTTTTGGCTCATAGTTAGCAGTATCCAAATAGTTTACACCACACTCCAGACAAGCGTCCATAATGGTCAGATCCTGATAAGGTAACGCCACATTAATCACAATATCAGGCTGGAATGACCGCATCAGAGCAACCAGTTCTTCTACACGATCCGCATCCACCTGAGCCGTCTGGATACGGTTACCGCCTACAGCAGCCGCAATCTGATCACATTTTGACTTTGTACGGCTAGCCAACATAATATCGGTAAAGATCTCATTTTTTGCGACCTTATGCGCAACAACGGTACCTACACCTCCGGCACCAATAATTAAAACTTTTGACATTAAATTATTAGTTTGTAAATCTATCATGCAGAGTACAGAATTGAGGACTCTGCGAACCCATTCATTTTCCGGCGTGAATTTACAATTTTTCCGGCGAATTCCGTACATTTGCAATCAGAAAAACTTTTAATCCATTATATTTTGGCACGAAAAAGAAAACCGTTACCTCTATTGGAAAAGGTAACCATAACAGATGTGGCCGCCGAAGGAAAGGCGCTGGCTCGAGTAAACGACATGGTGGTATTTGTTCCGTATGTCGCTCCAGGAGATGTAGTTGACATCCAGTTAACACGTAAAAAGCACAGTTATGCTGAAGGGAAAGCGATTGCATTTCATCAGTATGCAGAAGAACGTGCGGTTCCTTTCTGTGAACATTTCGGTGTTTGCGGTGGATGTAAATGGCAGCATCTGCCCTACGAAGCTCAACTGAAATACAAACAGAAACAGGTTATCGACAACCTGACCCGTATTGGCAAGATTCAAATGGAAGAAGTCCTGCCGATCTTGGGTTCCGAGCATACACAGTTTTATCGTAACAAACTGGAGTTTACCTTTTCTAACAAGAAATGGCTGACGGAAGAACAGGTGCAGTCCGGCGAATCGTTCGACTGCATGAACGGAGTCGGTTTCCATATTCCGGGAATGTTCGATAAAGTACTGGATATTCACAAATGCTGGTTGCAGGACGATATTTCGAACCGGATCCGCCTGGCGATTAAAGATTACTGCCTGACACACGAGGGTTATCCTTTCTTCGACCTGCGGAATCAGGAAGGCTTCATCCGTACGCTGATGATCCGAACGGCTTCAACCGGTGATCTGATGGTGGTCGTGGTCTTCTTCCACGAAGACAAAGAACGTCGTGAGGCTTTGCTTTCCTACGTGGCCGAACAATTCCCTGAAATCACTTCACTGCAATACGTGATCAACGGGAAATGTAATGACACCATCACCGACCAGGAAATCCTTGTTTACAAAGGGAAAGATCATATCATCGAAGAGATGGAAGGACTGAAGTTCAAAGTGGGACCGAAATCTTTCTACCAGACCAACAGTGCGCAGGCTTACAACTTATATAAGGTAGCCCGCTCGTTTGCTCAGCTGACGGGGAATGAACTGGTGTACGACCTTTATACCGGAACCGGTACCATTGCCAACTTCGTTTCTCGCCAGGCCCGCAAAGTGATCGGTATCGAATACGTGCCTGAAGCCATCGAAGATGCCAAAGTCAACTCGGCGTTCAATCAGATTGAGAATACGCTGTTCTATGCCGGCGACATGAAGGATATTCTGACACAAGATTTCATCAACGAACACGGACGTCCGGATGTGATCATCACCGATCCGCCACGTGCCGGTATGCACGACGATGTGATCAAGACAATTCTGTTTGCCCGTCCGAAACGGATTGTTTACGTCAGCTGTAACCCGGCAACTCAGGCACGCGATTTAAGTCTCCTCGACGGAGCGTATGCCGTGAAGAAAGTACAGCCGGTAGATATGTTCCCGCACACACATCATGTGGAGAATGTTGTCTTGCTGGAATTAAGAACTGACACAAACCAAGCATAAATCATGCCCAGACTCTGCTTCCTCTTCCTCACATTATTACTGCTGCTATCCGGTTGCCACAGCAACGGGCAGCAACAGGAGGAAGAAGAATGCACGTCTGCGACCGACTTGCCGCAGCTGAAGGAAAAAGGCAAACTGACGGCAGTCACGCTATATAGCTCTACTTCGTATTTCCAGTACAAGATGCAGCCGATGGGATACGAATACGACCTGATTGAAGACTTCGCCCAGTCGCAGGGACTGGAACTGGAAATCAAGATTGCCCAAAGCACGGCCCAGCTGGTTTCCATGCTGCATGCCGGCGAAGCAGATGTAATCGCCTACCCGATCTTTATCAGCAACCAGAGCAAGCAGGAAGTGTTGTTCTGCGGACACGAACAGCAGACCAGCCAGGTGATTGTCCAGCGGGCCAACAAAGGGGATAAAATCCTGAAGGATGTCACCGAACTGATTGGGAAAAAGATTTACGTACAGAAAAACTCCAAATACGAAGAACGGCTGAACAACCTCAACCAGGAATTAGGCGGAGGACTGGATATTGTCTCCCTCGAAAAAGATTCGTTATCCAACGAAGACCAGATCAGCATGGTCTCCAAAGGAGAAATTCCCTATACCGTTAGTGATGATAACATGGCCCGGCTGAACAAGACGTATTACTGGAATATCAACATCCAGCTAAAGATCAGCTTTCCGCAGCGCTCGTCGTGGGCCGTACGGAAAGATGCTCCCTTACTGGCAGCCGCCATTAACGAATGGGCCACCGATACCAAACGGAACCAGTCTTTCCGAACCATCACCAAACGCTATTTTGAATTGAGTAAAGTGTCGGAGGGTTTCGATATTCCGGAAGTCAAGAACGGACATATTTCGCCCTACGACAACCTGTTCAAGAAGCATGCCGAAGTATTGGGCTGGGACTGGCGCCTGCTGGCTTCTATCTCTTATCAGGAGTCTAAGTTCAATCCGCATGTCGTTTCCTGGGCAGGAGCCGAAGGACTGATGGGCATCATGCCGAACACGGCCCGCCGCTTAGGTGTATCTCCGCACGAACTAAAAGACCCGGATGCCGGTATCCGGACGGGCGTGGAATGCCTGCGCCGTTTCCGGCAGGGATTCAGTGAAATCACAGACCCGGAAGAGAAGATCAAATTCACACTGGCGGCCTATAATGCCGGAATCGGGCACGTCTATGATGCCCAGAAACTGGCAGAGAAATACGGGAAAGATCCGCTGGTGTGGGACAAGAATGTGGCCGAATTTATCCGCTTGAAGAATGACCCGGAATATTACAACGATCCCGTATGCAAACACGGTTATCTGCGTGGCTCCGAAACATTCGCTTATGTCAGCGAAATCATGAAACGCTACGAATATTATCAGAAAAAAGCGAAATAATATTACTTAACACACATATTCTGAAAATATTCCTACCTTTGGTTCTGTTAAATCAAAAAATCATATTGCTATGTTTAGTAAAGACACGTATATAGCTCGCCGAGCTAAACTGAAACAGACCGTCGGTTCGGGTCTGTTGCTTTTCCTGGGTAACGATGAATCAGGAATGAATTATGCAGACAACACCTATCACTTCCGCCAAGATTCTACTTTCTTATATTTCTTCGGACTTCCGTATGCAGGGCTTTCTGCTATCATTGATATCGATAACGACCGCGAAATCATCTTTGGTGATGAACTGACCATTGATGCGATCGTCTGGATGGGAACCCAGCCTACGCTGAAAGAAAAGAGCGAAGCTGCCGGTATTAAAGAAGTCCGTCCGTTTAAGGAAATCGAAGCGTATCTGAAGAGTGCGCAGCAGAAAGGACAGCAGATTCATTACCTGCCGACTTACCGGGCTGAACATCAGCTGAAGCTGTTTGCCTGGTTGGGTGTCATGCCGGGTGCTGAACAGCCTTCTGTTCCGTTTATCCTGGGTGTAGTGAACCAGCGTAACTATAAGAGTGCGGAAGAAATTGCCGAGATCGAAAAGGCCTGCGTGGTAACTGCCGATATGCACCTGGCTGCCATGCGTACCGTTCGTCCGGGAATCCGAGAAAGCGAAGTAGCGGCCGTCGTAGCCGAAGCTGCCTTCAAGCACAACTATGAACTTTCCTTCCCGATTATCGCTACCGTCAACGGACAAACGCTGCATAACCATGACCATAGTAATCTGATCAAACCGGGCGATATGCTGTTGCTGGATGCCGGTGCTGAAACAGAGATGGGATATGCCGGCGATATGTCGTCGACCATGCCGGCAGACAAGAAATTTACCCAGCGCCAACGCGATGTTTATGACATCCAGGTGGCTGCCCACGAAGCAGCCGTTGCCGCTCTGCGGCCGGGTATCAAGTTTGTCGATGTCTATGAAAAATCGTGTGCCGTGATTATGGAAGGCATGAAGAGCCTGGGCTTTGCCAAAGGCGACCCGATGGAAGCCGTAAAAGCCGGTGCTCACGCGATGTTTATGCCTTGCGGATTGGGCCACATGATGGGACTCGACGTACACGATATGGAAAACTTGGGTGAAGTTTACGTTGGCTACAACGGACAGCCGAAGAGCACACAGTTCGGACGTAAATCACTGCGTCTGGGCCGCGAACTGGAACCGGGCTTCGTCCTGACCATCGAACCGGGTATTTATTTCATCCCCGAACTGATCGATCTCTGGAGAAGCGAGCATAAATTCACCGAGTTCCTCAACTACGACAAGTTGGAAACCTACAAAGACTTCAGTGGTATCCGCAACGAAGAGGATTATCTGATCACAGAAGACGGCGCTCGTCTGCTGGGCAAGAAGATCCCGCTGCACGCCGAAGATGTAGAGAAAGAACATTGCTAATAAGCAAAGAGGGTGTGCCCCAAAGCACACCTTCTTTTTTTAGTACAAAGCCGGCAGGATTCATCTCCAATTCCTGCCTACCTTTTGGAGTCGGCTATCTCGATGCTCAACGACATGTGGAGCTGAGTTCCTTGCCGGAAAATCATCATGAACAGAATAACTTAATATAGAAGTAAAACGATGGAAACATTCTATGACGTAATAGCAGGCGACCAGCTTGTTCTGGTTGATTTCTTTGCCACGTGGTGCCAGCCCTGTAAGATGATGCACCCCGTATTGAAACAGGTAAAAGATGTATTGGGCGACCGTCTCCGTATCATCAAAATCGACGTTGATACACACCAGCGCCTTTCGCAGCAATATCAGATTCAGTCTGTTCCTACCCTCATGCTGTTTCGCAAAGGTGAAGCACTCTGGCGGACAAGCGGCGCGATACCGAAAGCGGAACTGCTGTCCCGCCTCGATCCTTTCTTAAAATAACACTTATATGCCAGAAACGACAATGAACGAAGATATTTCCGGTTCTGAAAAAGAATTATATGACAAGAAAAGATAAGATAATCTCGTTTGCTTGGCAACATGGGCTGCTTTTTATAGCCCTTTACATCATGACATTAGGTATTTCCCTCTGCGTTAAAAGCATGTTGGGAGCCAGTGTCATCAGTGTATTGCCCTACGTGTTTCATGATGCGGGAGCAAGCGGACTGACTCCGGCCCTGAGTATCGGACAATATACCTTCCTGATGAATGCCCTGCTGGTGGTTGGCCAGATAAGTGTACTTCGCCGTAAGTTCGATCCGGTTCAGCTCTTCCAGCTGCTTGTCGGTTTTGTGTTTGGAATGCTGATCGACCTGAATCTCTTCCTTATCTCCTGGCTGCAACCGGAAGCGATGTGGGAAAAAGCCGTCGCCCAGCTGGCCGGATGCACGGTTTTAGCGGTCGGCGTCGCACTCGAAGTGAGATGCGGAAGCGTCACTATGCCGGGAGAAGGCTTTCCCGTTGCCCTCAGCCATGTGACGGGCATCGAATTCCCGAAGGTCAAGATTGCAGTCGACGTCTCGCTTGTGCTTTTAGGTGTTGTCTGCAGTTACATCTTTTTCGGGAAATGGCAATGGTACATCATCGGGCCGGGTACGCTGTTTGCCATGTATTATGTGGGATGGACCGTGCGCATTGTCAGTCACCACCTGCACTGGTTTGACCGCCTGCTCAGATACCGGCCGGGCTGCCGGAGATATATTTACGGACTGGCAAGGTACATTTACCGGAAATAAATAGGAAAAATGACAAATATGGAAAAAGAACTCATTGACTCTTGCCCCAGACTGATTGAGTATATCGAAGAGGTCGGTTTTCTGCCTCTGCTGCCGATGGGAATCGCCGGATGGTCGGCCGAAGAAGTGACCGACGAAGATTGCCATTACACCCAACTGCCCGATGGCGGATGGGAATGGCCGCTTTGGGAATGGAAAGGCTCTATCCTGCAGGAAAGCGGCTGCGCATACGGCAAGTTCTTCAACGGCAAGGCGGCATTCATCAGCCGCGCATGGTGGCCCGACTTCTGCAATTATCGCCGGAGCATCTTTCCTTATCCGGAAGAAGGAAGCATTGAAGAGACCATTCTCTTCACCCTGAAACACAACGGCAGTCTGATTACAAGGGAACTGCGTGCGGCCTGCGGCTTCACGGGACCGAAGATGCGGAGCCGTTTCGACGCGTACGTCACCCGGCTGGAAATGGGCAGTTATGTGGTTACGGAAGACTTTGTCTATCCGCGCGACCGCCACGGACGGGAATATGGTTGGGGCTGGTCACTGCTTACCACGCCCGAAACTCTTTTCGGACGCGAAGCCTGTCATCCCGACCGTTCTCCGCAGGAATCGCGTGAACGGATACTCGGCCAGCTCCGGAAGATCCTGCCGAACGAACCAGAGAAAGTATTTGCGGCTTTATGCTATAAAGTTACGCATAAAAAGTGAAATATGGAAAAGCTGGGCAAAGATATTGATAGGTAGGCGTTTTAGGTAATATCCTCAAAAAGCATGAAGGCGATAAAAGCCTTTTTTCAGTCAGGTTAGGACTTTGCTACGTTACTTGTCCGTAACCATGCGGAAGATGGACTTTCCGACTGCTTGCAAAATGACGAAGATAGCTATTTTATAGTGAGTTACCAATATCTCACGCAAAAATAATTTGCATTTGACAAAGATTGCGCCGTTCCTCCGTGTTTTGCGTACCGACAACAAGCTCTTCACAAACTAATTTTGAACCAAAAAAATTAAGGACGATGAAGAGTACATTTTCAGTTATCTACTACCTCAAAAGATTTCTGCATCAGATAGCATATTGATATAGAGTGCTTTACTTTGAATTTATTCTCTAAAGGGTTACGATTTGCCAACTTGCTGACTTCTCCGTATTTCTCAAATTTGCTTTTTCAAATAACGCTCGTATGTTTGGCAAAGTTACTACTTTCTGCCGAATATGTAGTGTTTTACCAAATAAAATTTTGTATTTTTGCAGTCGTTAAACAAGAATGATGTGTGCATGAATCGGATAAAAGAGGAATTGGAAGCCAAAGGTATTAGCCAAACCGAGTTGGCAAACAGACTTGGAAAGACCTTTAACATGGTAAACCTATACGCCACAAACAAGGTGCAACCTCCTATTCCCGTATTATATCAGATAGCGAAAATCCTGAACGTAGATGTGCGTACACTTCTTACACCTACTGAAGTAACAAAATAAACATATGGCAAATACCAACCTAAAAGAAGCTAAGGCGGCTAAGAATGATGAGTTCTATACGCAGTTTCATGACATTGAGATTGAAATGAATGCCTATCTTGAATACGACCCAAACGTGTTCCGAGGTAAGACTGTCCTGTTGCCTTGCGATGACCCCGAATGGAGCAACTTTACACGTTTCTTTGCAGCTAAGTTTGATGAGTTGGGTATAAAGAAACTGATTTCGACGAGTTATGCGCCTGATGCCAAGAAGATGAAATTGCTTGCAGAACCTTCTCTATTTGAAATGGAGGCTCCGCAATTTGACCCCAAGAAAGCGCAGACAAAAGGAAAAATCTTTATTCTTGACAAAGACATAACAAATGATGGTAGAGTAAATATCGAAGATTTACAATGGGAATATCTTGAGGGAGATGGAGATTTTCGTGTAAATAAAGATTCTTATGTATGGGATTTTGCGACTGGTTCAGCCGGGTTGTTGGTTGCAGCCATGAATGAGATGCTTATTGATGCAAGAAAAAATATATTATCTCCAGAAGAACTGAAAAATAAAGAGACTAAAATCAAGGCAGAACAACTTTTAGGAATCGAATTGTTGTCAAGCATTTATATGTTGGCTATTTTGAACATGATTCTGATGGGTGATGGTAGTTCAAATATTTTGAATAAAGACTCATTAAAAGACTTCGACGGAAAATATGGTTTTGGTCGTTCTGGTGATGATTTTCCGGCTGACGCATTTATTTTGAATCCTCCTTATTCGGCTAAAGGGTGTGGTATGATCTTTGTCGAAAAAGCATTGAGTATGATGAATAAAGGTTATGCAGCTATTATTATTCAAAATTCGGCAGGTTCGGGAAAAGCCTCGGAGTATAATAGAAATATATTGAAACGTAATACACTCTTGGCAAGTATAAAAATGCCGCTTGACTTATTTATAGGAAAATCAAGCGTCCAAACCTATGTTTACGTGTTTAGAGTAAATGAAGCACATAAAAAAGATGATGTTGTAAAATTTATAGATTTTTCAAATGACGGATATACTCGAACAAACAGAAAGAAAGCAAGTAACAATCTAAAAGATACAGATCATGCGAAAGAGCGTTATGAGGAAGTCGTAAATCTGGTAAGATTTGGTAGAAGCAAGTTAAATATTTTTACGGACAAAGAGTATTACGAAGGAACAATAGATCCGAATAATGGCGGTGATTGGAATCAATCTGCACCAATTGACACAAAACCAACTTTGCAGGATTTTAAGAAAACTATTAGTGATTATCTTGCATGGGAGGTTTCAAATCTGTTGAGAAACAAAAATAATGAGGAGGATTGCCTGGGAAAATAAATTCCCCACTTGACAATATGTTGAAAAATGTCGAGTGAGGAAAATTTACATTTAAAAGTATTTTCAATAGGATAGCTCAAGGCAGAAGGTTGAAAAAGGAAGATCAACTTCCAGGTAATATACCATTTGTCATGGCTGGAGTAACTAATACAGGCGTTGTTAATTATGTGTCAAATCCAGTTGCCACTTTTCCTAAAAATTCAATTACTGTTGATATTTTTGGGAACGTCTTTTATCGGGATTATGATTTTGGCGCTGGTGATGATACCGGAGTCTATTGGAATAGTGAAAGATTGTACAGTAAAGAAACTATGCTTTTCTTTACTATCGCAATGAAAAAGGCTTTGCAAGGGAAATATTCTTACGGGAAAAAATTAAGAAGTTCTCAAAGTTTTAATTTCCAAATGTATTTACCTATAAAGGACAATGAAATATATTTCGATTTCATGGATCGCTTTATTGCAGAGTTAGAAGCCCAGCGAATTACTGAGTTGAAAGCCTATTTAACTGTTACAGGACTTCAAGATTATGTACTTACGGATAAGGAGCAACAGGCGTTGGAAGAGTTTGAGAATTTGAAGTTTGAAGAATTTAAATCGACAGATATATTTGAGATAAATAATACACAAAATATTTTATCAAGAGATATAGTTGAAAATAGCGGCGAGACTCCTTATTTATGTGCAAGTGCAGAAAACAATTCGGTAAGTTCATATATTGCTTATGATGAACAATTTATAGATCAAGGAAACTGTATTTTTATTGGGGGAAAAACATTTGTTATTTCTTATCAAGAAAAGGATTTCTTTTCTAATGATAGCCATAACTTATGCCTTTACTTAAAAGAAAGTGACTATAAAGATAAATTGACTCAACTGTATATAGCAACTTGTGTATATAAAAGTCTTAAGCATAAATATTCCTGGGGCGATAGTATAAGTAAAGCAAAAATAAATAAAGATGTAATATTATTGCCGGTAAAAAATGGAAAGCCTAATTATAGTATTATGCGTATTTTTATTTCTGCAATTCAAAAACTGGTAATAAAAGAAGTTGTTGAATACGCAGATAGAGAAATTGCTGCAACAAAAAAGGTTGTAAATAGAAAAAAGTAAGAAATATAAATCTAATTGAAATGCGAGAACAGATTGAAAAAGAAATATCAGATAGCTGTAATATTATAAATCACATCCGTTTTTCTATAAATAATGGAAATTGTAGAAATTGTCCATATTGTAAAGAGTTGAATTCTTTATATAGGAATTTAACAAAATTGGTATCAACCATTCAAATAGAATTTCCAGTCGAATCAGAATGTATGCAAATGTATTTGCCTAAACTAAAGGGTGTATCTCATATTAATCCTTATGATTTTGGTGGAATTATTGCAACTATGAACATAATAGAAGAAAAATATAAGCGAAAATACAATAATACTGAATTTAAGAAAATATTCATAAGCCATTCTTCAGAGGACAAAAGAATTGTTCAAGCTTTTATTGATGACATATTACAGTTAGGGACAGGGCTTAAAGATGAAGATATTTTTTGTACATCAATCGAAGAAATGGGAATTAAAAATGGAGAAGATATAAAAGAGCATATCCATAAAAATATTAAGAACTCAGACTTCTCATATTTACTTATATCAGACAATTACAAAAAAAGTGAGATTTGTTTGAATGAAATGGGAGCTGTATGGGCATATAATAATAATGTCCGTCTATACTTATTACCTGGTACACAATTTACAAGCTTAGGATGGTTATACGATAAAACCTTGGCAGAAAAAATTGATGATACAATAACTTTAGATAAGCTACATTTCGAATTAGAACAATATTATTCATTACAACAGAATCCAATTACATGGAGCCGACAGAGAAAGAAGTTTTTATCTGAAATAAAATAAATTGCAAAGTAAATAAGTACAACATGAGAAATATGCAATACGATAAATCGCTTGTTATCGGAAATGGCTTTGATTTGGCTTTAGGGTTAAAAACATCATATCCTGATTTTATGAAGTGGTTAAGTAATAAACATTATATGGATGATGCTTATTTGTATAGATACCTTTCTTCTAAGCTCAATCAACAGCGATGGATTGATATTGAAAATGAATTATGTATTTACTCAAAGATGCTCTGTAATTCGCATGAGCCGTATTGGAAAAAACAAGAAAATAAAATGATAGGTTCTAAATTAAGAAGAGAACATAAAGTACTTTGTAACAACCTTTGTGAATACCTGAAAATACAAGTAGATAAGAATGATTGGTTAGAAACAGGGCTCGAAAATCAGTCGATACGGCAATTACTAAGTAAAGTTGATAAAGAACCTCTTTACGTTATTAATTTTAATTATACAGATACGATTACAAGTTTTAGAGTTACTAAAGTAGTTAATCATCATATTCATGGTTCATTGAGTGATGGTGAAAACATTGTTTTTGGTGTTGAAGATAGTAGCAATCTTACAAAAGAACATTCATTTCTTTATAAATCTTATAATCCAACCTTGAATGTTGATCATTTGAATGAACGATTTGAAGATGCGAAGCATATTTTATTTTATGGATATTCATTAGGACAAACAGACCATTCTTATTTTGAAGATTTCTTTAAGGAACAAAGTACAAAAGGCTGTGAAAAAAAGAAATTTGATTTTTTCTATTATGGACAAGAAGGATATGACGACTTATTTTGGCAGTTAAGAACTC
>ERZ836877.2729-NODE-2729-length-21834-cov-3.658662_pt1 | contig 21834 bp, 21 predicted proteins | sample MGYA00519469_ERZ836877 | MGnify/ENA primary metagenome ERZ836877 (study PRJEB31850, sample SAMEA3708809) | human gut metagenome | biome: human gut; feature: human-associated habitat; material: faeces | place: China | collected 2014 ... | reverse complement strand
GGTCAGTATCGGAAATTCTACCCATAAACGCTACTTCTTTTTGGGAGGATTACCCCCTGCGTGGCCTTTGGGGAAAGAATATTTCGTTGCTGTGCTTCTTCCGCAAGGCGTACAAAGAGGCGCTTATCCATCCAATCAAGGATGAACGCTCCTATGCTGATGCTGGCCAGATACACGAAAGTGGTAGCGCCTTTCTGTAAAATACCGCGTTGGAACATGTTGAGTTTAATAGACATCGCCGTTACCCAAAGAAACAATGCGCCGCATCCTCGCGGACTACTTCAAAAAATTTCTCTAACGTGCCAACTTCCGGGCATGGGGAATAACTATTCCACTTGCCGCTGGCCCGCATCCAGTACACTTTCCACAAGGCGGTGGACTTAACAAAGGTCGCCTTGGCGAATGACGAGTGCATTATTTGTGTTGGATCATCCCAGCGAGGCCGTATTTCATAAAGCTCAACGCTTTGGTCTTCAATGTGGCATCCCCAATCCAGCTTGGGGCGAATATCCGGCTTCGGGCCGTATTTTTCACGGAACACAGCAAAAGCCTTTTTGTAACGTGCTATTTCCAACTCGCTGAATGCCATTACGGTTTCTCCTCAAGGCGTTCCTCAATCTCTTCAACTGTTGGAAGGCTGGACTTTAATTCTTCGGGCAGAGCGCGGGTCAGTTCATATTCTGAAACTCCAATGGGTTTGTGCATATCCCGCAAGGTGTACTCTGCCACCACGCGGTCATTGGTCTGGCAAAGAATCAGGCCGATGGTCGTATTATCATGCTCATGGCGCAAAACATCATCTACCACGGAACAGTAAAAATTGACCTTTCCGGCATATTCAGGCTTGAATTTGCCTTTTTTCAACTCGATTACCACATAGCAGCGCAATTTTGTGTGGTAGAAAAGCAGGTCGATATAAAAGTCCTGGTTGCTTACCGTCAGATGATACTGTCTTCCCATGAAAGAGAAACCTGCACCAAGTTCCAGCAGGAATTTTTCTACATGGGCGACAAGGCCCGTTTCAAGCTCCCTTTCATGAAATGGTTCCGCGAGAGTCAGGAAATCAAAAATATAGGGGTCTTTCAACGATTCTTGCGCCAAAGCGGATTGCGGCGCGGGGAGGTGCGTGTCGAAATTGGTAACGGCATTGCCTTGGCGTTCATAGGCTTTGTGCTTGATTTGCTCGGTCAGCCAATCATGACTCCAACCATGCTCCAAAGCTTGCATCATGTACCAAACGCGAGCAGACGTATCCTTTACATTGAGAAGAGCCATATTATGCGCCCAAGGCAAAAGCAAAACAAGTTCCCGCAACTTCACTTCCGGAGAGTTTACCCCGTCGGCTGGTAATTTGGCCAACGGCGTTGGCCAAATTTGAGCATCGGAAGCATCTGTAATTTTGGCCAACGGCGTTGGCCAAATTGATAACCCTGTGTACTCATTATAAAAAGCCAGCATCCGCCTGAGGTTCCTTTCAGAAAATCCTTTGATTTCCGGCAGATCATTACGGATATCTTGAGAAAGTCGTTGAATAACTTTTGTTCCCCACCCTTCAACAGCGCGTTGCTCGTCAATGATTCGGCCCACATCCCAATACATGAGAAGCATTTCCGCGTTGGCGGACATGGTGGCCCTAACTTGCGCGCGTCGAATGCGGTCTTTTACTTCTTTCAATACTGCCGGATAGTTCATGCGCTCTCACTTTTTGCCTGACGTTTCTTGCTACATATTTTTGTTTCTACAGTCTTGGGCGCTTCTTGGGAAGTCTGCTTGCTTTCTTTATTTTGCGCGGCGCTGAACAACGTCCCGGCCACCCCGGACGCCTTCCGCAAAGCGTCATCATGCAGATGCGCGTAACATTGGGTCAGTTGCGGGCTGGAGTGGGTCAGGAGCTTTTGCAGTTCGTACATGGAGACTTGGCCGGAACTCGCCAGCCAGGACGCGAATGAGTGCCGCAGACCGTGCAGCGGGCGGAAAGTTTCCGGCAGGCCTGCCTTTTCCCGCACCCGCTTGAGCATGGGCGAGATGTTGCCGCGCGGCTTGTCGTCGTAACGGCCAGGGAAAACGTAAGGGCTTCGGGTTTGCGGTAGGCCGTTCAAAATAGCTCTGGCCTGATCGTTCATGGGAATGGTTTCCGTTTTCTGCTTCTTGGCCACATCGCCGCGCAGGGTGATAAACCCGCGCTCAAAGTCCAAATCCGTCCATTGCAGATTGAGCAGTGCACCGCGCCGCATCCCGGTAAACAGGGCCAGCCGCACCAAAGATGCCTGTACCTGATCCGGCTCCTCGTCCAAGACTTGCAACAGTTTTTGCACTTGATCCTGGGTAAGATTTTCCGTCACCTTGTTGTCCACGGTGGGCATGGTGATGTGGAGCGTTCCGGGGATGGATTCCACATAGCCTTTACGCAAGGCGAAGTTCAGCAGGCGCTTGACCAGGGTGAGCACATGCTTGACGGTCTGGGGCGATTTCCCGGCCTTCTCCAGCTTGACCCGGAGTTTGTCGATATCGTGGACGGTAAGCTCCGGGATGCTTTTGGTTCCCAAAGAAGGCGCGATGTGCAGATTGTAGCGGATACGGTCATCCTTGACGGTACGGTTGGCGCTTTTGGCATCTTCAAACAGGCTCCAGAGCTTGTTGAAAGAGTAGCGGGATTCTTCCTCCACCTTTGCGGCGCGGGCTGCGGCCCGCTTTTCCTCATTGGAGAATTCCTTGCCCTCCATGCGGACGCCCCGGATGCTGGCGGCCTTGGCGGCGGTCATGTTGTCGCGGTACTGTCCGCCGACCTTTTCCTCAATGAGCTTGCCCTGCTTGCGGTAGCGGATGTAGTAGATCTTTTCCATGCCGTACCCGGCAGCGCGAGGAACCTCGATAAAATACACGCCCGCATAGCCCACAACCGACTGTCGTTTTCTGCTCGCCATGCCGTCTTTGACCTCTTGGGGTTGAATTTTACCCCGTTTTGTGGGGCAAAATGTGGGGCAACATGTTGGTAGCGGTGAAAAAAGCCGCTTCAATCTGCCCCACACTATGCCCCACAATCAGCATCAAGTCCAAGCGAAGTCAGCGGCTTTTTGGCAAAGAAAAACTTAAATAACTATCGAAAATATATTACTTAGTAAATGTGGGGCAAGTGAGGTAAAAGTGGCTGCAACGGCCTTTCACGCCGTCGACAGGGGTTCAAATCCCCTTGGGGACGCCAATGAAAATCAAGCACTTACATGAAAATGTAAGTGCTTTTTTCGTTGTGGGGCAAATTGGCTCTACACCAAAGACGGGGGCAAGCGGCTCTACACCAAAGACAGAGACAAGTTCTTTCTCCGGACCGCTATGCCCTCTTCTTTTGGGTAGCCCCTCTTCCTCCCTGCAGCTTCCACTCGTAGTCTTTGTTTTTACCTCTTGACATTGGTCAATTAGTGTTGAACATTTAACAAATGAAATCGACAGATGCTGCTCAACTTTTTGAGGCGTTATCCTCTGATGTGCGCCTGGACATATTCCGTCTGCTTGTGAAGCATGCGCCGGAAGGACTTGTAGCGGGAGAAATAGCAAAAAATCTCAATCTGCCTTCTACAAACTTGTCATTCCACCTCAAAGCCATTGTCCACACCGGGCTGGTCAGGATGGAAAAGGAAGGCCGCTTTTCGCGCTATCGGGCAAATATCCCTTTGATGCTTGAGGTAATAGCGTATTTAACTGCGGAATGCTGTTCGTCTCATCCTGAGCAGTGCCAGAGTTTCAGAGCGGTGTGTGCAGTTCCCCCTGGTTTTTTGCCGCCCCCTCCCCATACTGCAAACACGTAAGCCGAGGCCCTATTTTTTTGCCCATTTACATCAACTATACAACTTCATTTGGACAATTGGAGGGTACATGAAAAAGACAAAAGAGCTAACTCCGTTTGACCTCCGCGAGACAGTCCGCGCCGGATATGCTGAAATCGCCTTGGGAAAACGCGCTTGCTGTTGCGGGAGTCCGCGCAGCAGTCAGGCCGACCCTGCCCGCCTTGCTGAGGCTATAGGTTATGATTCAAAAAGTCTCACTAACCTGCCGGAAGGCGCAAATATGGGGCTTTCCTGCGGCAACCCCCTTGCCATTGCGACTTTGAAGGAAGGCCAGACCGTGCTTGATCTTGGCAGCGGCGGTGGCTTTGACGTGTTCCAGGCGGGCGAAAAAGTGAAAACTTCCGGCCGAGTTATAGGCGTGGATATGACGCCGGAAATGCTTGGTAAGGCCCGCAAGAACATCGGGCACTACCGGCAGCATACCGGCCTGGACAATGTGGAATTCCGCCTTGGCGAGATTGAGCATCTGCCAGTGGCCGACAACAGCATTGACGTGGTGCTTTCCAACTGCGTCATGAATCTTTCCCCGGACAAGCCCCAGGTCTGGCGTGAGATATCCCGCGTACTTAAGCCGGGCGGTACAATCTCCATTTCGGACTTGGCCCTGTTAAAGCCCCTCCCCGACAATATCCGGGAAATGGCCTCGGCGCTGGTGGGCTGCGTGGCCGGGGCCATTCTGGTGGACGAAACCAGGGCCATACTGGAAAAGACAGGCTTCACTTGCATCGCCCTGACCCCGAAGCCGGATTACGTGCGGAACATGCTGGACTGGAACGACCCTCTGTACAGGCAAATTGCTGAAACCCTGCCCAAGGGCGAGGAACTGACGGATTACGTTGTCAGTTTATCCATTGAAGCTCAAAAACAGGTAAACATATAGAAGTTATCACGATTATTCGGACAGCCAAAGATGTTGTGGCTGCAAGAGTAACAGCCCGTCAATCCTCATTTAGCAGGGAAGAGAGGCGAAACAACACAAAAAATTAAGGGCTTATGTGCTTATTTGGCACATAAGCCCTTGATTTTATGGAGCCGCCTGTCAGATTTGAACTGACGATCTGCTGATTACGAATCAGCCGCTCTACCAGCTGAGCCAAGGCGGCGTAGGAAAAACTGTATTTCGCACCAATGTAGCAATAGGGTGGCAGAAACGAAAAACTGGGGCTGTGACCTATTGGATAACTTGGTGATTTTTCTCTTTTTCTATCTCTCCATTTCTTCAGAGCCTGTCTGATTACGCATCAGCTGCTCTACCCAATGAGCTAGACCGGCAACCGGTTACATCTGCCAAAAAAGGCGTTGTCTGTCAAGAGGATTGCACCTCTAGGGCGCAAAGCCCGCACAAACCTTACGGGCTGCGCCTGCGGCTCAGGCGCGCTGCAGCACCAGGGGGATGGCGTGCACTTCGCGGCGCAGTTCCTCGGTATGGCCCAGCTTCCAGCTGGTGGTTTCAGGCTGCCAGTGCAGTCGCTCCGCCACCTGCTTTACCACGTCGGCCACATTGAGAATGGGGTGGCGCTGAAAAACCTGGGGCAGGCCATAGGTCAGATTACAGGCTAGGCAGCGGCCAGGGCGCTGGCGCAGTTCAAAAGCCAGATGTGCCTTGTCCGGCGTGACTTCGCGGCACACCAGCACGATATCATAGGCGCCCTCTTCCGCGCCGCCGAACAAGGCGTCAAAAAAAGCGTCCGCGCGCTCGGCCGGAAAAATTTCGTCCAAAATTTTTTGTTCTAAAGACTGCATACCCATCAAATACTCCACCCTTGCACGGCGAAGGCCGCCACGGATCCCCGCCTGTTGTTCTGCCGCCGGAAACACCCCTGCAGTCGCCAAGGCTGCCCACACCGCAAAAACAGCGAACTTCGGGAATGCACATTCGCAAAGCTCACTGTAAGGCCACCGCAGCCCCTAACCATAACGGGCCGCGTTTACACCCTGCGGCAGACGCCTGCCCACACAGCGGTCAGAACAAATTCACACAAAATTGCCCTAACCGGCGTTGCCTTTTGCCAAAAATCTGCCTCGTCCCGCAGATCGGAGAAGGTCCGAGCGCACATATTCCCATGACCAGAGCCTTGCAACGTTGGAATGCCCTGGCGATTGCGTGAGCAGACGCCCGCCGTGGAGGCGCAAGCGCAACGTATGTGCGCGCTTAAGCGCAGGAACAAGCGTGCCGTACCCTTTTGAGAATATATTATATCCTCAAAGGTAATCTGCTCCGGGGGACGCGCGTCCACGACACTGCCGGGATACTTCAGGCGCACGGCAGGCTACTACCGCCCCGAACATCCACAGGCCGCACCAACAAACGTTCATCCCGCCAGGAGTCCGTCCACCAGCCCCGCCTCCAAATGAATATCCGCACGCGGCAGCTTTGCCAGCGAGAAATCCGCCAGCAGATCCTGTGGCCGCAAGGCCGCGCCCGAAGGATTGCACCCTGCCAGCCGTCCCAGAAGGCCCACCACCAGGCGGGCGTCCACGCCGCGCTCTCGCAATGTGCGTAGGGCAAGACTGTGGTGACGCTTGGCCAGGCGCTCGCCTGCAGCGTCCAGCAAAAGCGGTACGTGCGCGTAGGCAGGGACGGGCAGCCGCAGCAGACGCAGCAAAACGATCTGGCGTGGCGTAGAAGGCAAAATATCCCGCCCGCGCACCACCTGCGTCACGCCCATGAGGCCATCGTCCAGGGCCGCAGCCAACTGGTAGGCCACCACGCCATCGCTGCGCCGCAGGGCAAAATCGCCGCCGCAGTCCGCCAGGGTAAAGCACTGCGGCCCTTGTACGGCGTCCACAAAACTGATGGACTCTGGGGGGCAGCGCAAACGCAGGGCGGCGTGTCGCCCTTGGGCCAGCAGGGCCTGCCGCTGCGCCGCGCTCAGACGTCGGCACGTGCCGGGGTACGGCGCGCCGCGATCGTCCACGTGGGGGGCTGCCGCCAGTTGCCGCAGTTCCCTGCGGCTGCAAAAACAGGGATAGGTCAGCCCTTGCGCCTCCAGACGGGCCAGGGCCGCGGCATAGAGATCGGTGCGCAGGCTCTGTACGTAGGGCGCGTGGGGGCCGCCCAGATCCGGGCCAGCGTCCCAATCCAACCCCAACCAGCGCAGATCTTCCAGAGCGGCAGCGGCCAGCTCCGGCCGGGAACGCTGGGGGTCAATATCCTCCAGCCGCAGCAGCAGCCGCCCGCCCTGAGCCCGCGCGGCCAGCCAGGCCAGAAGAAAAGCCCAGGCGTTGCCCAGGTGGAGCAAGCCCGTAGGGCTGGGGGCCAGCCTGCCGCAGCAGCGGATCATGACAAAAAGTTATTTTTTGTTCCAGGGCATGGCTGCCAGCAAAAGGGCCAGCCCGCAAAAGCCGGTTACCCCGGCAAAGACCAGTCCCGCGCCCACAAAAGCCGAAAGCCAGCGCAGGCCCGGCCAGGCCAGCCCGCCCACAAGGCCCAGCAGTACCAATGAACCCGCCCCGATCTGAATCTGACGAAACATGGGCAGGGTTTTGGCGTCGCGTTCCACGGGCAGCCCCTTCTTTACCCAGTTGTTGATCCCGCCCTCCAGTTGAAAAGCGGGCCCGCCGGCCAGTTGCTGGAGCAGCTCACTCTCATTTCTGGTGCGCCTGCCGGAATTGCAGGTGAAAATAATGGGCTGTTCCGCACTGGCCGGGCGCAGGTCAACCCACCGGATGATGGAAAGGGGCGCGGCCTCGGCGCCGGGGAAGCGCAGTGTGGTCAGTTCGTCGGGTTCACGCACGTCCACCAGACGGGCCGTGCCTTCCTGCAGTTTTTTATATGCTTCTTCGGGAGAAATACTGCTGAGCATGGAGAGCCCTACGAATTGCCGCCCCGTTTTTTGACGGCGGTTTTAGAGGTTTTGCCGGCATCGCTCTTGGACGCCACCTTGCGCACGGCGCTGGATTTTTTTTCTGTGGCGGAGGCTTTGGAGGCTTCTTTGACGACTCGGCCCCCGCGTGCAGACGCTTCCTTTTTGGCGGATTTTGCGGATTTGGCGGTCGTTTTGCCGGTGGACTGCGCAACAGTTTTGCCGCGCTTTTCGGCGCGGACGTCTGCGGACTTGGCGGATTTGGAAACTTTGGAGGAAGATTTGGCAGACTTGGCGGAAGATTTTTCGACGCGCTGTTTGCTGGTCCGCTCATTGCTGGCTACCTGCACAACTTTACCCTGCTTGCGGCTGGACTTAGCGCTGACTTTTGACTTGCCTTTGGCTTTTCTGGCGGTGGAAAGGTCGCGCACGGCCCGTTCTTCGGTGAAATCGTTAAGACGACTTTCGGCCTGCGCCACCAGGTTTTCACCGGCCTCAATTTTTACGCGCCGCGCGCCCAAAAAGGTGCCGCTGAAGTAGGGGTCGTCCAAAGAAGTGATCCGCACGGTGGAGCGCCGCCGCGGGCTGTGGATGAATTTTCCGTCCCCCACATAGATCCCCGTGTGATAGCCCCGACGCGGATGGCGGAAGGCCACGATATCGCCGGCGCGCATGTCTTCCACTCTGGTGATGCGCTTGCCTACCACGGATTGTTCCCGTGCGGTGCGCGGCAGGCTTACGCCTACACTCTTGTAGGCCCAGCAGACAAAACCGGAGCAGTCAAATCCGCCAGGGGAACTGCCGCCGCTCACATAGGGCGTGCCCAGGGCCGAGCGAGCCTTGCTGATGAGCTGCTGGCTGGCCTCCTGCTGTTTATTGTCGAAAGCCGCCTCGTAGGACCGGCGGAACCGTTCCACCCGCAGGGTTTCGTCTTGGGGGCTGTTCTGCTGCTGCCTAGCCGCACAACCAAAGGCCAGGACGCAGGCTGTGAGCAGCACGCCCAGCTTCAGGCACTTACCCATCCGCGCTCCGTACAGGGTTTACGCCGCGCCGCAGGGGCGGACGAATGTATCAAATTGACGGGCGCTCCTCTATGCGAGGAGCGGTCAGGCCCGGATATCCAGCAGCGTGCCCAGCATGGCGTCAGCGGTCCGCACTGCCTGCGCGTTGGCCGCATAGGCGTGCTGGGCAGAGATCATTTCCACAGCGCCGACGGCCAGATCTGTGCCGCTGGGAACAAGGCCGGCGCTTGCGGTGACGTCATACACAGCCTGAGCGGGGTCCGGGGCTTCCGCAGGGGGCAGCACGGCGTTCAAACGGACGCCGAAACCTTCCGGGCCTGTGGCGTATGCAGCATGCCGGGGCCTGAAACCGCCGGTGGAAACATTGGCCACATTGTGCGCCGTGACCGCCAGCCCTTGCGATTGAGCCTTTAAAGCGCCCGCGGCCAAGGTCATACTGTTGCTGCTGATCATCTGGGCACCTGTTCCGGTCTAGCACAAGAGACAGTGGATAGGGAAGAGATTTTTTAGACTTTATTTTTAATAATATACATTATTAATAGTTCCCCGTGCAAATGCAACCCGCCCGCCGTCGCAGGGTGTCGTGGCCAGCCCCGTGCAGGCCTCCTGCGGCGCTGCAAAACCAGACGCCGTTCCTCTCCGCAGCGGGACCATCAGGCCGGTGTAGAACTTCGCCGTGCGGGCAAAGCCGTGGGCGCACACTGTGCGCCTTGCCGGGCTGCAGCCCGGCCGCGGTCATACATCCTACACTTCCGGACGCGCTTCCTCCGCATTTCGGGCGGGTGCGACGGTCAGATCCCGCTCAATGCGGGCAAAGGCATTGTGGTTGTGGATGGACTCCATGCTCTCCACCTCCACGCTGAACCGCTCCACCTGCCCGTGCTCCAACAGACGCTGGGCCACGTTGCGCACCACGTCCTCCACAAAGGTGGGGTGGGCAAAAGCGTTTTCGGTCACAAACTTTTCGTCTTCGCGCTTGAGCAGAGTGTAGACCGCCGACGAAGCCGAGGCCTCGGCAATGTCGATAAAATCCTCCAACCAGGAAAAGGCCTTCATGCGCAGGCGCATGCGCACCATGGCCCGCTGACTGTGCGCGCCCTCGCGGCTGATGGCCTTGGAACAGGGGCAGACGGTCATGACGGGCACGTCCGCCTCCAGTAAAAAGGACTGGCCGGAATCGTCCAGCTCACCCGTGAGACGGCAGGCATAGGCCACGGTGGCCGGGCTGCCCGAAACCGGGGCTTTTTTGGCAATAAAATAAGGAAAGCTGAAGCAGGCAAAGGCCCGGCGCGCGCCCAGGCGTTCCTTGATGGTCAGGAGCAGCCGCCGCACGGAACGGTAGCTGATCTCGTCGTTCCAGGCTTCCAGCGCCTCCACAAAGCGGCTCATGTGGGTACCTTTAAAGGACGAGGGCAGGTCCACGCCCAGATCAACCTTGGCTACGGTCTGCTGACTGCCCCGGCTGCGGTCGCGCACCAACAGGGGCAAATGCAGGTCGCGCACGCCCACCCGATCAATATTCAGCGCCACCTGGGGGGCGTGACTTTGCACATCTTCCATCATGCCAGATCCTGTCCTGTGGTCGTGCCCGTAAATACGCCGTGCTTTACACCGCGGCAGGAGATGAGCTTATCGGCCAGGGCCTGCATGCGTCGGGGTTCGCCTTTGAGTACCAGTACTTCCAGGCAGTTATAGTGGTCCAGATGCACATGCAGGGTCGTGATGATCAGCTCGTGTTCGTCGTGCTGGATCTGCATGAGCTTGCGGGCCAGATCGTTTTTATGGTGATCGTAAACCAGGGTCAGAGTGCCGGCGCCGTAGGCGTCTTTGTTCCAGCTTTCTTCCACCAGGGCCTTGCGGATCAGGTCGCGGATGGCCTCCGAGCGGTTGGGGTAGCTTTTGCGCCGACAGAGTTCGTCAAAAGGTTCCAGCAGGTCCTCGTCCAAAGACACGCCAAAGCGGGCCAGATTTCCCATATGCAGATTCCTGTGACGGCCTTGCGGCGGGGCCGCCGTTTGCCGGTGAGGCCGTCCCTGGCGTCAGGCCGGGGTGCGGCGGATTTCCCAGACCCGCACGGTGACGGGCACGGGCTGGGCGTAGATCGGTTCCACAACACGGCTGAAGACCTGCCGCCCCTGCCAGCCGCCATTGTGCAAGGCGCACAAAAAGGCCTCATACACCGTGCGGCCCGGCTCCGCCACCCAGGCCGCGCCGTCCGGGGCCAGGGCGCGGTCCAGAAAATGCAGCACCGGGGGCACGAACCGCTTTTCGTACATAATGTCGCCGCCCCAGACGCGCGCCATGCAGCCTGCGGCCACGGCAGGCCGCCGCCAGTCCATGACCGTCCAGAAGGGCTGGGGCACCCCGTTGGTTGCGGCGTTTTTGCGGGCAAAGCGCAGGGCTTCTTCTTCATAATCCACGGCCGTGACCCGCGCGCCCAGTCCCTGCCCCACCATAGCAGTAAGCCCCAGGCCGCAGCCCAGATCCAGGCAGGGACGACCGACGATCTCTTCCTGCCGCAGGGCCAGCCAGTCGGCCAGAGCTACGCTGGCGGGCCAGAGCTCCGTCCAGTAGGGCAGGCGCTCGTCGGCAAAGTCGTCGGCATCGGCGGTCATGGCCTCCCACAGGGCCTCCAGGTCCGCCGCCCGCTCCAGCCGCCACAACCGCCCCGCGGCGCGCACGCTGATCTGCGGGCAGTAGGCGGCAAGTCCGCTGCCGGCCTCGGCGACAGGCAAGTGCGCGGAAGTTTTTGACAACATCTTCACCGTGGCACCATAACGCATTGCCGCCGGGCTGTACAGGGCAACCGCGGCCGGCCGCCCGCGCGACGCAGGCGACGCGCCACAGTTGACGCCTGACGGCGTGGCATGTATTATCCCCCAGTTTTAGCAAACGGCGTCGGCCCTGCCGGGGCCGCCCTTTCCATCCCCAAAATCCGCAGGAAGATCCAATGCCCAAGCGTACGGATTTGCACAAAATTCTCGTCATCGGCGCGGGGCCCATCATCATCGGTCAGGGCTGCGAGTTTGACTACTCCGGTTCCCAGGCCGTCAAGGCCCTCAAGGAAGAGGGCTACGAGGTGGTGCTGGTCAACTCCAATCCGGCCACCATCATGACCGATCCGCATCTGGCCGACGCCACCTATGTGGAGCCCATCGAGCATGAAACCCTGGCCACCATCATCCGCAAAGAGCGTCCCGACGCCCTGCTGCCCACCCTTGGCGGACAAACGGCTTTGAACGCCGCTCTTGGACTGGCCAAGAGCGGCGTTTTGGCGGAATGCGGCGTAGAGCTCATCGGCGCGCGGGCCGAGGTCATTGAAAAGGCCGAAAGCCGTGAACTCTTCCGCGAGGCCATGGAGCGCATCGGCCTGCAGGTGCCCGCCAGCGGCATTGCCCGCAGCATGGACGACGTGCGCCGCCTGGGCAATGTGCTGCCCTTCCCGCTGATCGTGCGCCCGGCCTTCACCCTGGGCGGCACGGGCGGCGGCGTGGCCTACAATCTGGAGGATCTGGAGGAAGTGGCCGCCAACGGCCTGACCGCCAGCCCCACCTCCGAGGTCATGATCGAACAGAGCGTGCTGGGCTGGAAAGAAATCGAAATGGAAGTCATGCGCGACGCCAAGGACAACTGCGTCATCATCTGTTCCATTGAAAACTTCGACCCCATGGGCGTGCACACGGGCGACTCCATCACCGTGGCCCCCATCCAGACCCTTTCGGACGCGGAATACCAGAATATCCGCGACGCCTCCATCGCCATCATGCGCGAAATCGGCGTGGAAACGGGCGGCAGCAACGTGCAGTTCGGCATCAACCCGGCCAACGGCGACCTGGTGGTTATTGAGATGAACCCGCGCGTGTCGCGCTCTTCGGCTCTGGCCTCCAAGGCCACGGGCTTCCCCATCGCCAAAATTGCGGCCAAGCTGGCCGTGGGCTATACTCTGGACGAGCTGCGCAACGACATTACCCGCGAAACTGTGGCCAGCTTCGAGCCCGCCATTGACTACTGCGTGGTCAAAGTGCCGCGCTTCACTTTTGAAAAGTTCCCCGGCGCCCAGGACGAGCTGACCACCTCCATGAAGAGCGTGGGCGAGGCCATGAGCATTGGGCGCACCTTCAAGGAAGCGCTGCAGAAGGGCCTGCGCTCCATGGAAATCGGCGCCACAGGCCTGGGCTTTAACTTCCGTGCCGCCCTGCCCGACCGGGAAACCATTCTGGAAGCCCTGCACCGGCCCAATTCCAAACGCATCTTTGCCCTGCGCCAGGCCCTGATCGCGGGCCTGAGTGAAGAGGAAATCACCGCCGCATCTTCCTTTGACCCCTGGTTTGTGCGGCAGGTCAAGGCAATTGTGGATATGGAGGCCCGCATCAGCGACTTCGGCCTGGCCAACGACATGACCGCCACCAACCCCCATCTGCGCCTTATCCTGCGCGAAGCCAAGGAATACGGTTTCTCCGACCGGCAGCTGGCGGAAATGTGGAAGCGGCCCGAAAGCGACATCCGCCGCCTGCGCAAAGAAATGGACATCGTGCCCACCTACTATCTGGTGGATACCTGCGCGGCGGAATTTGAGGCCTATACCCCCTATTTCTACTCCACCTACGAGCACGGCGACGAACTGGTGGTGGAAGACCGGCGCAAGGTGCTCATCCTGGGCGGCGGCCCCAACCGCATCGGCCAGGGCATAGAGTTCGACTACTGCTGCTGCCACGCTTCCTTCGCGCTGCGGGACGCGGGCGTCATGGCCATTATGGTCAACTCCAACCCCGAAACCGTGTCCACGGACTACGACACCTCCGACCGCCTCTACTTTGAACCCTTGACGTTTGAAGACGTCATGAACATTGTGGAAAAAGAAAAGCCTGAAGGGGTCATCGTGCAGTTTGGCGGACAGACCCCCCTCAACCTGGCCGTGCCCCTCATGCGCGCGGGCGTGCCCATTCTGGGCACCAGCCCGGACGCCATAGACCGGGCTGAAGACCGCGAACGCTTCCAGGCCCTGATCCAGAAGCTCAATCTGCTGCAGCCGCCCAACGGCACGGCCATGAGTCTTGAAGAAGCCAAAGAGGCGGCCGAACGCATCAGCTATCCCGTGGTGGTGCGGCCCAGCTATGTGCTGGGCGGGCGCGCCATGGCCGTGGTCTACGACGCCACGGAACTGACCGAATACTTCCACGCCCAAGTGCCCCAAAAGCCGGAGCACCCCATCCTTATCGACAAGTTCCTGGAGCATGCCGTGGAGGTGGACGTGGACGCCCTCTCCGACGGTAAGGACGTGTACGTTGCCGGCATCATGGAACATATTGAGGAAGCTGGCATCCACTCCGGCGACTCGGCCTGCGTGCTGCCTTCCTATTCCCTCTCCTACGACCACGTGGCCAACATCGCGGCTCAGACCGAAGCCCTGGCCAGAGAACTGCGCGTGGTGGGGCTCATGAACATCCAGTTCGCCATCAAGGGCGATGACATCTACATTCTGGAAGTGAACCCCCGCGCCTCGCGCACGGCCCCCTTCGTTTCCAAGGCCACGGGCGTGCCCTTGCCCTACCTGGCCACCCAGGTCATGCTGGGCAAAACCCTGGAGGAACTGGACCCCTGGAGCCTGCGCAAGGGCGGCTTTGTCTGCGTGAAGGAAGCCGTGCTGCCCTTCCAGCGCTTCCCTGGGGTGGACGTCATTCTGGGACCGGAAATGCACTCCACGGGCGAGGTCATGGGCATGGGCCCCAGCTTCGGCGAGGCCTTCCTCAAAAGCCAGCTGGGTGCGGGGCAGGCGCTGCCCCAGGGCGGGCGCATCTTCCTTTCCGTCAACGACAGAGACAAACCCTACCTGCCCGAGGTGGCCCAGAAGTTTGCCGAACTGGGCTTTCAGCTTCTGGCCACGCGCGGCACCGCCGCCGTGCTGCGCCAACGCGGCCTAGACGTGGAAGAAGTGCTCAAAGTCTATGAAGGTCGGCCTAATATCGTGGACCTGCTCATCAATCACGAGGTGGCCCTGGTCATCAACACGGCCTCTGGCAAGCACACGGCCAAAGATTCCAAGGCCATCCGGCACGCGGCCCTCATGTTCAAGGTCCCCTACTGCACCACCATCGCCGCCGCCAGGGCCACGGCCACGGCCATCGGCTCCCGCCGCGACGAGGTGCATGTGGAAAGTCTGCAGGAATACTACGCGCGGGAAGCGCGGGGGTAGCTATGAAAGCATTGCTGGTGCTGGAAGACGGTTTTACGTTGGAAGGCAAGTCCTTTACCGGAGAGTTCGAAACCGGCGGCGAAGTCATCTTCACCACGGGCATGACCGGCTATCAGGAGGTCCTCACCGACCCCTCCTACTACGGGCAGATGGTCTGCATGACCTACCCGCTTGTGGGCAACTACGGCATCTGCCGTGAAGATATGGAATCCGCGCGGGTGCACTGCGCCGCCTTTCTGGTCAAGGAATGCTGCAAGCAGCCTTCCAGCTGGCGGTCCCACATGAGCCTGCCCGCCTTTCTGCAGCGCTATGAAACCCCCGGCATGGAAGGGCTGGATACCCGCGCTCTGACCCGCCACCTGCGCCTGCACGGGGCCATGCGCGGCATTATCTCTACCAAAGAGCAGGACCGCCGCGTGCTGCAAGAGCGCGCCCGCGCCCTGCCCACCATGCAGGGCCGCAACCTGGTGCCCTTTGTGGCCGCCCAAAAGCCCTACGCCTGGATCGACAACGCCCCCCAGGAAGTCGCCCTGGACGAAAACGGCGCCTACGCCTGGCGCGGCACGGGCCTGCCCCTGCTGGTCTATGACTACGGCATCAAGTGGAACATCCTGCGCTGCCTCTGCGCGGCGGGTTTCGAACCCCTGGCCGTACCGCCCAATTTCAGCGCCGCGCGGGCCAAAGCCAGCGGAGCTCAGGGCGTGTTTCTCTCCAACGGCCCCGGCGACCCGGCCACCCTTACCGACGCCATTGCCCTGGTGCGCGAACTCATTGACATGTTCCCGGTCACGGGCATCTGCCTGGGGCACCAGCTCATCGGCCATGCCCTGGGCGGCACCACACACAAACTCAAGTTCGGCCACCACGGCTGCAACCACCCCGTCAAAGACCTGACCACCGGGCGCATTGAAATCTCCTCGCAGAACCACGGCTTCCATGTGGTGCTGGACGACGCGCCCGACGTGGAGGCCACGCATATCAACCTCAATGACAATACCCTGGAAGGTCTGCGTCATACCCGGCTGCCCGTCATGAGCGTGCAGTTTCACCCTGAAGCCGCGGCCGGCCCCCACGACGGGCGCTACCTTTTTGCCCGGTTTAAGGATATGATCGCCACGGCAGTCAACAGCTGAGGCCCTGCCGCCGCGGGACTTGATTCTCCGTGACGCTTGCGGCTATGGTGAAGTGGATGCGACGGCTTGTCCGCCATGACCCCAACCCCAAAGGAGCTTCGTGTGAAAAAGACACTGTTGAGTCTGACCCTGGCCTTGGCCCTGGCGACGCCCTGCGTCCCGTCCCTGGCTGCTGAAGGGCCGCACACCACGCGCGACAACCCCGTAGAGCAATTCACCGGGACTGTCTGGCAGCGCACCGAAGAATCTGAAAAAGCCTCCTTCCTCTTCGGGGTGGAAACTGCTATTACCGTGGAATACTTCGTCAATGCAAAACTGACCGAAAAAGCCGCCAAGGCGGGCAAACGCCCGGTCTACACCCTCTCCCCTTTTGAAAAGGGCTGGATGAAAGCCTTCAAGGGCATGAGCCGTGCCGAGGTGGCGGCCGAAGTGGACAAGTGGTACGCCGCCAATCCGCAGCACCTTGACCGCCCGGTCATGGACGTGATCTGGTACGAACTCATCGCGCCGCGTCTGGCCGCGCAATAAGCAGGCTGCGCAAGGCGCAAGGAGACAGTTATGAAAAAATTCCTGATGATTGGCCTTCTGGCCGCGCTGGTAGCCAGCGGTCTGGGCTGCACCAACATGAGCAAAACCCAGCAGGGCGTAGCCAGCGGCGCAGCCCTGGGCGCTTTGGGCGGCGCGGGCGTGGCCGCCATAGCCGGCGGCTCGGCCGGTTGGGGCGCGCTTACCGGCGCAGGCGTGGGCGCGCTGGCCGGCGGCATCATCGGCCACGAGCAAAGCAAGAACAAAAGCTGGTAAAACTTTGTCAACTACGGGCGGGGCTGCCCCGCCCATACAGGGCCGCCCGCAAGCGGGGCGGCCTTTTTTGTTCCCGGCACAGCGCTTTGGCCGTGCCCGATTTTATCGGCGCAGCCCGCCCTTGCGGGCACACCTGCTGCAACAGTCGGCAAATATTACGGCATTGCGCGCGCAGCCCAACGCCGCCCACCCTTGCGTCAGGCGTGCGTTCGGGCGTCCCCACGGGCGTTTTACGGGTGGGGGGGCGCTTGCCCAACAATCTTTTTTGGCCCATGATTATGGAAAGCAATCCCCCCAACCTGGAGGCAGACATGAAGGATATTCGCAAGGTCGTCATCCCCGTGGCCGGATGGGGCACGCGCTCCCTGCCCGCTACCAAGAATATTCCCAAAGAAATGCTGCCCATCTATAACAAGCCCGTCATCCAGTATGTGGTGGAGGAGGCTCAGCGGGCAGCCATTGAAGACGTCATCTTTGTGACCAACCGGGATAAAAGCGTCATCGAGGACCATTTCGACTACAACCTGCAGCTGGAAGCCGTGCTGCAGCGGGCCGGCAAGCTGGACAAGCTGGCCGAAGTGCGCCGCGTGGCGGAAATGGTCAACATCATGTCCGTGCGCCAGAAAAAACAGCTGGGCCTGGGCCATGCCGTACTCTGTGCGCGTGAGCTGGTGCGGGACGACCCCTTTGCCATCATGGTGGGCGACGACCTCATGTTCGGCGGCGTGCCGGGCATCGGTCAGCTCAAAGAAGTGGCCCTGGCGGAAAACATGCCCGTCATTGGCGTCATGGAAGTGCCGTGGGAAAAAGTCAGCCGCTACGGCATCATTGACGGCGAAGAAGTGACCCCAGGCGTCTACCGCATCAAAAGCATGGTGGAAAAGCCCCGGCGCGAGGACGCGCCCTCGCGCCTGGCCATTGTGGGCCGCTACGTGCTTACGCCGGATATTTTTGACTATCTGGAAAAAGTCACGCCCGGCCACGGCGGCGAAATACAGCTTACCGACGCCCTGCAGGCTATGGCCCAGGAAAGAGGTATGATGGCCGTGCGCATGACCGGCATGCGTTTTGACGCCGGCGACTGGGCCGAATTTCTCACGGCCAATATCTACTTTGCCCTGCAGGATGAGGAACTGCGCTACGAACTGCTGGACAAACTGCGCAAGATCGTGCAGTTCCACTGATACCATCGCGCCCCGCGCCTTTTTTGCCCCTCCGCAGGCCGCGCCCGCGGAGGGGTTCGCGTTTTACCGTCAAGAGTGCCGCATGTACGCCACCGTCGCCCTGTTGAGCCCGCCCTACGCCAGTCTGAGCTACAGCCTGCCGACGGAATTTCCCGTGGAATTCTGGAAGCCGGGCCTGCGCGTGGCCGCGCCCCTGGGCCGGGGCGCCCTACGGGCCGCCGTGCTGCTGGAAACCAGCGCGCAGATCGACCTGCCGCCGGGCGTTGTCTGCAAAGACCTGTGCTGGCCTCTGGAGCCCGCCCCGCTGCTCGCGCCGGATTTGCTGGCCCTGGCCCAGGACCTGGCCCGTCGGCAAGGGCTAACGCCCGGCAGTATTCTGGGGCATGTGCTGCCCCTGGGCCTGCGCAAGACGGGCGTGCGCCTGCACTGCCTGCACCAAGGCCGGGCAGCGGTCTGGCCTCTGGCGCGCCTGCGTGCGGCAGACCAGGAAACCAGGGCAGAGCTGGCCCAGGCCCTGCTTTCCAACGCGGCCCGCCTGCTGCCGCCGGGCACGGACGCGGCCAGCGAAGAACTCTGCCTGCTGCGCGTGGACCCGCCCTGGCCCGTGCGCCCCGCCGCCTCCCGCCAGATCGCCGTGCTGGAATACCTGCACGCCCACGGCGCCGTGTGCCGCCGACAACTGCTCCGCAACCTGGGCCAGCAGGCCGCCCCGGCCCTGCGCAGCCTCATTGAGGCCGGGCATGTGGCGCTGGAGCGAGAGGAGGCCGAAGACCCCACGGACGCCCTGGAACAGTCCCTGCTGCCGCCGCCTCCGGCCCCGTTCAGCCTCAATGCGGACCAGACCGCCGCCCTCGACAACCTGCTGTCGGCCCTGCGCGCGGAGGCCCCGGCTTCACGCCTGCTGTTCGGCGTAACAGGCAGCGGCAAGACGGCCGTGTATCTGGAGCTGGCCAAGGCCTGCCTGGCTGCCGGCAAAAGTCTGCTGCTGCTGGCTCCGGAGGTGGCCCTGGCCCACAAGCTGCGGCGGGACGCGGCCTGCGCCCTGCCGGGAGCGCCCCTCTACTTCCACCACGGCTACCAGACCCCAACGCGACGGGAGGCCACCTTCCGCCAGCTGGCCGAACGCAAGGATCCCTGCCTGGTGGTGGGCACGCGCTCGGCCCTGTTTCTGCCCGTGCCCCGGCTGGGCTGCATTGTGCTGGACGAAGAACACGACGGCTCCTTTAAGCAGGAAGAAAGCCTGGCTTACCAGGCCAAGGAGGTAGCCTGGTTCCGCGCGGCGCAGAACCGCGGTCTGCTGGTGCTGGGTTCGGCCACGCCGGACCTCAAAACTTTTTACGCGGCGGAAACAGGGCGTCTGCCTTTGCTGCGCCTGCCCCGGCGCGTGGGCGGCAGGGATCTGCCCCCTGTGGACCTGGTGGATATCGGCAGCCTTGCCCCCGCAGCCGGCCAAAGCCCCTTGGCCCCGGCCAGCGAAGAGGCCCTGCGCGCCACCCTGGCCCGGGGGGAACAGGCCGTGGTGCTGCTCAACCGCCGGGGCTACGCGCCCCTCATGTACTGTCTGGACTGCAGCCGCGTGCTGCGCTGCCCGCAGTGCGAAATCGGCCTGACCTACCACAAGGGGCTGGAGCGCCTGGTCTGCCACTACTGCGGCTATAGTCTGCCCTTTCCCACGCCCTGCCCCCACTGCGGCGGCACGGACTATCTGCCCTTGGGCGAGGGCACGGAACGCCTGGCGGAACGCCTGGGCGTACTGGCGGGCGGGCCCGTACTGCGTCTGGATCGGGACAGCACCCGCCGTCCCGGCCGCATGGAAGAAATCCTCGCCGCCTTCGCCCGGCAGGAAGCGCCCATCCTGGTGGGCACGCAAATGCTTTCCAAGGGGCACCACTTTCCGCAGGTGACCCTGGTGGTGGTGGCCGACGCCGACCTGGGCCTGAACCTGCCCGACTACCGCGCGGCAGAGCGCACCTTTCAGCTGCTGGTGCAGTCCGCCGGGCGGGCCGGCCGGGGAGAAAAACCCGGCCGCGTGCTCATCCAGACCCGCGACGTAAGCCACTACTGCTGGCAGTTTGTGCGCACGGCGGATTACGAAGGCTTTTATGCGGAAGAGCTGGCCCGCCGACGGCTGCGGCGCTACCCGCCCTTTGTACGTCTGGCTCTGGTGCGCATTTCCTTTGCCAGGGAGGCGCAAGAGGGCCCCCAGGCCCTGAATGCCGTGGCCGCCACCATGCGCGGCAGGGCCAGGGAACTGGGCGTGCAGATGCTGGGCCCCGCACCCGCGCCCCTGGCCCTGCTGCGCGGACGCAAGCGCTTCTCCTGCCTGCTGAAAGCGCAGGACTGGCAAGCGCTGCGTCAGGTCTTTTTTTTCGCGCGGCAACAAAAAGCAGCCGCGCACCTGCGACTTTTTCTTGACCTTGATCCCGTAAATATGTTGTGAAACTCCTTCGTATTTCGTGCTGTCGGCGGGGCTGCCGCTGTCGGTGCATTTCTTGGCACTTTCTAGGGTACTGGAGGAGTGATGCGGGGTCTGCGCGCGTGTGTTTTGGGCCTGGCGCTGGTGTTGTGCTGCGCGTCCGGGGTGTTGGCAGAGGGCTTTGCCCTTAACGAATGGAGCGCCAGGGGCGTTTCCTTGGCTGGCGGCATGGTGGGGCGGGCCAACGACCCTTCGGCCCTGGCCTACAATGCGGCGGGCATCACCCAGTTGCCCGGCACCCAGGTCATGGGCGGCTTTGCCTTTATTGCGCCGTACGGCAGCATTGAAGCCGACATGCAGGACGGCAGCCGGCACACCACCTTTACCAAGCCGGCCATCTGGACCGCCCCCCACGCCTACCTGACCCAGCAGCTTAACGACCGGGTCTGGCTGGGGCTGGCGGCCTTTTCACGCTTCGGCCTGGGCAACAGCTTTTCCGGCAACTGGGACGGCCGCTACAGTGTGTACGACGTGGGCGTGCAGACCTTTTCCTTTGTGCCCACCCTGGCCGTAAAGCTCAACGACGTATTTTCCGTTTCCGCCGGGGTGGAAGCCATGTACGCCCACATGTACATGGGCAACAAAATCCCCACAGTTACCCCCACCCTCGAAAAGTATGACAACGACATGCAGCTGGAAGGCACCGGCTGGGGCATGGGCGCGCAGTTCGGCCTGCACATGCGCCTCAGCGACCAGTGGTCTGTGGGCCTGAGCTACAAAAGCCAGGTGACCATGCGCCTGGACGGCGATGTGGAATTTGGCCGCCATGACCAGAACATGCTTGTCAAAATGGGCCAGCACCTGCCCGCCGCCAGGGATTGCTCGGCCAACACGACCTTACAGCTGCCCGACTCCGCCGCCCTGGGCATTGCCTACAAGCCCCTGGACAATCTGAGCTTTGAGGTGGGCGCGGTGTGGACGCGCTGGTCCACCTACAACGCCCTGAATATCTACATGGACAACGGGTACAGCTCCGTCAACAACAAGGAATGGCGGGACGGCTGGAACTTCAACGCCAGCGTGGAATACCGCCCCCTGGACTGGTGGACCCTGCGGGCCGGTTTCGCCTACGAAACGCCGGTGCTCAACGAAGACCACGCAGACTACATCATGCCCGTCAACGGCCGCCAGATGCTCAGCCTGGGCACGGGCTTTGCCTGGAACAACTGGACCCTGGATCTGGCCTACGCCCACTTCTGGATCAACAGTACGGACTACGACCGCACCGATGCAAGCGGCATTCGCAACCAGCTTTCCGGCATCAGCGGGGGGCAATCCAAAAATGTTGCGGCCAATGTCTATATGGTTTCGCTGGCGTATGCCTTCTAGAGCATTTAACACTTGAAATGCTCGCTTACGGCAGGCAAAAGCCTGCCT
>ERZ836877.2722-NODE-2722-length-21910-cov-6.146969_pt1 | contig 21910 bp, 19 predicted proteins | sample MGYA00519469_ERZ836877 | MGnify/ENA primary metagenome ERZ836877 (study PRJEB31850, sample SAMEA3708809) | human gut metagenome | biome: human gut; feature: human-associated habitat; material: faeces | place: China | collected 2014 ... | reverse complement strand
GACCCGCGCCATCTATGCCCGCGAACGCCGGCTGTCTATCAAACTCTACGAATAACAATCTCTAAAGTAAAAACACTAATTTTTCATGAGACTGAAATCTATATTTTCAGGAGTTCTTTTGTCTATACTGTTTCTTGCGAGTTCATGTTCGACTCCGAAGAATATAACTTATTTTCCTGAGATACAAGACGGTTCGATTCTTAAGGCTGAAAAGATGCTTGACATCAGAGTCAAGCCTGAAGATAAATTATCGATAATAGTCACTACACAAGATCCAAGCCTGTCAAATCTGTTCAATCTGGTTACGACCCAAAACAGACTCGGGCAGACAACTTCGTCTACAAATACAATAGGGAATACAGGCAATAGCGGGAACGGCCAGGTGGCGTATTACACCGTAGATTCTTCAGGTGATATAAATTTTCCGGTATTGGGTAAAGTACATATTGCCGGACTGACCAGAGAACAAGTGGCAGAAAAAATAACCGGAGATCTTGTAAAAGCGGATCTTGTAAAGGATCCGATAGTTATCGTTGAGTTTGCAAATACAGGAATTTCTATCATAGGAGAGGTCAAATCCGCCGGCAGATATGAATTCAATAAAGATCACCTTACCATTATAGATGCCATCGCTATGGCCGGAGACCTGACAATGAACGGTGTCCGTGATAATATTCTCGTTATTCGCAACGTCGGCGACGGGCGGCAGGAAGCTCATCGTATAAACCTACTCGACGCGCAGCAGCTGGTCTCCTCTCCTGTATTCTATCTTCAGCAGGACGATGTAATATATGTAGAGCCGAACGACAAGGCAAAGCGCGAGACGACACCGAACGGCAATACGCCATATACTCCCTCTTTCTGGGTTTCAATGGGATCTTTTGCCGTGACAATAGCCACATTAGTAATAACACTGACACGATAGCACTATGGCTGAAATCAAGGAGACACTCAATAGAAGCAGAAAGAACAACGCTTCGGGTACAGTTCCTCTTTCCGATATTTTTTTCATGACCATCCATCACTGGCCATGGATACTGCTCTCTGTCTTTATCTGTGTGGGTGTAGCTTATGTCTATCTACTGCGCACTCCCAATGTGTACAGCCGTTCTGCTGAAATCCTTATAAAGGAAGACACGAACGGTCAATCGACCGGCGCTGATGAATTTGCCAAACTGGGTTTATTCCAGTCCAATACCAATATTCAGAACGAGATGACAAATTTCAAGGCCAAAGATCTGACAGAAGAGGTTGTGAGACGTCTTGGACTTGATATCAATTACTATCATAGCGGCCGTTTCCATGATGTGGTGGCATATGGTTATGATCTTCCCGTGAAACTGACCGTTTCGGGATATCCCGATGAAGGCAGTTTTTCGATGAACCTGTATGTTTCCAAAGATGGTAAGGTCGAGATAAAAGAACTTGAAGAAGCCGGAAGCGAGCCTTTGAAACAAACATTTACCGGTGTCCTTAATGATTCGATAGACACACCTGTCGGTAAAATGATAGTGTCGCCGTCGGCCAACTACCGCAAAGGCGAGGATATCGCCCTTATCATAAAGAAGATGCCCTTGAGTGTGGCAAGGGATTCCTATAACGGTCGTCTGGCAGTCGCCATGTCGAATGACAAGGGTACGGTGCTCAAACTTACGTTTGCCGACCAGTCTCCCCAGAGGGCCGATGACATTCTGAATACGCTGATAGGTGTATATAACGAAAACTGGATCCGAGACAAGAATCAGATAGCTGTGTCAACCTCAAACTTCATCAATGACCGCCTTGCTGTGATCGAAGGCGAGCTTGGCAACGTTGACTCCGACATATCTTCCTATAAGAGTGCCAATCTTGTACCCGACGTCAGTGCCGCGGCCTCCATGTATATGAATCAGAGCCAACAGACACAGGCGCAGATTCTTGAGGTGAACAATCAGCTGGCTATGGCGCGCTATATCCGCTCATACATTACCTCGGAGGGAAATCGCGACCAGTTATTGCCGGCAAATACAGGCCTGCAGAGCAGCGATATCCAGTCGCTCATCGGCGAGTATAACGAAAAGCTTCTGCAAAGGAATTCTCTCGTTGCCAAATCGTCGGAAAAGAATCCTCTTGTAATACAGCTCGACGGCCAGCTGAACGCCCAGCGACAGGCTGTTGTCAGTACGATAGATAACGAAATAATAGCACTCAACACCCAGTTGAAATCGTTGCGCGGCAGCGAGGCGCAGACAATGTCTCGTATTGCCTCCAATCCGACACAGGCAAAGAATCTTCTATCGACAGAACGCCAGCAGAAAGTGAAGGAATCCCTCTATCTGTTCCTTCTTCAAAAGCGTGAGGAGAATGAGCTTTCACAGGCGTTTACTGCCTATAATACCCGAATTGTGAATAAGCCCGGCGCTTCCGGTATTCCTCCTACACCGAACAGACGCAATATTCTTGCAATGGCTTTCCTTATCGGTCTGACGATACCTTTCTGTGTGACTTACATAAAGGAGACCAATAATACCAAAGTGCGCGGACGCAAAGACGTCGAACATCTTGCAGTGCCGTTCCTCGGAGAGATTCCGCAGTATTCTAAAGATTCGCGTCATCATAGCGGCAAGTCGGCCGGACAGGAGCCAAACACGATTGTCGTCAAAGAGGGTAAACGCGATATCATCAACGAGGCTTTCCGAGTATTGCGAACGAATGTCGAGTTTATGTGTGACTCCACGTCAGGAGCCAAAGTGATAGCTTTCACATCATTTAATCCCGGTTCCGGCAAGTCGTTCATATCCGTCAATCTGGGAATGTCGATCGCCCTGAAAGATAAGAAAGTCCTTATAATTGACGGGGATATGCGACACGGTTCTACTTCGGCATATATCGGCTCGCCCAAGATTGGTCTTTCCAATTATCTCAGTGGGTCTGAAACCGATATCTCAAAAGTGATTGTGAAGGACACTGCCTGCGATACACTTTTCTATCTGCCCGTCGGTTCGATTCCTCCCAACCCGACAGAGCTTCTTGAGTCTTCCCGTCTGAGCGATCTGCTCGACGCCGCAAAAGAAAAGTTCGATTATATTATCATAGACTGTCCTCCTATCGAGGTCGTAGCCGACGCTCAGATCATAGATCGATATGCTGACAGGACATTCTTCATTGTGCGTGCCGGGCTTCTTGAACGGTCCATTCTTCCGGATCTGGATCGTCTGTACGAAGAAAAGAAATACCGAAACATGGCATTTGTCCTTAATGGTACCCGGAATGACCAGGGGCGCTACGGATACAGTCATTCCTATCGCTACGGCTACGGCTATGGTTACGGCTACGGCTACAACTACGGCCCCGACAGCAAAAAATAACCGATCCCTATTATCAATTCTAAACGGGGCTATCTTTTACGCAGTATTGATCATAATCAAATCTTTAGAGATTAAAGAAATATACAGAAGACGATAGCATCTGGCCTTGTCTTCATTTGATTATGATAAGAATTTCTGAAACGTACATATTGTTGTTATTTTGACTACAACCTGTCGAAATAGTGAATCACGTGTAAAGAAAACGATGCTTAATGCTCGTGTCAATGTCATTTTTTATTTTTTGACACTTGTATTAAGTTTCTTTTCCCGTAAGATTTTCCTTAATTGTCTTGGCGCAGATTTTGTCGGCCTTTCCGGGACATTGCAGAATTTGCTTGGTTTTCTGAATTTAGCGGAATTAGGTATCGGTTCTGCTATAGGATATGTTCTATATAAGCCATTATTTGATAAAGATCAGGTAAAAATAAATGAGATAATCTCAGTAATGGGTTATCTCTATCGTTGGATCGGTATTATTATTCTCGTCAGTGGTCTGATTCTTTCTTTCTTTTTGCCGCTTATATTCCCTGATAGAGATACCGGTTTTGATCTTCCGGTTGTTTATTTTGTCTATTTCGCGTTTCTTATATCCTCATTAATTGGCTATTTCATCAACTACCGTCAAAATCTACTTGGAGCAGATCAGCGTAATTATGTAGTCACTGGTTATTTCCAGACTATAAATATTATAAAGATCGTTCTCCAGATGGCGGTGGCTTACTATACTGGAAACTACTATTTATGGGCTATCGTTGAAGTCTCATTCGGTATATTATATTCATTTATACTCAATTGGAAGATCAATCAAACTTATCCCTGGCTTAAAACAGAAGTTTCCAGAGGCCGAGAATTGCTCAAGATTCATAACCAGGTGCTTGTAAAAACCAAGCAGTTATTCATTCAAAAAATAAGTTACTTCGTACAATACCAGACAGTTCCTTTTCTGACATATGCTTTTGTGAATCTTCAGATAGTCGCTTTTTATGGCAACTATACGATAATAACTGATAAGATAGCTCAATTTGTAAATTCTTTTCTTGAAAGTAGCGGCGCAAGTATAGGTAATCTAATAGCCGAAGGCAATCGGGCGAAAATATTGAATCTATTCTGGGAGCTGCTTTGCATGAGGTATTTTATAGGTGGTTTATTCTCATTCGCGATACTTATCTTAATTGATCCCTTTATCCAGATCTGGTTGGGATCTGAATATATACTGCCTGATATAGTCATTTATCTTATTGTCATCAATGTTTTTTTGGGTTACACCAGAGGCGGGGTGATGCAATTCCTTTTTGGATACGGAATGTTTGCAGATATCTGGGCTCCGATTTCAGAAATCGTAATTAATCTGACAGTCGCTATTTCTTGTGGTGCGAAATGGGGTTTGCCGGGTGTTCTTTTAGGAGGTATTTTAAGTCAGTTGCTGATCGTAGGGATATGGAAACCGACCTATCTGTTCCGGAAAGGTTTTAAGGAACCGGTATGGCATTATTGGCTTGGCGTTTTGAAATTATTGATCTGTGTATCAGTTCCGGCAATAATAATCTCTCAATTGATAATACCGTATCTCCATATAAATCCCGGCGCCGGATACATGTCATGGGTTTCATATGCGCTCATCAATGTTGGCCTATATGCCCTCCTTACACTCTCCACAATGTATATGACAAACTCGGGAATGAGACGATTTGTAAACAGATTTATCAAGATAAATTCTAAATATTAATTAGCGATATGAATATAATAGGAATCATACCGGCTAGATTTAAATCTACCAGATTTGAGGGAAAGCCACTGGCCGACATTTGTGGCAAACCAATGATTTGGTGGGTGTATCGACAATTCTTACTAGCCAAGGGTATCAATGAAGTCTATGTCGCAACTGATGATTCTCGAATTTCTGATGTATGCGAAAAATATGGCATGAAGTATATAATGACTTCAGATAGCCATCCAACGCATTTGGATCGTTTGGCAGAAGTCGCTGAAAAAATTGATGCTGATTTTTACATCAATATTAATGGTGACGAACCCCTGATGATGCCAGAATATATCGAGTGTCTGATCCCGACAGAACATATCAATCCACAAAGTTTCTACTTTGCGAATGCTATGACAAAGATAAAGAAGCCGGTGGAAGTAAATGATGTCTCTCGAATTAAAATTGCTACGGATAAAGATGGAAATGCATTATATATGGCGCGTGTCCCCATACCCTATCCAAAGGCCAGCTCAAACTTCGATTATATGAAGTTTGTCGGGATTCAATGTTTTTCTCGCAGTGCACTTCTATATTGTGGCGTAACACCACGTGGACATCTTGAAAGTATTGAAGATATAGATGAATATCGATTCATTGAAAACGGAAAGAAAGTTAAAATGGTAGAGATTCCGGCGGAAACATTGTCTGTTGATACCAAAGCTGATTTAATCGTTGTTCGAGATGTAATCAATCGTCGAATAAAAGAAGGTATAATAATACTGTAAGTATGAGTAAAATACAAATTCTTGACTGTACGCTTCGTGATGGTGGTTATATCAATGATTTCAATTTTGGGAAGGGTGGTATTAAGAAAATCATTGGTAAACTGACTGTCGCAGGGATAGATATTATCGAGACTGGCTTTCTTGAGAATGGAGAGTATGATTCGGATTGTTCTATATATAATACTGTTGAGCAAATATCAAAATTTATACCTGAAGATCGTGGAAATTCTATGTATGTTGCCATGGCTTGTTATGGCGAGTATGACATAGAACAACTTTCACCATATGACGGAACATCGATTGATGGCATAAGAGTAACCTTCCATTACAATGAGATAGAGGCCGCATTAGAATATTGTCGTGAAATTCAAGCAAAAGGATATAAAGTATTTGTACAGCCTGTTGGAACGAGCAGCTATTCTGATGAACAGCTACTTAAATTGATAAAAAAAGTAAACGAGATACGCCCTTATTCGTTTTATCTCGTGGACACACTTGGTCTCATGCATGAAGATGAGGTTATGCGATTCTTTTATTTGATAAATCATAATCTTGCTTCGAGTATTCATATGGGATTTCATTCCCATAATAATCTACAGTTGTCCTTCTCCAACTGTCAGGCTTTGGTATCAATTGAATCAGACAGAACAATCTCATTGGATGCTTCGGTATATGGAATGGGCCGAGGCGCCGGCAATCTGAACACTGAGCTTATTGCGAACTATCTCAATGAACATTGTACCGCGAATTATGAAATAGAGCCTCTTCTTGAAATTGTAGATGAGCATATTGTGAAAATTAAGAGAGAACATGAATGGGGGTATAGTGTTCCATATTATCTTGCTGCAATCAATGGTTGTCATCCCAATTACGCAGCCTATCTGTCAGGTAAAAATACTTTAAATGTAAGGTGTATCTCAGCAATTCTTCACATGTTGGAACCAGAGAGCAGAGCTCTCTTTAATAAAAATCTTATTGAAGAAAAGTATCTTCAGTTCCAAAGCAATGAGATTGATGATCGTGACGCTCTTGCAAAACTTACATCTTATATTGCTGGGCATAATGTACTTTTATTGGCTCCAGGTGAATCAATAAGAAAAGATGCCGAAAATATAATTAAGAAAGCTGAAGAAAATAATTGTATTATCATTAGTACATCCTTTGTCCCGGATTTTATTAATCCTGATTTTGTGTTTATTAGTAATCTTAAGCGATATAATACGACATTTAATCCATCAAAGAAGAAGGTCAACTTGATCAATACTTCAAATATCAAGATTACCAATAATTCGATTCAGGTGAATTATTCTTCGCTGCTTAATCCCGATGATCGGGTACGAGACAATTCAAGTCTTATGCTTCTTAATCTATTGATGAAGCTAAAGCCATCAAAAGTTTTTATTGCTGGAATGGATGGATATTCTGTTGATAAGACAAACTATTATCAAGACAGACTTACAATGGAACACGACAAGGAAAAAGCATGCGGACTCAACAGCTCAATTTCAAAGCGTCTTAAGCAAATCGGTGGACAATTGGATATCTGTTTTATAACTCCAACTCTTTATCTCTAAAATAATGGATATCTGTAATGGAATTAAGGAAGTCATATTGTCAAATCTTCCGCAAATTCTAAAACTTAGAACTACCGGAAGACTAAAACCTGATAACTCATTTGTTTCTGACGGTGATTTGTTGTGTCAGAAATTAATTTTCGATTGGATTGAAAAGAACGTTAACTCTTCATATATCATAATTAGTGAAGAAGCTGAAAATAACCTTGCTGAAATTGATAATGTTGAGTTTGTAATTACAGTTGATCCAATTGATGGCACTGAAAACTATATTTCCGGTCTTAAGGAATGGGGGGTGGGACTCTCGGTTTATCATAAAGGGATTCATTATCAGTCTATGATTCTGCTTCCAGAGATGAATATCTGTGTTTGTACCGGAGAAAAGATTGAAAAAATCAAGACATCTCGTATTTGTGGGTTGTCGTCTTATATGACTCCAAAAGATTTTGAGACTCTTGAGAAAAGTTTCGAGTATCGTATAATGGGATGCTGTATGTATAATATGTACAACGTCATAAAAGGCAGTTATTGTAGGTTTCAACATATTAAGGGTTGTTATTCCTGGGATATTCTTCCTGGGCTAAACATCGCAATTGAAAATGGACTGTCGGTCAAAATAAACGATCATCCATATGCTGGAGAATTTCTCATACCTGGGGTTAAATATAAATTTACTGTGGATAATTTATGATGAGACATCCGAGAGTTTTTGTAACTGGGAGTCTTTGGTCCTTACTTACTTACCTGTTAGTAAGCAGTGAAGAAGAGATCGTCCGTACTAAATATTTCTTTACGGATAAGGGTATTCACGAATCTGTGAGAAAGAACTTTAATCATCATGTGCTTAATATATCATGGGATGATAAAGTTCATTGGAGATTAACTCAACTGATTTACATATTTGGTCCGCTTTATTACCGTATACGTTTTCCATATTTAATGTTTGCTGATATTTATGGAATAGATCAAGGTTGGGCAATTCGTTCTGTTATAGGCCGGAATGAATATACTCTTATTGAGGATGGTATTTTGGACTATACGGTTAATCGAGATATTCCCGATCAATCGAGGGACTGGCTGCGACGATTTCTTTGGGGGCCGGTTTACAAACATGATTTTGGCCGCAATGCCAAGTGTAAACATATAATTCTGACTCAGCCATTTTCTAATCCAGTTCTTGCTAAAAAAGCCAAGCGTTATGATCTTTCTGAATTATGGAAGAATGCTTCAGAGACAAAAAGAATATTAATATTGGACAAATTCAACTTGACCCAAGAAGATGTTGCATTGATGTCTAAAAGACCGGTGATTTTATTGACGCAGGCTCTTTCTGAAGACGGCATTTTTAGTGAAAAGGAAAAGATTGAATTTTATCGTGAAATGGTCAAACCTTATGGGTTGGAAAATGTACTGATAAAGCCTCATCCAAGGGAAAGAACAAATTATAAAGAATCCATACCGGAGTGTATGACGATGGATAAGATAGTTCCATTTCAGCTATTCTCCCTATTGGGTCTAAATTTCAGGACTGTAGTAACAGTCTGTTCCGGATCTGCTTTAAGCCTTCAAAACAGCGATGTCATAATTGATTTCAAAGGATCTGAAATAGATACAAGAATAGTTGCGAAATATGGTGTAATAACTAAAGAAAGCTATATGTAATATGGTGTCTGTAATTGTTCCTTCATATAATCTCGAATTATATATCGGGAATTGTTTGGATTCTTTGAGTCATCAAACCTATTCGGATTTAGAAATAATTGTAGTTGATGATGGAAGTACAGATGGTACTGTAGACGTCGTAACTAAAAAATTACAACTTGATAGTAGAATTAAATTATATGTACAGGATAACGGCGGTGCAGCTCGTGCAAGAAATAAAGGGTTTCAGATAGCGCAAGGTGAATACATATGTTTTGTCGATGGCGATGATATGCTCGACATAAAAACTATAGAGGAAAATTTATGTGTTCTTGAAAACGATTCTTCTATTGACTGGGTCGCTTTTTCTATCATTAGAACGGATGCAAATGGTAATCCAATTTCTCTTTCCGGAATATACGGTAATATTATATTTACCGAACCAATAGTTCTTAATGCAGAAGATTTCGTTCCCGCTTTTTATTATAAAAAGTTATCAGGTGTATGTTGTGGAGCAATATATCGAAAGTCTTCGATATCTGATATTAAATTTCCTGAAGGCGAATACTATGAAGATGGGTTTTTCTTTACAGACTTACTTAGTATTACATCAAAGGGATATTTATCAAATAAGGGGTGCTATTTTTATGTCCATAGGCCAGGCTCATCTCAGTTGAAGAAACTGGATAGAGAACACTTGGAATCTGACGTAAGGTGTAGTACCAAGAGGCTACAGCAATACCGTGAACGATTTCCACAATATGAGAATTTTTATAAAGATTGGGAAAATAAATTATACTATTTCTATAAGAATGAGGCCGTAAAAAAAACAGAAGGCGCTGACGAAATTTTCAATTTTTTTTTAACAAAGATGAAACATGCTCATGATGTTAAATATGCGACAGAATTGAAATTTATACTATATCGTCTATTTGGGTATAAAAATCTACAAAGAATTCTTCAAAAGTTCTGTAATTAATACATAACAATAAAATTATATAATAATATTATTATTTCAATAGATTGACCTACATATTTGTAACTCGAACAATGAGGAAAAAGGTTTCTAATCTCGTAAATAAAGATTACAGACATGATCTTGCGATGCTTCGGTTGTTATGCATAACAATCGTTGTATTCTTCCATGCTTATGGCATGATGTATGCAAGTCATTTTTCTGAATCCACGTCGATGACTTACCGTGTAAAGTATGAGTTCTTTAATCAGACATATCTCATAAATATTGCGATGCCAATGTTTATTTTCATAAGTGGTTTTTTGTTTGGTGGCCAACTCATGAAAAAACAACCAGTTTCATTTATAAAAATGGTTAAAAGCAAATTTATGCGCCTTATGTTGCCATTTTTTGTATTTGCTATTTTATTTATGTTCACCCAGAATGCGGCATCGCTTAAACCGTTTTATCAATGGACATATTCTCACCTATGGTTTCTTCCTATGTTATTTTGGTGTTTTATCTCCACATGGTTTCTTCGACCATTAATTTTGAATCGATTCGCATATGTGAGTGTCCTTACTTTGATCGGTTTGTTTGTAATAGCCATTCCGGGGAAAATCTTTCCAATGATTATTGGTTTGCACAATATCAATGTATGGCTTTGTTGGTTTGCACTTGGGGTATGGTTTTATAAATATGAAGATGTTTTATTGCCAAAATCTACTGCTTTAAAAATCGGGTTAATCGTGCTTGGCCTAGGTGCTTTCATTGCTATAATGACTCTCTTTCCGCAGGAATATGGGGAGCAAACTGTATGGGGAATTATAGCTACGATATCGGCTATTTACTCGTTATGGACTCTTTTCGCTTGGATTCCTTGGCAAAATTTTGTCGTTACTGATTTCCTTATGACGCTTAGTGCATGTAGCTTTGGAATATACATATTTCACAACTGGCTGGAAGCCCATATGGTTTCACGCACTGCGCAACGCCTGTTGTCTCTCGAATATTTTGCGCAAGAGCATATAAATCTTTATCCATTATTATTTTCGGTTGCTGCATTCATTATATCTTTTGCTATAACATGGGTGCTCCTGAGATTCAAAATTGGTCGTAAGCTTATTGGATGAATACAAAAGATATAATACGACAGATACACATAAGATATTTACGATTTTGCGGAAATTTGAGACCGCAAATCGAGCCAAAAGGCCGTGTGTTAATTGTTGCTCCGCACCCTGATGATGAAGTGATTGGTTGCGGCGGTTTGATTGCCCGGCTGGTCGGCGAAGGACAAACTCCGCACATAATAATAATGACAGGTGGGGAAAGTTCACATAGAAGTTGTTGTCAGACTTCGGATGACGATATAAAAACTGCAAGACGTAGACTTACACGGAATGCCTTGAATATATTGGATATGAAAGAAGAATATATCCATGAATTGGATTTTCCCGATGGTGGAATCTCTGCAGCGCATCCTGGAGCCGATAAACTGTCTCGCCTTATTTCAAGGATTTCGCCCGATATGGTATTTGTGCCTCATTTGGGCGAGGGCTGGCCCGACCATATCAACACCGCCGAAATTATAAAAGATATGGTATCTGCCAATACCCAGATATACGAATATTGCGTATGGATGTGGTATTATAACGTATGGCGTGGCTTGAATTGGAAGAATGCATTTCGCCTGACCATGTCATCCGAAGAGCATCGATCGAAACTCGCAGCGATGGAGGCATATATAAAACCTTTGGCACCATGTAGAAAGCCCTGGAGCGGCGATTTGCCTGAAATTTTTATAAATGCCAATAGCGGAAATACAGAATTGTATTTTAAAGTGATTTGAAATCTGTAATCGTTATCGAAGATTCGACAAATAATACTCTCAATTAAATTATGCGACATAAGACCGCAATAATATTAGGAGACTCATTCAATAATACACTTGGGCTCATTCGTAGTCTTGGAGAAGTGAATGTGAAAGTGGTTTTGATTCTTGTCGGAGATGATCGTCTCTTCGTAAGTAAAAGCAGATACGTCAAGGAAGTTCATAAGATTTCTTCACTTAAAGAAGTCGATAATGTCCTTAAGAGTTTATCAAATCAATATAAAGATAGTTTTCTTATCACGTCTAACGATAAATCTGCTAAATGGATTGACGATAATGAACAATGGCTTTCAAGGTTATTTATCACTCCTATGCGAGGAAAACGATTGGGCAGGTTGTTCGAGAAACCCGATCAATGCCGTTTAGCGGAAGAGTATGGCATTACAGTGCCAAAATCTTTGGTTTACAATCGGAATTCTTCATTTCCGACTTGTTTGAATTATCCGATATTATTAAAACCGGTCGATAGTAACGCTGGTGAAAAATCAGATATTCATATATGTCGATCTGAGGAAGAGGTACGCACAGCTTTACAGCAAGAGTCTTCATGTCAATCATACATCGTACAGGAATATATCGAAAAAGAGTATGAGATAAACATGATTGGAGTTAGTACGGACTGGGGGGTAGTTGTTCCGGGCGGAATAATGAAACTGCGACATTATCCCACAATTTATAGCCCTTGCTCTTATGGTAAATTTCTGTCTGCCGGTGAATTGGGCGTTGATGTTGAATCAATAGGACGTTTGATTGAATCTATTGGTTTCCATGGGCCTTTCAGTGTAGAGTTTCTTCGTAAGAATGGTAAGAATTATTTTATGGAGATTAATTTCCGTCATGATGGTCTTGCCTATACAGCAACTGCTGCGGGAGTTAATCTTCTTAAAATGTATGTTGAAGGTAAGCCTCTGCAATATACTCTCCGACCGACATATATGATGGATCTTTCATCAGACTACTGCCATGTCAAGGACGGTAATCTCAACCGAAGTGTTTGGATAAAAGATTTTATTAAGACAGGTTGTCAGCTCAACTTCAATTTGTGTGATCCATTGCCTACCATAAAATATTATTTAGCGAAATTGATAAGATAATGAAGGTGTTGGTCTGCATACCGTGTCTGCAAAATGGCGGGACTGAGGTCCAGACTCTGAGTCTAGTAGAGGCTCTTGTCGCTGCCGGACATAAGCCTGTTGTAGCATGTTATTTTGAACATGAAGACGGCATGGTGGAGCGTTTTCGTCAAGCGGGTGCTTATGTGATACTGCTGTCTCCTGGAAGTAATAGACCAAAAGGAATAAAAGCTACTGTGAAGTTCTTATGGAAGAATTTCAAACAGATCATTCGGGAGGTTCGTCCAGATGTTGCGCACGTTCAGTATATGGCTCCAGGGGCGATTCCTATATTGATTCTCAAATTACTTGGAGTATCCAAAATAATCGTAACGACTCATACGGCCGCAGATATCTATGGTCGGAATGGCCTGCGACTGATAAAATTTCTAACTTATACGTGTATTAATGCGTTCCAATGTATTACTCTAAATGCAGAGAAAGGATATTTTGGAACCTCTTCTATATTTAATGGTACTTTAAAGCGACATTTTACTATCTATAACGCGCTGCCTTCTCATATTTCTATCGCCGATAAGCCAAAGAGCATAGTAAATGATACTATTACAGTTGGCGTGGTAAGCAGACTTGCAGAGATAAAGGGCATGGATTTAGTTATTCCTGCGTTTGAAAAGGCTCGCGAGCACGATGAGCGGCTTAAACTTTTAATTGTAGGAGATGGAGACTTACGTCAGTTGATGGAATCTCAGGCTGCAGAATCACGTTTTTCTTCGAATATTGAATTTGTTGGTATGAAGCCTCAGACTGAGCTTCAAGAGTGGTATGATAAAATAGATATATTGCTTATGCCTTCTCGCTCTGAAGGCTTCGGACTCACAGCTCTTGAAGGCATGGCTCGTGGTTGCGTGCCTGTTGTAGCAAACGTTGGTGGACTTCCGGAAGTAGTAAGATTCGATACTAATTTACTTCATAAGCCAAAGGAGGTGAATGCTATTGCCGAGAGAATTTTTCAATTATGTTATAATCCAAATCGGTTAGGAGAATATAAATTAAAATCATTACAGTCTGCATGCTTATTTTCTGGGGTAGTTTATAAAAATCACATAAAACAACTTTACGATAAAATTTAAGAAATTTAATGGTATTTGTTTTAAGTCTCATATTGTTAATTGCTTATACGTATATAAGTATAAAGATATTGAAAGGTGATTATGAGAATAACAGAATATTATCTGTATCCTCATGTCCTGAAGAATATTATGAGATGAATTCATTGATGTATTATCTCATCTTTGTTATTGTTTCGGCGCCCTTATTTCTTGTACCACCTTTTTCTTTAGCTAAATATGCAGTATATTTTATAGCACTTTTGATACTTCTGAAAAATAGACAATTAAGAATTCCTAATAGTTGGATTTCGCGAAATTACTGGTTATTCTTTATGTGGTTAATTTTTAGCGCAATGAGGAGTAATCAGTATTCAGAGTCAATAGCACTTCTGATTAAATATATGATCCCAATTTTGTCATTATACCTAGGATATTCTGCTGTAAAACAAAAATATGATATATATTATCTGATTCGTTTTGTTTTGATAGGAGTTTTAGTATATACTTTTTTGATAGGAGGGTTAGCTGCAAAATTTTATCGATGGTTTTATTTCTCACCAATTGGTGATCAATTTCTAAAATATGCTGGATTTGCAGATTATCAAACCTCTCTTTTTGTAATGCCGTTTATTATGGTATGGATTACGGGAGAAAAAAAATGGTATTTGGTTGGAGCTGCAATGTTATTATCTACAATTCTTGAAGTTGTTCGTACAGGATTAGGCGGAATGTTTATTGTTATAACAATCTTTCTTTTTTATAAACATAAATGGAAATCAATGCCATTAATTGGGATGATTGTGGCTGGAATGATAGCTATAGTTCTTTTTGTACCTGACATAAATCAAAAATTTTTTGGAGAGAATGCCGGAAATGTAAGTACTGAATCCATTATTAAAGATGACGCAATGTCCTTTGATAATATTCAAAATAATGGACGAGAGTTCATGTGGACAATTGTCATGAATAAATGTTACAAAGGTCACGAAATATTTGGATCTGGATTAGGGAATGCGGTTACTTATTTGAAGTATCTTAAAGAAAATGTAATCAATATGGCTAATATGTCCGTCTTGTTACATAATGATTATGTCCAAATTATGTGTGATACAGGACTAATTGGATTATGTCTACTAATTTTTTTCTTTATAACATTAATGTATTCCATCACTAAAACAATTTGGAATAACGATGATTTTTATGTGAAAGTAACTGGGATAATGGCTATTGCCTCAATGTGTGGTGTTGCATTTTCTATGGGATTTGACAATGTAGTTTCTCATTCTATGACATCATTGATTATGCCATTTATTTTTACTGGTATCTATTTAAAAACTGTTGAATTATCAGAATATGACGAATTATCTTAGTAACAAATTGAGAGTGATTTCATTTATGTTAATTTGTATGGTTGTATTATTGCATGCTCAAATAATTCAATTATCGCCAGATGGTATCTCAGTTTTTATTCAGGAGTTGTTTACTGGAAAAATTACAAAGATTGCTGTATCATCCTTTTATGCCATTTCAGGATTTTTGTTTGCATATTCAATAGATGAAGATAAAAAGATAGAAGTTTTCAGAAACAAAATTAAAAAAAGAGTAAAGACCTTATTAGTTCCATATTTTATTTGGAGCACTGTTTGTACGTTATTTTTATGTATAGCCCAACTGCTAATGCCGTCAATTTTTGGTACATCTAAATTGATAATGGAATATGACTTTAATGATTATATAAATGAATTTATTATAAATCCTACTATTGCTTACCAACTTTGGTTTTTACGTGATTTATTTATTGTGTCGATTTTATCTCCCGTATTATATATATTATTAAAGTATCTAAGAGGATGCTTTATTATATTTTTGTTTTTACTTAATCTTATATTTTGGAAAATTGGTTTTCTATCAATTGTTTCTGTGACTTTTTTCTCAACAGGAATGTATCTTGCAATGTTTCGTAAGAACTGGCCTGAATATATTGTTTCCAATAGATTATGGTGGTTTATTCCGTTGTTCTGGATTAGTTTAAATTTATTTTTAGTATATGTTGAATATGACTCTTTAATTCTATTTTTTATTAATAAGATATTAGGTATTATATCTATATGGGTTGCCTATGATTTATTATATGAAAAGTATATTGAGAGATGGCTAACAGTTGATGTATTTTCTTTTACATTTTTGATATTCATACTACATGAACCAACACTTACGCTTTTAAAGAAGCTTTATATCAAGGGGATTGGAGTAGATTCGATTATAACATCATTATTTTTTTACTTTTTCAGTCCATTGGCATTAATATCAGGGATAATATTTGTTGGACGTTTTTTTAAGACAAGACGTCCTAATACATATAATTTATTGACTGGAAGCCGATAAATTATAATTAGCTCAGTAATGATAAGCATTGTTGTCACAGCATATAATGTCGATGGATATATAGCAAAATGTCTTGATAGTATTATCGGGCAATCGTTTAAAGATATAGAAATAATTGTTGTTGATGATGGTAGTACCGATAAAACTTCTGATATATGTAATGAATATGCTCGTCGCTTCGATAATGTAAGGATTCTTCATACAGATAATAATGGTATTTCTGTAGCGAGACTTAATGGTGTTAAATGTGCTGCAGGTGACTGGATAATGTTTGTTGATGGAGATGACCTTCTTCCAACATACTCATTAGAGGTCCTCTATATGCTAAATAAGGAAAGGTTTGATATTATAGGTGGAAATATAGCTTTGGAAGGCAATGTTGTAATATCATATCCATGTTCTGTTTTAAAAAGTCGGGAGGAATATCTTGTTTCATTATTGGACTCTAATACATATCCTGGCTGTTGCGCTAAACTGATTCGAAAAGATTTATTTGTAGGATTTAATGGTTTTGACAAGAGTATAACACAGAATGAGGACTTACTCATGATGAGTTTACTTGCAGAAAAAGCAGAAAGTATATTTATACAGAATCAATTACCTGTTTATCACTATTTAAGTAGGCCGGGAAGCGAGTCTAAAAAGTGTTCTCAGCCTATATGTTCCTGGATTTCTTTATTTAAAGAGCTTAAAAAAGTCGTAATATCTTTTAATTCGAGTAGTTTAAATATTGCTTATTCTTCATACGTGATTAATAGACTATTCCATTTTTGCGTTCAAAGAGGAAATTACATAAATGTGGATCATCTAAATGTCGTGCAAATTATAGACTTGACTAATCTGGAATCGTTACCTGAAATATCTCGTAAGAAATTAAAATGCATCAATAGTCTTTTTCGACAACATATTGTTCGCCTGCAATATATGGTTCTTAATGGAATCAAGATGATGGGACGGAGGGTAATATATAAGATGCTGAAATTAGGGAAAGAACAAGTGCTCGGCAAACTTTATTAAGCTATGATATCTATTATAATACCGTTATATAACAAAGAAAAAACGATTGTAAGAACTTTGCGCTCAATCCTTGCACAGAACGTTGATGATTATGAAATAATAATCGTTGATGATGGTTCTACTGATAAATCCTTGGCCAAAGTCCATACAATAAAAGATGATCGGATAAAAGTGATTTCACAAAGAAACTCAGGGGTATCTGCGGCTAGAAATAGAGGAATAAAGGAAGCTAAAGGAGAATATATCGGTTTTATAGATGCAGATGATGAATGGGATGTTGACTATTTAGAATCTCAATTGTTTTTGATTAATAATTACAATGATTGTGATGTCTTTAGTACAAATTATAGATTTGAGGATTTTCGGGGCACTAAATATAAAACAATAATTAATAGATTGCCATTTGAGAATAAGACAGATGGGGTTTTGACAAATTATTTTGAAGTGTCGTCATGCTCTCATGTCCCCGTATGGACATCTGCTGTGATAATTAAAAGGGAAGCTCTGCTTGATGTAAATGGGTTTCCAGTAGGTGTTAAATCTGGAGAAGATTTATTGACATGGGCTAAACTGGCTGTTAAATTTAAAATAGCATATACAGTTACACCACATGCAACATATCATTTAGATGAAGGTTATGAATATGGTGCAGAGCCTGTTAGACGACAAGATGCTGGAGATCCGGTAGGTGCGGAATTAGACGAGTTATATAGAAAAAACAGTGATGTTATCGGATTAAAAAAATATCTATCGCATTGGCATAAGATGAGAGCATCTGTCGCATTACGGTTTGGTGAATGTAAAGAAACTATTAAAGAGTGTATTATTGCATTGAAATATAATCCGGTAAACATAAAAGTATTACCCTTTATTATACTCGCAATTACTCCAGTTCCATTAAGGAAACGCATTGTCGGCTTAAAAAAACATTGATTATCCATATAGTCTGTCAAGTGTTACTGAGACACTAAATCGACAGCGAAATCGATATTGATGAAGAAGTTGCTGTTTTTTGCTTCTGATTATAAAATTGGATTGAGTGGACTGCTCACCGATCAATTAATTTCAATCCATAAGGCCGGTGTCGATGTTTTTGCTGTGGCAGGAGAAAATCAATGCGAAGACGAAGATGAATTGCGGATTATCCAAAAAGGGATTAAAATAGTGCGTATAAAGGGTTTGGATAGTCATGAAGACTTTGGACGATTGGTCGGTACCATAAGGCATATAGTCCTTCTTAATGATATTGATATTATTCATGTTCAGAATAATTGGCAACTTGCAATAGCTGCATTTGTCAAACAGTTTTGTCGTTTTAAACGACATGTCGAGATAGCTTATACTCTTCATGGTTTTAGACATAACAGTATTATAAAATCTTTCTTTGCCAGGAAAATCATAGGATTTGGTTTGTTCCTTTGGGCAGATTATATTATATGTTTGTCAAAATATTGCGAAAGAAAGTTTCGTCTGCTGTCAAACAAAATCTCAGTTATACCACTTGGAATAAGAGACGATTTTTTTCTTGAGGAATATGTAAATTCCGACATAAAATCTCTTAAAATTATTTTTCCCGCACAATTTCGGAAGGGTAAGAACCAAGAAATGATAATCAGGGCTTTTGCTGATTATGTCCGCAATTTCAATGATTTAAATTCTACTCTTACATTACCGGGAGATGGCCCTTTACGGGAGAAAATGATAGAACTGACCGAAAATCTTAATCTGAGTAGGCAAATACTATTTCCAGGATCTCTTCCAAGGGGTAAAATCAAAGAATTATATATATCAAATAATGTAGCAATAGTTGCCAGTAATAGTGAGACGTTCGGATTAAGTATCGTTGAACCATTTGTAATAGGGCGATTAATTATTTCTACTCCTGTTGGGATTGCTTCAGAGATTATAACGGTTAACACTAATGGCTATATTTTTAATACTGAAAAAGGACTAACCGAGATACTTGGCTTTCTTGCAGTCAATAGGGATAAATTTGATGAAATTGGACGAAATAACTATCAGTTGAGAGAGCAATTCTCTTGGACAACTGTGACTAATCAATATTGTGAAGTATTACAATTGAGATAGCTGACGATAATAATGATTAGATTTTTAAAAATAGCGATATCAATTCCAAGAACTCTATGGTTCAATATCCACTATCTCCCGGCCCGACAGGCAGTGAAATTTCCAATTTGGATAGCTAATAATGTTAGAATAAAAGAACTTCACCGTGGGTGTTTGGAACTGCATGGGAAATTAAAGGTCGGTCTTATAAGGATTGGTTATCACGAAGCGGATGGTGTTGATACTTGTAGTGTGCATACTGTTATTAATGTTGCTAAGTCGGGGCGACTTGTGTTCAAAAATGATGCGCATATAGGTCAGGGAGCAATTATCCGTGTCAATGATAACGGAAAGATTACTTTTGGGGATAATTTCGCGATATCCGGCACCACATCGATTATAGCATCTAAATCAATAACATTTGGTGATGATGTGCAGTTGAGTTGGAATTCCCTTATAATGGATAGCGACGCTCATAGGATATTTGATTCGAGTGGTAATTGGATAAACCCGTCAAAGGAAATTAATATTGGCAATAAAGTATGGATTGCTGCCAATACAACAATAATGAAAGGTGTCAATATCGCCGACAATGTCATTATTGCCGCAAATTCTATGGTAAATAAATCTTTTGCGGAAAGTGGTGTGATTATTGGGGGGCAACCTGCAAGGCCTATAAAGAAATTTGCCTATTTCACTATCTGAACCGATGATAGATGATATAGATAGGATTGATACAGATTTTTCGGTTCTTAAAGCCGCAATTTAAAGTCACAATGAAAATATTGCTCGTCCATAATGATTATGGAAAGTACTCCGGGGAAGAGGCCGTGGTTGATAGGATGGCTCTGATGCTGGGCGCTCTCGGGCATGATGTCGCTCAATTGCGTATGACAACATCAGGATTGCGGGAGTCCCTGTCCGGTAAAATGCGTGGTTTCATTTCAGGTATCTGTTGTCCTTCCGGAGTCAGGGCCATGCGCCAGGCTATTGAGCGGGAGAAGCCCGATGTTGTCAATGTCCATAATCTCTATCCCTTTATATCTCCGGCAGCCCTTCGGGAGTGCAAGAAAGCTGGAATTCCCGTCGTGATGACAATCCATAATTTTCGGCTGATGTGTCCTACCGGTTTGTTCATGCGCGATAACAGGCCATGTGAAAAATGTCTTGAGCATGGCAACGAATGGCGCTGCGTATGGTATAATTGCGAACATTCCTTGCTCAAGTCCATCGGTTATGCAGCCCGTAATGCCGTTGCCCGGATCAATCGTCATTATAAGGATTGTGTCGATTATTTTGCATGCATTACAGATTTTCAGCGTCATAGCCTCGAAAAAGCCGGCTTTGATTCCCGTAGACTTATTCTGATCCCGAATGCTGTCGATATTATCGATGAGCCGCTCCCGCCTGTAGGAGATTATGTTGGCTATTGCGGACGTCTCAGTCGTGAAAAGGGTATAGATCTAATCCTCGAGGTTGCAAAAAGACATCCGGATATTCCGTTCAGATTAGCCGGAGAATGTCGTGATTCGGACCTTATAGACAATCTACCCGATAATGTCACTCTTATGGGTTATCTGAGCGGAAACGATATTGTCGAATTTTACCGTAATGCCCGCTTCTTGGTTATGGCGTCACGCTGGTATGAAGGTTTTCCAATGTCGATCCTTGAAGCTGCCCAACATTTTAAGCCGACGGTCGGTCCCGATCACGGCGGTTTCTCCGAAATAATCGGATATGGAGAAAATTCAATCGGACAATTGTTTACTCCTGGAGATGCAATATCCCTTGAGGATATTATTGTTAGATTATGGAGAAACAAGGAAAAAAGTATACGGTATGGTTTAGCCGCTCACGATAAACTGATCCATGAATACTCGACAGATGTCATATCTCAGAAATGGGATGATCTTTTGAAAAAAATAATTAAATAAATTCGAACATTCAGCTCGTTAAAATTATCACATTGATTTATAAGGATATAATACATGGACACATATTTTAATATTAGCTATGAATTTGATCGAATACGGATTCAAGATGCCATCGCTGAACGTGTTGTCCGGCCTGGTTCTGACTACATATGTGTGGCCGACGGTGTCATCTTGAATACAGCCAATAGATGCAAGCCTTATCTTGATGTTGTGAATGGCGGTATGTTTTCTATTTGTGACAGTAGTTATGTGCCATTGTATATAAAGTGGATTTATGGTAGACAGTACGGCCAGTACTGCGGCAGCGAGATTTTCAGAGATATTGTCGGGAGTCGGCGCTACCGCATGATCTTCCTCGGTACCCAGCAGAACATTCTGGACGGACTGAAGAAAAACCTCACCGCCATCAATCCCGATGTAGCCGACA
>ERZ836877.2716-NODE-2716-length-21950-cov-15.852478_pt1 | contig 21950 bp, 17 predicted proteins | sample MGYA00519469_ERZ836877 | MGnify/ENA primary metagenome ERZ836877 (study PRJEB31850, sample SAMEA3708809) | human gut metagenome | biome: human gut; feature: human-associated habitat; material: faeces | place: China | collected 2014 ... | reverse complement strand
GTTGTCCTGATGGAAAAGGCTGACTTCGGCGTTTCCATGGTGGTCGCGCCTGCATACCTTCTTTACCGTTGGCTGTCTCCCGTGTGGAGCTTCGTCACCTTCGGCATGGCGGAATACTGCTTGCAGGCGGTGCTGCTGCTCGCTATGCGCCTGCTGCTGCGGCGCTTCCGCGTGTCATATCTCTTCTCCTTTGTCACGGCGGTCGTCTACGGCTTTGTGCTGGACGCTTTCATGCTGCTTGGCGCCGCGCTTCCGGCGGGCAGCGTCTGGCTGCGCGTGATCTACTATGCGCTGGGGATGCTTTTTTGCGCGGCCGGTGTTTCCGCCATGTTCCACACCTATATTTCACCCGAGGTCTACGAGCTATTTGTGAAGGAGGTCTCCGCCCATTTTGGTGCAGACATCAACCGGTTCAAAACCGGGTATGACTGCGTGAGCTGTCTTGTCGGCGTGGCGATGAGCTTTCTTGCCTTCGGACTTTGGCACTTCGAGGGCGTGAAGTGGGGGACGATCCTGTGCGCGCTGATCAACGGCTATGTCATCGGGCGATTCTCCGCGTTCTATGAAGAGCACTGGACATTTTGCGACCGCTTCCCATGGCGGAAATATTTCGCACCGGACACTGCGACGCAAACGAACGCAGAGTGAAACGCCTTGTATCTCTCCACGCCGGTGCGCAGATAAAAAAGCTGCCCTGCTTGTGCGCAGGGCAGCTTGATTATTCTTAGTAATGTTGCAGCAGGCGATTTTCGCAACTGCGTATCGCCGGTTCCTCTACGCCATTTTTACGCCATTTCTGCGTGGGGATGCGTAGGGGAATAGAAACTTATATGTTTTGACTTCAACCGAAAATGCCTGTCCTATCAAGCTTTATCGACATTTGTGCGTTTGCGGAGACTTGCAGAAACAGGCTCACTTTCGACGATTCCTAATTTCATATATCTCTATATCTCCTTAAAAAATCTTTGTTTTATGGGGTTTTGCGGCTTTTTTGGGCTTATGCCATTTTTACGCCATTTCCTCATTTGGATTTATAGGATTTCATCAGTCTATACTACAAAATTATAACAGATAGATTCTTTTCCCTCAAGGCGTTTTTTTAGAATTTTGTGGTCATATGATCTATCATTATACTGTATCCTAAGTCAAAACAGGAGGACACCCATTGGGTATCCTCCCGCCTCAAATATCTATTGGGTTTTCATCGCCTGGTCATGATATATCGTTCTTTATATTCCAGCACGGCTATTTCTCCGTATATTATACCAAGTGCCGCTTCTATCGTCGCACGGTCGGTATTTCTCATATCAATTTCGGTCACTATGGTGCCGTCTTGCATCAGCAGCAGGCGGTCGCAGTAGCTTAGGGCAAAGTTGGGGTCATGCAGGGTGATAAGCCCCGCTTGCTGCCGCTCATGCAGCGCCTCTCTTATTTTTCCCAGCACCATATGCCGGTTGACAAAATCCAATGCACTGTCCGGCTCGTCCATCAGCATCACCGGCGTATCCTGTGAAAGGGCGCGCGCCAGTATCACCAGCTGCTTCTGCCCCTCGCTTAAAGTAGCATAGTCCCGCCCTGCCAGTCCTGCCAGTCCCAAATGGGTCAGATGTTCCATGGCAATTCGGCGGTGCGCTTCCCCGGGGGAATCCAAAAGACGCAGTCGGGCGTTGAAACCCATCAGGACGACCTCCAGCACGGTTTTACCCATGATAGGACTGCCGCGCTGCGGGATATAGCTTATCAGGCGGGCGCGGCTTTTTTCGTCCAGATGGGTGGTTTCGGTCTCCCCCACCATACAACGGCCCTCTTTCATCGGCAGCAGACCGCAGGCGGCGCGCAGTAGAGTGGTCTTGCCACAGCCGTTCAGCCCCAGCAGCGCACAGAATTCCCCGCCTTCTACCGCAAGGGAAGCACCGCGGACAATTTCTCTGCTGCCATATCCGGTGTGGATATTCCGCAAAGAAAGCAATGCACTCATACCTTGCCCTCCTTGCGCTTACACATAAAGTACACCAGCACCGGCACACCGATGATGGTAGTAAGGATACTGATGGGCAGCCCACCGGCATACAGGCTGCGGGCAAAAATATCTGCCACCAGCATTACGGCAGTGCCCACCATGGCGGAAAGCACCATAGTATCGGTATTTTCCCGTTTTATCATCATGCGCGCGATGTGTGGGGCGATGAGCCCGATAAAGGAGATCAGCCCCGTAATGCTGACGATTGAGGCGACCAGCAGGGTAGAAAGGGTGAGCACTGTCAGCCTTACCCGATACAGCCGCACTCCCAGTGTCCGGCACTCCTCTTCATTCAAAGAGAGAAGCCCCACCTGACGGTGCAGCAAAAACAGCCCCACAAAACCGATCAGCCAGAACGGCAGGATAGAAAGCACCTTGGAGGCTGTGACACCCGCAAAGGAGCCCATTGTCCAATATTCAATGGCGGCCAGGTTGGATTCGCTGTCGGCATAGTACTTCAGCAGCATAATGACCGACTTGGCGACCGCCGAGATAACGATACCCGCCAGCACATAGGTAGCGGTGGTATTGGCACGGGTCGCCCGCACCAGCAGCATCACAAACGCCACGGCAAGCAGTCCGCCCGCGAAGGCGCCCAGCGCAATGCCGCCCACGCCGATGCCGACACTGACGATGGCAATGGCGGCACCCAGATTGGCACCGCTGGAAACACCGATGATATCGGGGGACGCCAACGGATTGCGAAAGATCATCTGATAAACGGAGCCGGCAACGCCCAACCCCGCACCCGCCATCACACCCATGCAGGTACGGGGCAGCCGCAGCGTGAAAAAGACCTTACGGGTCAAGGCGCTGACCTCCCCGCCGGTCAGAATAGAAATGATCTCCCGCACCGAAATGGGGTAATTGCCGATGCAGATGGAGGCAACAAAGCCCACGGCAATGCACGCCCCCACCAGCCAGTAGGAGCGGATCACGGGTTTTCGATTTTGCAGCATGGTTTCCTGCATGGTATCTCCCTCTAATTCCAAAGTGGGTTTATTGTACCGCATGTGCTGCAAAAAAGCAAACGGCGGATAGAAAAACGGGATACCGCGCTCGGCAGTATCCCGTAGGCCATTCCAAAGAGGGATCAGGCTGCTTGATCCAACGCAACATGGAAGCCGTAGAAGGTGAAGTAGAACTCATCGGCATCTGCGGCAAACTGCTCGGCGGTGTACAGCTCGGGGTGCAGGGTATGCAGCATCCACAGGGTACCCAGAATACCGGAGGGAACGGGGGAATCCCAAGCCTCAAAGCCGACGGGCATCTGATAAACGGCGCCGTTCTTCACAGCGGTCACATCGGCAAAGGTGGCGTTGTTCAGCACATCCTCTACGGTGTAGTCAGGGCTGCTTACGGCAAAGTTATCGGTAGGGATCACGATCACATCGGGGTTCATTGTCAAGAAGGTCTCGTTATCAATATCAGCCCAAGAGGTACCCTCCAGCGCATCACCGGCGTTCTTGCCGCCCGCGGTGGTGATGAGGGAAGCCTGATACATCTCCTTGGGGGCGGTGCGCAGGATATCGCTGGTGCTGCCGATATATACAACGGGCTTCTGCTCATCGGTCAGGTCCTTGGTCAGCTCGGCCACTGCCGTCAGCTTGGTGTTGTAGTACTCGATCAGCGCGGTCGCTTTCTCCATGCTGTTGGTGGCGGTGCCGATGAGAGTGAACATCTCCATCAGCTGCTCATGGCTTTCCGGCAGGACCAGCAGGGTGGCAATGCCCATCTCGGAAAGGGTCTGGGCGGTGTCCTTCTGCTTCATGGGCAGGATAACGAGATCGGGGTTGGCATTGACGCAGGCTTCCAGGTCAAAAGCCTTGGCGGAGCCGACATTGGGCAGGTCGATAAGGGCGGGAGCCGCCAGCTTGTAAATGGGGCGCTTGGCGGATTTATCCTCGATGCCGACCATCTTATCGGAAAGTCCCAGCGCGATGCAGGCAGAGGAGGAAATGTAGTAGCCGGAAACAATGCGCTCGGGCTCTTTCTCCAGGGTAACTTCGCGGCCGGCCATATCCGTCACGGTAAGGGGGTAGGTGATGGCGGGGGTGGGAGCAGGCTCGGGATCGGGGGTAGGCGCGGGCTCATTGCCGCAGGCGGCAAAGGAAGCCGCCATGATGACTGCCAGCAGCAGTGCCAGCAGTTTGTTCATACGCTTCATAAATCTTCTTTCTCCTTTTATCTAATTGTAGAATAGCGTACCGTTATTCTACTTCATGTTAAACCGTTTGTCAATATGGATTGAAAGGACTGAATCGTTTCGCAGTTCAGCATAATAAGCGCTGGATGTCCCGCGCGCTTATCCGCTGGTCAGCATTCCCGCAAAATCCGGGATAAACAGAAAACCGGTCCGGAACACCTTGCTTTGGTGTTCCGGACCGGCAGCTATTTGCCTATTGCATATGGGGCAGGACTTACACTCTCGCCATAGCCTCCTGGAAGTCCTTCTGATCGCAGAAGATCTCCTGCTTGTAGGGGTTCTTCTTCTGGGCCTTTGCCCGCTTGATGATGGAAGCCAGGATGACCACATTTACCACCAGCGCAATAATAGCCACAACGCCCTGCGCAGTGGGGTTCGCCGCCGTGGGACGAACTGCGGGGTTCATAAAGCCATCGGCGTAGACAGAAGTGATGGTGGTAAATACGCTATTATCCTGGAACAGCGGGAATACCTGGGCAAACATGCACCACAGGGCCAGGGTGTTAGCACGGTTCTGGATCCAGCCGCCCTTGTTCCAGAAGTGGTTGGCAAAGGTGGGGGCCAGCAGCAGCGCCAGACCGCAGTACCAGGAGTGGGTGGGCAGGCAGTTGTAGGTGTACTCAAAGTTCCACAGGTCATAGGCCAGGATGTAGCACCAAGTCATATCAGGCCACAGCATGTCTTTCTTGTCTTTGGAAGAGTAGATGCCCCACCAGGCGGTCATGCAGAAAATGTTAATGATACCGGCAATGCCGTTCACCCAGTTCCACCAGCCGCCGTACAGCCACACATTCTCGGAAGAGAGCCACCAGCGGTCGCCGAATTCCATCATGGCCTTGGCGCCGCGGATGCCGGATTCAAAGTCACTGGCCACAGCGATGAGAATATTGATGGCAACAATGGCAAAGGGGAATACCTTGAACCAGTCGGTCTTGCCGATGCTCCACTTATATTTCAGCATCATAAAGCCGATGCAGCCCGCGGTGGCGGCATACAGCTTGGCATAGTGGAACCAGCTGTTCATGTTGGTGTAGGTCTGGTTGTTCAGTGCCCACTCGGCGCCATTGGCTGCGCCGATATAGATGGCGATAAAATACACTGTCAGCACAGCAGGCAGCGCCAGGAAGCAGATGATACCACCGGTCTTGGTGCGGCGGGCAAATTCATTGGCCAGCACCAGGCCGGTGAACACCAGCACGAAACCCAGCAGCTGATAGCCGGCAGTCTCGCCGTAGAGTTGGAATAACATGTTACATTCCTCCTGTTGATTTTTTGGAAACCCTCATAGTAACCTCACGGGCCGCAAAGCCTGGCCTATCTGGCCATACCAGATGGAACAGACTTTATTACCCGCCCCGAATATATCACGATAATTCATAAATGTCAATCATTTAACAAGAGAATTTCGTATAAAATGGTTGAAAAATTCAGCAAATTATCCTAAAATAGAGAAAAACGCCTTTGTGGTATGTGGCCATATCACAGCGCCGCTTAAAAAGGGGAACCTGTCATGGAATTTGAAAAACTCATATCTCCCTCCCTCAAGGAGCTCTTTATCAGTAATATCGAAGCCAAGATTCTTTCCGGTGAACTACCGGTGGGACAGCAGCTCCCCCCGGAGCGCCAGCTGGCTCAGTCGATGGGGGTCAGCCGTGCGGTGGTCAATAGCGGCATCGTGGAGCTGGAAAACCGCGGCTTTTTGGATGTCCGTCCCCGGGTGGGCACCTTTGTCGCCGATTACCGCCGGGCCGGCACGATGGAAACTCTCAAATCCATTATGACCTATAACCGCGGCCGGCTGCGTAACGAAGAGATCCGCTCCATTCTGGAGGTGCGGGATGCTCTAGATAAGCTGGCCGTCGCTGATATCATCCCTCATGTCACCGAATTGGATATCATGCTGCTGCTGGAAAAAGTGGAAGCCATCCGTCAGGCAAGGGATAACCGTCAGGCGGCGGAGGCTGCATTTGCCTTCCAGCACGAGCTTGCCATGCTCAGCGGCAATACCCTGCTGCCGCTCATCTTCCGATCGTTCTATTCCTCGGTGCTGGTCCTGTGGGAGCGCTTCTGCGCCTTACATGGTATCGATACCCTGTATCAGACCAGCTGCCACCTGTGCGGCCATATTCGAGATAAGGATATCCCCGGCGCCGTCGCCTGGATTGACTACTGTACCCGGGAGACCGTTTCCGGCAGCCGCCGCATCTACTACTAAACACACATACAAGCGGCACAGCCCGCCCCCAAAAGGAGCCATGGCTATGCCGCTTTTCTCATTCTCCCGTTTCTTCGGGGATGTCATTTTCTATCGTTCGGATCAGCTTGGCCGGCACCCCGCCCACAAGGCTGTTATCCGGCACATCCTTTGTCACCACCGCGCCTGCGGCTACTATCACATTGTTCCCTATGGTCACGCCGGGCAGGATGGTCACATTCCCGCCGATCCACACATCATTGCCGATAGTCACCGGTTTGGCTACGCTCAGGTGTTTCCGCCGTCCCATAGGGGAGATGGGATGGTTGACGGTGGCGATCAGGGTGTGCGGACCAATCATAACATAGTCCCCGATACGCACCGGCGCACGGTCCAGTATGGAAACATTATAGTTGGCCAAAAAGTTCTTTCCAATAAAAATGCTTTTTCCGTCATCGCAGCTGAAATAGGGCATCACGGCGGCGTTTTCTCCCACGCTGCCAAAAAGCTCCCGCATCACAGCCGTCCGCTCCTCTTTGGCCTCCTTGGGCAGCGCGTTCAGCCGGCGGCACAGCGTCATTGCCCGCAGCTTCAGGGCGTCTATTTCCGGTGCCCACATGTCATATTCCAGACCGGCGTGCAGCTTTTCCAGTTCCGTCATTTCGCTTCCTCCTTCTCCTTCAGGCTCGCCGCCAATAGGCAAAACCGCCGCCCCGTTTAGGGACGGCGGCTCTCTTTTCAGAATACGCCCGGGCCTGTGCGGGCATGGCCTGGCACAGCTTTGCCCTTATCTTAGCCCAGCTTCTCCAGCGCGGTACGGATGCGGCGCAGCGTCTCCTCGCGGCCCAGCACCACCGCCAGCTCTATGCCGCCGCCGGGGGTAAACTGCTTGCCGGAAACAGCCACACGCAGCGGATACAGCAGCCAGCCGTTCTTCACGCCCAGCTTCTCTATCTCCGCAAAGAGGGCGGCATGGATGGCCTCGGCGTTCCACTCCGGCAGGCTCTCCAGGATGGGCAATACCGCGGTCAGCGCTTCCCGGGCGGTCTCGGGGGTGGTCTTCATCTTTTTGCTGGTATACAGCTCAATGTCATAGTCCGGCAGCGCGTCAATGAAGTCCACCTGCTCCGGGATGTCACTCAGCGCCTCGCAGCGGGTCTGCAGCACGGTGCACAGCTCCCGCAGGTCGGCGGTCTCACTCTTCACCGTCTTGCGGATCCAGGGCAGCGCCTTCTCGTAGAATTCCTCAGGGGAAAGCTTGCGGATATACTCGCCGTTGATGTAGCGCAGCTTCTGCATGTCAAAGATCGCCGGGCTCTTGGTGATGCCGGAGATATCAAAGATCTTTACCAGCTCCTCCAGCGAGAAGATCTCCTGGTCACCCTTGGGGCTCCAGCCCAGCAGCGCAATGTAGTTGAGGATGGCCGGGGTCAAAAAGCCCATCTGCACCAGGTCCTCGTAGGAGGCGTCGCCGTGCCGCTTGGAGAGCTTGTGGGTGGCGTCCCGCATGACGGGCGCGCAGTGAATGTATTTCGGGATCTCCCAGCCGAACGCCTCGTACAGCAGGTTGTACTTGGGCGCGGAGGAAAGATACTCATTGCCGCGGATCACATGGGTGATGCCCATGGTGTGGTCGTCCACCACATTGGCAAAGTTATAAGTTGGCATGCCATCGCCCTTGATGAGGATCTGATCGTCCAGCGTGCTGCATTCCACGGTCACATCGCCGTACACCTCGTCGTGGAAGGTCACGGTCCCCTCAGTGGGCACCTTCTGCCGGATGACATAGGGGATACCCGCCGCCAGCTTCTCGGCGACCTCCTCCTTGGAAAGGTTGCGGCAGTGTCCGTCATAGCGGGGTGCCATGCCGGAGGCCTCCTGCACCTTACGCACCTCGTCCAGCCGCTCCTTATCACAGAAGCAGTAGTAGGCGTGGCCGCTTTCCACCAGCTGCTCGGCGTATTTCTTAAACATACCCATTCGCTGGCTCTGGATATAGGGGCCCACCGGGCCGCCGATATCGGGACCTTCGTCCCACTGCAGACCGGTTTCCTTCAGCGTCTTATAGATGATCTCCACGGCGCCTTCCACCTGGCGCTCCTGGTCGGTGTCCTCTATCCGCAGCAAAAAGCGTCCGTTGTTGCTCTTTGCTACTAGATAGGCAAACAGCGCCGTCCGCAGGTTGCCCACATGCATGTAGCCGGTGGGGCTGGGGGCAAAGCGGGTCCGTACATGGTCAAATTGGAACATAATACATCTTCCTTTATCTTCAGTAGTATCTCATAGGAGTTTACCCTATATTTTTACCCATATATACTACCGCCAACAGCCCCTCACTGTCAAGGAAAAACTGTGCTGTTCGCCCCAATGGGGGAGAGACGCCGCAGGGGAATGGCAGGCGCCGCTGCCGCGGGGCCGTCCTCGGCCAACCGGCGGCCCGTGCCCCAGCCCCCGCGACCCGTTTTCCCGCCGGTAAATTGCAAAAAGGGCGGTCCCGCCTTGCGGCGGGACCGCCCTTTTTCTGTTACCACTTATTATATACCTTTTCCGCAAAGCCCAGCAGGTTCTCTATCTTCAGCACCGTACCGTCATCCAGCCTCGCCGTGCCGTTAAAATAACCGAACACCTGATGCTGGTCGCTGCAAATAATACCTACATTGGTGCAGCTCGCGCGGTCCAGCACTGGGATAAAGTCCATCTCGAACCGCCCATCGCTGCTGGTGAATTTCCACGGGCTCATAAAGTCGTCCTTGCCGTCCTTCTGCGGAATCAGGAAGGTCAGCTGCTCCAGCTTGTGCGCCGTGCCATCGTAGAACAGCATATTCTCGCTGGCGGCACTGGTATCGCCAAAGCCATACCCGATATTAAAGCCAAAGGGTCTGCCCTCCACTGTGCCGTTGCCGCTGCCCCAGTACCAGGTGTTTTTGTAGGTCCATACGCCGCGGCCCCAGTCCAGGGTGGCATAGCTTTCCTCGGGGTCAAATTCGATCACCTGCCCGTCAAATTCCACCCGGCCGGCAGCCTTCATGCAGTTGATCTTCTGGTTGTAGTAAAAGGCCTTCTTATCCTCCGCAAAGGGCGTCACGATCACCATGGAATCCTCCGGCTCTTCCGTCAGGGTAAATTCCGCCGCGATCGGCTTTTTATTCATAAAATTCTGCACCCAGGCCGTCAGCTTCCGGGTACCGTCCGGCAGCACCTTAAAGCAGAAATCAGCGTTTTTGCGCTTCACCGCCACATCTCCCTCGGCGCTGCTGGCAGGGAAACCGGTCTTTCCGCCAGGGAAAGGATAGATGATATTGCAGGTGTGTTCCCACGGCCGACTAAAATCCAGCAGCGAGAAGCCCAAAAGCCCCATATAGCTGTTGTCGTCTATGGTCAGCGCCACACCCCACCTTCCGTTCATGATCAGGTAGTAGTCCCATTCCTTGATGCGGTGGGCCGCCGCCTTGATCGCCCGGCGGTCGTATGCCTTTATCAGCCGGCGGGCATAGCCCGCTTCGCACAGCTCGCCCCGTTCGTTCAGCAGCGGGCCGGCGTTGGTCAGTTCTTTCTGCATGGGGTGCCTCCTTGTTCTGTCATGTTTTTTCAAGAACAAATGTTTCACGTGAAACATTTTCGGGGTCTCTGCAGGGGGAAAATTCGCCCGCAGGGCCAGCCGCCTGCGGCGGCTGCGGCGGCTTCGCCGCCGGTTCCGTCCGGAGGACGGAACGCCCTGCGGGCGCCGTGCCTTTCGGGTCTCTGCCTCAGCCCTCGGCCGCTTTGTTCAGCGCCTCCATCAGGGCGGGGACATCAATGCCATGGGCCAGCGCGCCCTGCTCAATGTTCTCAAAGTGGGCGGCGGCGCAGCCGATGCACCCCATGCCGAAGCGCTGCAGTACCTCTACAGTAGCAGGATATTTCTGTACGATCTCCATGATGCCCATATCTTTTGTAATCAGCATAATTTATTATCTCCTTGCAGTTAAATTGGGGGAGGCAAACTCCCCTCCCTTAGTATAGTTATTTTTCCCCTATTTGTAAACAGAATCCGAACTTTTTTGCAAAGTCCCCCGTTCTGCCCGCCCGTTCATTGACAAGCGCCCCGCTGTTGGTGTAGAATAGGGCGGAACAAAGCCCCCGAACGGGGGCAATTTAACAGATAATGAGGAGCACTATGAAACTGACAACTCGCCTGCTGGCCCTGCTGCTGGCATTGTGTATGGTATTTGCCTTTGCCGCCTGCGGCAAGGACCCGGCAAATCCCGACCCGGTAGACCCCAGTAACCCCACGGGACCGGTGGACCCCGCCAACCCCGATGACCCCACCCAGCCCTCCAAGGAGGAGATCCTCAAGGAGCTGCAAAAGACCATGCTGGAAAATACGCTGGCCATGCAGCAGAAAAACAAGGATACCATCGGCTGGATCTATATAGACGACACCACCGTCAATGATGTGGTGGTCAAGGTCAATTATAACGATGATAACAAGTACTACCTGCGCCGCAACGCCAATGGTGAGAACGATAACGACGGCTGCTACTATGCCGATTTCCGCTGCACCAGCGGCAATCGCTCCACCATCTCAAAGAATACCGTCATCTACGGCCACAATCTGGGCCGGGCCGAAAATGCCCTGCTGACCGATTATCAGAACCACGCCAACGGCCCCAAGTTCGCCCAGCTGCTGAAGTATCAGAACGAGGAATTTGCCAAGACCCACCCCTATATCTACTACTCCACCATCGAAGAGGACATGGTCTGGCAGGTATTTGCGGTATTCTACACCGATATCAAGTTCGACTACATCAACCCCAACCCCGCTGATGCCACCTTCAATAGCCTCATCAAAAAGGCTCAGGATCTTTCCTTCTACGATTATGATGTGGAAGTGACCAGCAACGATAAGATCCTCACCCTCTCCACCTGCACCTATCGCCTGGCGGATGATACCAAGCTGCACTATCCCAATGACTACCGCTATGTTGTCATGGCCAAGCTGCTGCCCGCCGATGCCGTGCTGGGGGATACCGTTTCCCTCACCGTCACCAAGAACGCCCCGGTAAAACCCGCCGGCGAATAATGCCCCATCCAATAAGGCCCCCTTTCCCACTGGGAAAGGGGGCCTTTCGCGTTCCCCTAAAGCCTCCCCAGTGTAAGGAGTGTGACACTGCACCATCCAAAAGCCTCCCCTGTGTAAGGGGAGGTGTCAGCCGATCGGCTGACGGAGGGGTTGTTGGCGCAAACTATGTCATCAAACGCCCCGGCGGCGAACTGTACGGGTCTTGCACTCTGCAAAATCTGTGCGCCGCCGCCAGGCGCCCACAAATTAGCCTCCGTCGGGTAGGCACTCAGTTTATACCTTTGCAAAAAAGGCCCCGCCCTCGCCGCCGGGCCGCCACAAAAAAGAAAGCCCCCGCCATATGGCAGGGGCCTTGCTTGTCTTTTGTGGTTTGGGAATTACAGCTTGCCCAGCTTGGTGCGGCAGCTGCGGCAGACATACTTGTCGTCATAGGTAGCCAGCTCTTCCTTGGAGCCGCAGAAAATGCAGCAGGGCAGGTACTTCTTAAGAATGACCTGATCACCGTCTACATAAATTTCAACATCACTGTGGATGTCGATGCCGAGGGTGCGGCGAAGCTCTACAGGGAGAACGATACGGCCGAGGTTGTCAACTTTTCTTACGATGCCGGTGGATTTCATGGTACAGGTTCCTCCTTAATAAAGTTAGGTGGTTTGCTGGCGGTTTACAATATCTTCTAATATTCTCGCTTTTTCTCTACCTTGCTACTAAGTGTACTATTATTTTCCATGAAATTCAAGAGGTAATTAGCACAATTTCGCAAATCTTGTGGATAATTTTTGCCCCTAATTTGCCGCTTTTTTGGTTATTGTTGCTAAAATTGATAAAATGCGCACAGATTCCGTTATTTTACATAATTCGATAAAACACATCAAAAAAGGAAAACATTAGCGCAATATGCTCCCGTAAGGAGAAAAAGATGTTGATAATTCATCTCTATTCCCGCCAAATTGAAGAAGGGAGCTCCGCCCATGATGAACGGTATCCTTACCGCCCTGCTTATTTTTTCGGTCGTCACCGCGGCCTTCACCGGCCGGATGGAAGCGCTCTCCGCCGCGGCGCTTTCCGGCTGCGGGGAAGCCGTAAGCCTGGTCATTACCCTAACCGGCATGCTGTGCCTGTGGAGCGGCCTGATGGAGATTGCCCGCCGCTGCCGCCTTACGGAAGCATTGGCCCGGCTGCTGTGCCCTCTCACCCGGCGGCTGTTCCCCACGGTGCCGCAGGGCAGCCCCGCCATGCAGGCCATCTGCATGAATCTTTCCGCCAATCTGCTGGGCCTGGGCAATGCCGCCACTCCCTTGGGCCTTGCCGCCATGCGGGAGCTGCAAAAGTTGAATCCCCATAAGGACAGCGCCAGCAATGCCATGGTCACCTTTGTAGCGATGAATACCGCCTCCCTCCAGCTTATCCCCACTACCTGCGCCGTGCTGCGGCAGCAGGCCGGCTCCGCCGCCCCCATGGAGATCCTGCCGGCGGTATGGCTCACCGGGCTTTCGTCCCTGGCCGTGGTCCTGCTGCTGGACCGTCTGCTGCGCGGGAAGTCCCGCCGGCCGGAATAAAGGCAGGCCCGTGCAGGGGGTGGGGCGCCCGCAGGGCAAACCGCCCCTTCCGGGCGGTTTCAGCGGCCTTCGGCCGCCGGCTCCGGCCCAGCCGGAGCGCTCTGCGGGCGCCCTTCACCCCATCCGCGAATTTCATCAAAAGGGAGGGCATTCCATGTCATTCAGCGCCTGGTTCATCCCGCTGCTCATCACCGGCCTGTTCAGCTGGGGCCTCTGCTCCGGCGTGGATGTGTTCGATTGCTTTTTGCAGGGAGCCAAAGAGGGGCTCAAAACCGCCGCCTCCATCACCCCGGCCTTGGTCTGCCTGCTTACGGTGGTCACCATGTTCTGCCACAGCGGCGCCCTGGATGTCCTCACCGGCTTCCTTCGCCCCGTGACTCAGCTTATCGGCTTCCCGGCGGAGGTACTGCCATTGGCCCTGCTGCGGCCGGTCTCCGGCAGCGGCGGTACCGCCCTGCTGCACCAGCTGCTGGGGGAATACGGCCCGGATAGCTTCATCGGGCGGGTAGGCAGTGTGCTGGCCGCCGCCTCAGAGACGACTTTTTACGCTATCGCGGTCTACTACGGCGCGGTGGGGATCCGCCGTACCCGCCACACCATGGCCGCTGCCCTCACCGGGGATCTGACCGCGGCGCTGGTCAGTGCCCTTGCGGTCCGCTTGCTGCTGGGGGTGTGACCTGCCTCATCAGAGGGAAACGGTATCCAGATAATGCAGGAAGAAGCTGCCGTCCGGCCGTGTCATTACGGAGAAACGGGTCCGGAAGTCCCCAATTTTATAGGGATTTTCATAATATACATTGCCGTGCAGTTCGTAACTGACGCTTACCTCGGATTTTTCCCGATCAATTTGAACCTCCGTGTTCCTGCACACCGGAGTATTCCCCCATCCAAAGCCGGACCAAAACACATACTCCCCGGTTTCGGGAACATAGGTATCTTCACCAAACTCATAATCCGGAATATCAAACACCTCCTCGGCCATCTGCTGTATCTTTTCTTTTGGAAAGTGGTAACACCCCTCATCATCCATGGTGACAAAATCATGGTACAGGTATTTCTCCTCCTCCATGAACATTACCGTACTCAAAATAAAAAGATGGACCTGCCGGTCCTCCAACGGATAGGCGGAGCTCCCCAGGATATCTCCAGAGTAAAAGGCAAAGTTGGTCAGCTGCGCGGTCAGAACCTCCGAGGAGGCCTGCAGTTCCTCCTGCATTGCGTCCCAGTCCAATGCGGACTTTCCCTGCGGGGCGTTGCCGACGCAGGCGCAAAGGCTAAAGCAAAGTGCCAAAGCGATTGCGAGTGATAGCATCTTTTTCATGGCGTTTTCTCCTGTATGTCTTTGCCGCTGCGGCAGGTTTTCTATCATTTTACCATGGGCGCCGCAGGTGGGCAACGGAAAATTTTAGGGCGGTGACGCCTGTTCCTTGCCAGCGTCCGCCCTCCTCACAATTTTTTAACAGAATTGCCATATTCGGCGCTATGCAAACCGCCCCGCCGGTGCTATAATGTAAGTTAGAATACTATGACCTGTAAGGAGGAAATAGCAATGATGGACAAGATTCTGGTAGCCGATGACGACCTGAATATCTGCGAGCTGCTGCGCCTGTACCTGGAAAAGGAGGGCTTCGAGGTGGTAATGGCCCACGATGGCGAAGAAGCCGTGGCCAAGTTCGAGAGCGAAAAGCCCTCTCTTATCCTCCTGGATATCATGATGCCCAAGCTGGATGGCTGGCAGGTTTGCCGGCAGATCCGCCAAAAGAGCGATTGCCCCATCATCATGCTCACCGCCAAGGGCGAAACCTTCGATAAGGTGCTGGGCCTGGAGCTGGGCGCCGATGACTATGTTGTCAAGCCCTTCGATACCAAGGAGATCGTGGCCCGCATCAAGGCCGTGCTGCGCCGCAGCAGCCCCGCCGGCACCGCCGAAGGTGAGGTCAAGGAGGTCAGCTACGATAAGCTCACCGTCAATATGACCCGCTACGAGCTCAAAGTGGATGGCAAGGTCGTGGATGCCCCGCCCAAGGAGCTGGAGCTCCTGTTCCACCTGGCCAGCCACCCCAACCGCGTATTCACCCGCGATCAGCTGCTGGATGAGGTCTGGGGCTTCGAGTACTACGGCGACAGCCGCACCGTCGATGTCCACATCAAGCGCCTGCGTGAAAAGCTGGAAGGCGTCAGCGATCAGTGGAGCCTCAAAACCGTTTGGGGCGTCGGCTATAAGTTCGAGGTCAAGGAATAAGAATGAAAGCTTCGCAGAAAACCCTGATGGGCAAGTACTATTCGGTGTGCTGTGCCATCATTCTGCTCAGTATGGTATTGGTCGGCTCCATCTTTATGGTGCTGGCCAATGACTACCTGCGGGAGGAAAAAATCAGCCTGCTGGAGAAAAATGTGACCCAGGCCGCCCGCCTCACCATGGAAAATTACGCCGCCCACGAGTACCGCTATGTCAGCAGCGATACCCTGCAGCCGGTGTATGCCGTGCTGGGCTCCGCCATCGAGGCCGACATCTACCTTTCCGATAACAAGGGCAATATCCTCATTATGGCCCATACTACCGAGAGCGCCATTCCCCAGTCGGTGCCGCAGGCTGTCCTGGATAGCCTCTCCAAAACCGGCAGCTATCGGGGCTCCGTGGTCATGGCCGGCACCGGGGAAGACCCCCAGTACGCCGTGGCCACCCCCGTGGTGGATGAAAACGGCCTTCTGGTGGGTGCCGTTATGGCCACCGCCCGGGCTGCCAACCGTGCCCTGGCCGGCGATATGCTCCAGATGTTCCTCATCGCGGCCATCGTGGTGCTGGTGGTCAGCTTTATCGTCATTTATTTTGTCACCACCAGCCTGGTAAACCCCCTGCGGCAGATGGCCGCCGCTACCCGTGCCTTTGCCAAGGGCGATTTTTCGGTCCGGGTGCCGGTGGAGGGCGATGATGAGATCGGGCGGCTGGCCTCCGCCTTCAATAACATGGCCACCGAGCTGGCCCTCACCGAATCGGTGCGCCGCAGCTTTACCGCCAATGTCAGCCATGAATTAAAAACCCCCATGACCACCATCGGCGGCTTTGTCGATGGTATCCTGGATGGCACCATCCCGCCGGAGCGGCAGAACCACTATCTGCGCATTGTCTCCAGTGAGGTCCAGCGCCTTTCCCGCCTGGTGCGCAATATGCTCACCCTCAGCCAGATCGAGGCCGGCGAGCGCACCATCCAGCCCACCGAGGTGGAGATCACCTCCCTTGTCACCAATACGCTGCTGGGCTTCGAGCAGCGGCTGGAGGAAAAGCACATCGAGGTGGAGGGGCTGGATACCGACCGCTACTGGGTGCTGGCCGATGCCGACCTCATCCAGCAGGTGGTGTATAATCTCATCGATAACGCCGTCAAATTCGTCAATGAAGGCGGCACCCTTTCCTTCGACTTTTATACCGAGGGCGAGAATATTATGGTAGCGGTGCGCAATACCGGCTCCGGCGTCCTGCCGGAGGAGATCCCGCGGCTCTTCGACCGGTTCTATAAGACCGACCGCAGCCGCAGCCTGGATAAAAACGGCGTAGGCCTGGGGCTTTCCATCTGCCGCACCATTATGAATGTCCACGAGGGCGAAATTTTCGTCCGCAGCCAGCCCGGGGAATACACCGAGTTTGTATTCGGCCTCAAGGCCGACCCCGCCCACTACAAAAAAGGCGTCAACCGCAAAGCCCCTATGGTAGATGCCAGCTTTACCACATTGCCGGCGGCCCCCGCTGCCGGCCGGGAGGAGAAACAGCATGAGAAACCGCAGCAATGACAGCAACTACCACTGGGATTACCAGGATTACCGGGGCAACTACGGCCAAAGCCCCGCCCGCGCCCGGAAAAGCAGCGGCCTGAAGTACTTCCTCATCGCCATGGGGGTGGTCATCCTGCTGGTGGGGGCGCTGTGCGTCGGGGCCTCCGTCTGGGGCAGCAAGCCTGCCCCGCAGCCGGATCAGGATTCGTCCATCGGCAATGAGCTGGAGCACCTGCCGGAGATCGACCAGCAGAACAAGCCGGAGGATAATGTGCCGGATACCACCGAAGACGGCCTTTTGACTCCCGCCGGCATCTATAAAAAGTGCGCCCCCTCGGTGGTGGGCATCATCACCTACGGCAGCAGCACCACGGCGCAGGGCAGCGGCATCATCCTTTCGGAAAACGGCTACATCATCACCAATGCCCATGTGGTCAGCGGCGGCGAAAAGTTCGAGGTCGTGCTGCAAAATGGCGATAGCTATGATGCCACCGTCATTGGGGCGGATAACCAGAGCGACCTGGCTCTGCTTAAAATGCAGAACCCGCCCGAGGGGCTGGTCGCGGCTACCTTCGGCAACAGCGATGAGCTGGAGGTCGGCGAAATGGTGGTCGCCATCGGCAATCCCGGCGGTCTGGCGCTGGCCTCCACCCAAACCGTCGGCTACATTTCGGCGGTGCAGCGCACCATCACCACCGAGCTGGGCTACACCATGGTCTGCATCCAGGCGGATGCCGCCATCAATCCCGGCAACAGCGGCGGCCCCCTCATCAATACCTACGGCCAGGTGGTGGGCATCACCTCCAGCAAGCTGGTGGAGGAAGGCTACGAGGGCATCGGCTTCTCCATCCCCATCAATACCGCCCTGCCCATTCTGGACGATTTAATGCAGCACGGCCGGGTGACCGGTCGGGCACAGCTGGGCATCACCGTGGTGGAAGTAGGCAGCAATGAAGCCAATTATTACGGCATCCCGGCGGGTCTGCGCATCATGTCCATCAATGAGGACAGCGATGTAGGCCGTCAGGGCGCCGAGGTCGGTGATATCATCACCTCCATTGATGGCTGGGCCATCACCAGCCGTGCCGATTGCAGCGATATCCTGGCACAGCACAAGCCCGGCGATACCGTGGAAATAAGCCTGTACCGGGCCAGCCGTACCGGCCGCGGCCAGACCTTCACCATCACCGTCACCCTGCTGGGGTCCTAAGCATCCCACAAAAGCCGCCCACGGGCGGCTTTTCTGCCCCTTGTGCCATATTGCCCATAAAGCCGTGTCATTTCCGGGCAAACCTGCCAATGGCATTTCGGCCGGGAGTGATGTATAATTAAAAAGAGGAGGAAAGCAACCCGCATCGACACAGTAAGGAGGTGCCGAACAATGAAAAAGAGGATATCAGCCGTACTGCTGGCCCTGGCCATGCTGTTCACCACCGCCCATGCCATGCCAATTTATGTGGATGGCAGCGCCCTGGGCTGGCAAGAACGGCTGACCCTGGAGGTGGAAATCGGCGACAGCATCGATAATGTCAAGCAGAAGATCCAGGACAAGAACGGTATCGCACCGGATCAGCAATACCTGTATTTCGGCGGCAAGTTTTTGGAGAACGGCCGCACTCTGGCAGATTATAATATCCAGAAGGAAAGCACCCTGCGGCTGACCACCTTTCGGGAGGCAGCCACTTCAAATGATCTTTCGGATGCGCTGAATTCCGATACCGCGGTCATCCGCTTGACCGGGGATATTGAGATCACCGTCTATATGACGGTGAGTAGACCGGTGACCATCGATCTGAACGGCCACTTACTGAAAACAACCAGCGGGGCCAGCAACTTGATTCAAGTCATAGAGAATGGCGGGCTGACGCTGATTGACAGCAATCCCAATGCCGTTCACAAGTTCGATAAGAGCAACGCCCTGTGGAAGCTGGCAGATGAAACCACCGCCGAAGAAAATATCATAGAGGTAAAGGGCGGCGCCATCACCGGCGGCACCGGCACAGGAGAAGCAGGAAATACCTGCGGCGGCGGTATCTATGTGAGGAAAGGCGGCACGCTCCTCATGCGGGGCGGCAATATCGTGGGCTGTACGGCGCGCGAGGGCGGCGGTATTTATGTGGAAGATGGCGGCCGGTTCGAGATGTCCGCCGGGACCATTACCGGCTGCGTGGCACAGACCGCGAATAATGACGATACCCGCGGCGGCGGTCTCTGCAATTTCGGCACGACCGTCCTCTCCGGCACGGCTGCCATTCGGGATTGCCGCGCGATCCTAAGCGGAGAAAGCACAAATAAGAACGAGGGCGGCGGCATTTGCAGCGTCCGCAATCTGACCATCCGGGATAATGTAACGGTAAGCGGCTGCACGGCGCATGTGGAAAGCGGCGCCATGTCCATCGGCGGCGGCGATGCGAACAATAGTCCCACCGAGATCATCGGCGGAACATTCGATGGCTCCGTGACGAATGGCGGGACCATCAGCGGCGGTGCCTTTACCGGCCCGGTGCGGAATAATGGCATCATCTCCGGCGGCCAGTTTACCGGCTCGGTGGTGAACCGCGGTACCATCACAAACGGCACCTTTGATGGTGAAGTGACCAACGAGAGCGGCCGTTCTTTCGGCGTCATCTCTGGCGGCACCTTCAATGGGAAGGTAACAAATAAAAACGATATCAGCGATCCACCAGAAGAAACATCGGCTAAAATTTCCGGCGGCACCTTTAACGGGGAAGTCATCGGGGCCTATACGGTCACCTTCCAGTCGGAGGGTGGAAGCGAAGTAGCATCCCAGATTCGTGCCAACGCCCCTGCCGCCCGACCTGCCGACCCCACCAAAGAGGGGCATACCTTCATCGGCTGGTACAACGGCGAAAGCGAATGGAACTTTGAGACACCTGTGACCGAAAAACTGACCCTGACGGCAAAGTGGCAGATCAACCGGTACACCATCACCTTTGATACCGCTGGCGGCAGCGAGGTCGCTCCCATTACCCAAGATTATGGTACTACCATCACCGCCCCGGCCAACCCTACCAAAACAGGCTATACCTTTGCCGGCTGGGATAAGACCATTCCCTCCACCATGCCGGCCGAGGATATGACCATCACCGCCCGGTGGACCGAAAACCGGGTCATTGTCATCATCCGGCCGGATGACAGCAAGGATGAGCCGGACCCCGGTACCATCCATCAGTGGGGCCCCTGGCGCTCCAATGGGGATGGGACCCATACCCGCCGCTGCACAGCCAGCGGCTGCTTCGACCAGCAAAACGGGAAGTGCTACGGCGGTATCCCCAATTGCACCCAGCGGGCAAGCTGCATCCTGTGCGGCGCCAAATACGGCAAGACCGACCCCACCCGCCACGCCTCCCTGGAAAAGCTGGAGGCGATAGCAGCCACAGCGGCGGCCAATGGCCGGGTGGAATGCTGGCACTGCACCGCCTGTGATAAGTACTTTGCGGACGCGAACGGCAAAACGGAGCTCACCGCGGAGAATACAGTAACCGAAAAGGTGCCGCCGAGCATCATCCAGGGCAGCGATGCCCGGTGGAAAAAGGGCGAAAGCAGTACCCTCACCTTCCGCTCCAACGCGCCGTTTGAGGACTTTGCCGAGGTGCTGGTAGATGGCGCGGCACTGTCCTCCGAAAGCTACGAGAAGCGGAATGGGGAAGGCAACATCATCGTAGAGCTGCGGGAAAGCTACCTGGAGCAGTTGGCCGAAGGGGAGCATACTCTGGCCATTCGCTCGGCAAGGGGAGATGCCACCACCCACTTTACCGTGGAGGCAGCACCCGATGAAACCCATCCGGTGAGCTGGTGGGTTTACGCGGCGGCTCTGGGGGCTTTTGCCATCGGCACCTGTGTCGCAGTGATCTCCTTCCGGCGCAAAAAAGCCGGATAAGTGACAGCAAATAGCAGAGATTCCGGATCTCCTTCGCACCAAGTGTGCGGGGGAGATTTTTTATTCAATTTTCAAGGTGCTGGTGGGAGGCAGGTTCCCGCTGGGGCAGACCCCCAAATTGCCCGATGAGGCCTGCTGGAAGATAAAAGTTAGGCCGGCGCCCCTGTTTGACCGGTGGGGCAAAAAGGCTCTCGATTTGTTTGGTCGGGGAGAGAAGCCGACAGGAAAGATCTTTTTGCCGGTGAAAAAAGTCCTTTCACTAATACCTCCAAATCGCCCCTTTTTTGCATGTGAGAGGTTAATATTTCACTTTATTTAATGGAAAGTTTACATTTTGGGAAGATATTGGGCGAGAATTGTATAAATAGTGGGTTTTATTGGGAAACAGGAACTGGGATTTGTTGTGCGAATTAAGGGCGGGTTTGTGGGCGCCTGGCGGCGGGGGAAAGTTTGTAGTCGCCTAAAGGCGTCGCGGAGTCACCGGAGGGTGACAGCTTGTACGCCTACCCGGCGGGGGGTTACTTTTCTGTGATGAAAAGTAGGCAAAAGAATTTTATTTAGGGCGAGTTTGTAGTCGCCTAAAGGCGTCGCGGAGTCACCGGAGGGTGACGGTCTGTACGCCTCGCCGGTGGGGCGTTCCTTTTACTCGTGTGCGTCGTCGCGGGCTGCGCTCCATGTCGGGTCGCTATCCCTATGGGATAGACAACCCTCCAACGCTCCGCCGCTCCTCCTTTCCCCAGCGGGCCTTGCGTCCCGCCGGGGGCCCCATACCAAAACGCACTTGTGGCTGCGCCCCAAGACCCCCTAACGCTTAAGCTGCGGCTAGATACGAACGATGCGAAAGCATCGTCCGTACGGCGCCGCAGATACGCTTTCAAGGTGCCTGCGGCGCGTTTTTATGTAGAGATTGTAGATAGAGTCCCCCTCCCCCGCTGCGGGGGAGGGGGTAGGGGGAAGGGGCAGATGCGCCTGCGGCTACCTTTGGAGCGCATCTGTGCGCAGTACGGATTTAGATTTTTCTTCCCAGAAAAATCTAAATCCGTAGCCAGCGCAGCTAAGCGTCAAGAGGGATTGTCAAGGGGGAAGCCCGGTCCCCCTTGACCGTATTTTGGTTCCTTTTGTACGCACAAAAGGAACGCCCCGGCGGCGAGCCGTACCGGTTTTGCACCCTGCAAAATCAATGCCCCGCCGCTAGGCGACCACAATCTTGGCCTAATATTTCTTTTACCTACTTTTC
>ERZ836877.2709-NODE-2709-length-21992-cov-3.258285_pt1 | contig 21992 bp, 21 predicted proteins | sample MGYA00519469_ERZ836877 | MGnify/ENA primary metagenome ERZ836877 (study PRJEB31850, sample SAMEA3708809) | human gut metagenome | biome: human gut; feature: human-associated habitat; material: faeces | place: China | collected 2014 ... | reverse complement strand
TGGCCGACCGCAAAGTATGGTCAAAAGCGAAACAGGACAAGGAGGGACTTGAAAACTACTTCCGCACGCACCGCGATGCATATGCATGGGACAAACCCCGCTTCAAAGGCTATATCATCTTCTCGACCAACGACTCGCTGCTCAACGCCGCCTACAACTACGCCGACTCGCTGCCAACAATCGACCCCGCCGTCTTTGCCCGCGACATGCGCGCCAAATTCGGCCGTGACCTCCGTGTCGAGCGCGTGATTGCGGCTCAGGGCGACAATCCCATCACCGACTATCTCGCTTTCGGCGCCGAGAAGCCCGTCAACGAAAAGACCCACTGGACCCACTACCGTGCCTTCCGCGGCGAAATGCTCGACGCCCCCCGTGAGGTCGCCGACGTCCGTGGCAAAGTGACGGCCGACTATCAGCAGTATCTCGAAAAAGAATGGCTCAAACGCCTCCACAAAAAATATAAAGTCAAAATCAACAAGAAAGTGCTCGACAGCATTTCAAAATGACAAAACGACATCTTATATCAGCGTACTCAATCGCTGCCGTCATCGCGCTCGGGCTGCCATCGTGCAGCCCGGGCGTTGACGCTTCTCAAAGCGACGTTCTCGTCAGGCTCGGCAACACCGCACTGACACGCGACGAACTCTGTCGCGACATGCCCCGAGGGCTGTCCGAACAGGACAGTCTGAAGTATTCACGCGCATATATAGCTACCTGGATTGAAAACCGTCTCATCACCGAGGTCGCAGCCGACGAGATTGACACAAAAGAAATCGACCGCCTGACCGAAGACTACCGCCGGCAGCTCATAGCGCTCGAATACCGCCGCCTTATGTATGAGACCCACGCTGGCAACGAACCAGTCGAAGACTCGCTGCGGGCCTACTACAACAGCCACAACCGCGAGTTTATCCTCGAACGTCCTCTGGTGAAAGGCATATACCTGAAAGTGCCCGACGACGCACCCAACCTCGCTGTCATCAAACGCCTCTATCGCTCGAACCGGCGTGACGACATCGACCGTCTCGAGAAAGAAGTGCTCACCTCGGCGATACACTACGATTACTTCCGCGACAAATGGGTCGACTGGGAGCAGATCGAATCGCACATACCTTATGACTTCGGCGCATCGGGCGACAAATTCCTCAGCGGACGCACCCACTTCGAGACATCAGCCGGCGGATTCACTTACCTGCTCGAAATAAACGACCTCCTGCCTGCCGGAGCCATAATGCCCTTTGAAAACGCCAGACAGATGATAACCGACCGCCTCAACGCCAACCGCCGGCGTGAATACGACGAACGCCTCCGTCGTGATCTATATGACGAAGCGTTGAAATCGGGCAAACTCGAGATCTTTGTCGATAACGTTAAAAATGTGTAACAGACAACCGTTAAAACGCCTCGCCGGACATTGATTGTGACAATTTAGCTTATCTTTGCAAGATAATCATGACTTTCTTTATGAAACTGATAAGAACCATCACTATGCTTACGGGCCTGTTTGCCGCTCTCGGCGCAGGCGCACAGAATAATATCGCAGAAGAAGTCGCCTGGGTAATCGGCGACGAACCGATCTATAAGTCTGAGATCGAACGCGCCTATCAGGAAATGCAGCAAGACCGCGTGCCCATCAACGGTGACCCTTATTGCGTGATACCAGAACAGCTCGCCATCGAACGTCTCTTCCTTAATCAGGCCGACATCGACACTGTCGAAGTCCAGGAGGCAATGATACAGCAGCAAACCGACGCGCAGATGAACTTTCTGATCACCAACCTCGGCTCACGCGAGAAAGTCGAACAGTATTTCAGGAAGCCTTTCCCCGAGATCCGCGACTATTACGCCACCAATATGCGCAACCGTTACCGCATCAGTCAGGTACGCAACAATCTCACCAAAAACCTCAAGGTGACGCCGTCTGACGTGCGCCGTTATTTCGACCGTCTGCCGGCCGACAGCATCCCGTCCGTCCCCCTTCAGGTCGAGGTCCAGATTATAACGCTCAACCCCGTGATACCGCGCGAAGAGATTGACAACGTCAAAGCCCGTCTGCGCGACTACGCCGACCGTGTCAACCGCGGCGAAAGCGAATTCTCGACCCTTGCCATCCTTTACTCGGAAGCGCCCGAAGGCATACGCGGCGGTGAAATCGGCTTCATGGGCCGCGGCCAGCTTGTGCCCGAATATGCCGCCGTTGCCTTTAACCTGAATGACACAAAAAAAGTATCGAAAATTGTCGAGACCGAATATGGCTTCCACATCATACAGCTCATCGAGAAACGCGGCGACCGCATCAACACACGCCATATACTTCTCAAACCCAAAGTCGCCGAGAAAGATCTCGTGACAGCCATCGAGCGACTCGACTCGGTAAGAGCTGACATCGTCAACGAAAAGCGCTTCACATTCGAGGAAGCCGCCCGCTATATCTCGCAGGACAAAGACACCCGATACAGCAACGGCACGATGGTCAACGCCGAGACCGGCACTACGAGATTCGAGATGTCACAGCTTCCTCAGGAAGTCGCCAAGGCCGTCGCAGCGCTTGAACCGGGTCAGATTTCAGAGCCTTTCATCATGAAAGACCCCAAACGCGACCGCGACATCGTCGCCATGGTCAAACTGACAAACCGCATTGACGCCCACACCGCCAACCTCGCCGACGACTACCAGCAGATTAAAAACATGTATGAGGAATCGGCCAGACAGAAAATAGTCGACGACTGGCTCGAGAAGAAAATCAACGAGACATACGTCAGAATCGAAGACGGATGGCGCGGATGCGAGTTCGAGCACAAAGGCTGGATTAAGACACGATAAAACAATAACAACACATCATTATGTCTGACAACGGCATAGAAACATCACGTAGCCGACGAGCCCTGAAACTCGTCGGTTTGTGCGCTTTGGCACTCGTGGCCGCCCCACTCGTCATGCCGATATTCGGCAGAGACAAAAAAGGCAGCGACGTCATCATCGCGCCTCGCGTGCCGACAGCCGACCGCGCGTCGGGCAACCGTGTCTTCCTCGAACGCGCCGACGTGCTCACCAAAAGCGACAACGACTCGTTTATGGTGCTCAACGGCAACGTCGAGTTTACCAAAGGCCCGATGTTCATGTATTGCGACAGCGCACACTACTACCCCGACACAGAGTCTATGAACGCGTTCGGCAACGTCAGGATGGAACAGGGCGACACCCTCTTTGTCTACGCCGACGAGCTCGACTACAACGGTGCCACCGAACTTGCCGTACTTTACGCCGACCCGGGCAAGAAAGTCAGGCTCATCAACCGCGATGTGATGCTCGAGACCGACGAATTCATCTATGACCTATACGCCGATCTGGGATACTACAACGTCGGCGGCGTTCTCACCGACAAACAGAACCGACTTTCCTCCCACGAAGGCGAGTATGTGCCGTCGACCAAAGAAGCCAACTTCTATGTCAACGTCCATCTCAACTCGAGATCTGAAAGCGACACTCTCGACATATTCACCGACACGCTTTATTATAACACGGGCACGCACATTGCCGAACTGTATTCGCCCAGCGAAATCATCAATGCCCGCGGCACGATATATACACGCGAAGGTGTCTACGAGACCGATTCAGACATCTGCAACCTCTACGACCGCTCGACAGTCGTCACCAATACAAACCAGACGCTCACAGCCGATACGATATATTACAACCGTCGCGCCGGTTATGGCGAGGCCCGTGGCGGCATGGTGTTGACCGACACAGCGAAAAAGGTCATTATGACCGCCGATTACGGCTACTACAACGAGTTGGCCGACAGTTCGTTCGCGACAGGCAGAGCGCTTATAAAAGAATACTCCGAGGGTGACACTCTCTATCTCCACGGTCGCTATATCGAGACATTCGCCCGGCACGACACCGTCACCTTCGAGGCCGACACCGTCGCAGGCACACCTGCCGGCGAACGCATCGACACAACTCACGTCGCCGTGATATATCCCCGTGTACGTTTCTACCGCAGCAACCTTCAGGGCATCTGCGACTCGATGAGAATGACCGAAGCCGACTCTACGCTGAGAATGTTCGTCAATCCGGTGATATGGAGCGAGAACCGACAGATATTCGGCAACGTCATCGAACTGCATTTCAACGACTCGACAGTCGACCGCGCGCGCCTGCCCGAATTCGGTTTCACAGCCGAACATATCGAGGACGAATTCTTCAATCAGATTTCAGGCAAAGAGATGGTCGCGTTCTTCGAAAACAGCGAGTTGCGCCACCTCGACATCAGCGGCAACGTCGAGATAATAATGTACCCCGAAGAATCAGACTCGACCATTAATAAGCTCGTGTCGGCCCAGAGCAGCTTCCTCTCGGCTGACTTCAAAGGCCGAACGACTGAGAAAATCAAAATGTGGCCCGAGACGACCGGCGCTGCCACACCGTTGTTCATGGCTCGCAAAAGCCTATTCTATCTGGCTAAATTCAAATGGTTTGAAGACATCAGACCGCTCAGTCCCGACGACGTTTTCATCGTTCCCGACGAGATGGAGGCCATAATGGTCGCACTCGGACGCAAACCCGCCGAGCCTGAAGACAGACAACCGGAAGTATCAGACCTGTCAGGCTTGTCCGACACGCCCGACGAGTCTGACAAAACCGACAAAGACTAACCTATGCACAAAACGATATGGAACTAACCGAAATCACCAATACCGACTTCGGAGGCGAACGTCCGCTGTTCGGCTCCAGAAATCTGTCACTCAAAAACGTCACAATACACGCCGGCGAGTCGGCGCTCAAGAATTGTGCTGACATCACCGCCGAAGACTGCCGCTTTGAAGGAAAATATCCATTCTGGCACGTTGACGGCTTCACTGTCAGAAACTGTGTCTTCACTCCCGGCGCCCGCGCCGCCCTATGGTACTCCAAGAACCTTGTCATGACCGACACTCTCGTCGAAGCCCCGAAAATGTTCCGCGAGATGGACAATCTACGGCTCGAACATGTAAGACTTCCCGATGCGGCTGAAACTCTATGGCACTGCTCTGACGTGACTCTGCGCGATGTCGAAGTCGCCAACGCCGATTATCTCTTCATGCACTGCCGCAATATCGATATCGAACGTTATCGCCAGGACGGCAACTATTCGTTTCAATACTGCACCAACCTCGTGATACGCAATGCCGTCATCAATTCTAAAGACGCGTTCTGGAACACCGAAGACATCACCGTCTATGACAGCGAACTCAACGGCGAGTATCTCGGCTGGCACTCTCACCGCCTCCACCTCATAAGATGTAAGATTTCAGGCACTCAGCCGCTCTGCTACGCCTCAGACCTCGTGCTCGAAGACTGCACCTTCGCCCCTGACTGCGACCTCGCTTTCGAAGACTCGTCAGTCAAGGCCTCTATACTCTCGCCGGTGACATCGATAAAGAATCCGCGCACAGGCACAATCACACTGCCTTCGGTCGGCGAAATCATCAAAGACAGGTTCTGCCTCGCCCCCGCCGACTGTGAGATAATAACAAAAGACTGACTTTTTCTTATGGCTGAATTTGATTTTGACGCAGCTGTCGAGCGCCGCGGTACCTGCTCTTACAAATGGGATACGACTGCCGACGGCGTGCTGCCTATGTGGGTCGCCGACATGGACTTCAAGACGGCTCCTGTCATCATCGAGGCTCTGCGGCGGCGAGTCGACCACGGAGTCTTCGGCTATACAGCGGTGCCCGACGAGTATTACAAAGCTGTCGACAACTGGTTTTCACGGCGTCACGGCTATCATGTCGCACGCGAGAGCGTCATCTACGTTCCGGGCGTCGTTCCGGCGGTTTCGGCCATAATCAAGGCGCTTGTGAAACCGGGCGAGGGCGTCATCGTACAGACGCCGGTCTATAACTGCTTCTTCTCGTCGATACGCAATAACGGCTGTACCACAGTCGAAAACCGCCTGCGCCGCATCGACCGCCCTGACGGCTCGTTCACTTACGAAATTAATTTCGACGACCTTGAGACAAAAGCCTCAGACCCGGCCAACCGTCTGCTGCTGCTCTGCAACCCACATAATCCTGCCGGACGTGTATGGAGCCGGGACAATCTCGCCCGCATCGCCGACATCTGCCGCCGCAACGGCGTCGTCATTGTCAGCGACGAGATACACTGCGAACTGACAATGCCCGGCTTCGACTTCGTCTCGATGGCCACCGTCACCGACGACGCCATCATCTGTTCGTCGCCGAGCAAGGCTTTCAACACAGCCGGCCTGCAGATTGCCAATATCATCGCCAACGACCCCGCGAAGCGCGCTCTCATCGACAAAGCCGTCAACATAAACGAAGTATGCGACGTCAACCCCTTCGGCGTCGCGGGTCTCATCGCAGCCTACAACGGGGGCGAACCATGGCTCAACGCTCTTGTCGCCTATCTTCATGACAACTATCTGCTGACACGCGATTTCTTTGCCCGCGAACTTCCCGAGCTGCCGCTGGCACGTCTTGAGGCGACCTATCTCGTCTGGATTGACATCCGTGCATGTCACTGCGACGGCGACACGATTGAAAAACTTCTTGCCGACCACGACGGCATACTCGTCAACAGCGGCGCAATGTATGGCGACCGCAATTACATACGCCTCAACATAGCCACGCGCCGCGCCATGCTCTCCGAAGGACTGCATCGGCTCGCCCACGGTCTGAGAGCCTTGATTGACAGATAACACCACACAGACTATGGCCGACATATCACAGATACAAAGCGGCGAACGCATGAACCTCCGGCAGCAGATAGCGCTGACGGCCAAGCTGTCGTTGCCGGCCATCTTAGCCCAGCTGTCGAGCATACTGATGCAGTATATCGACGCCTCGATGGTCGGACGTCTCGGCGCCCAGCCAGCCGCATCGGTCGGACTGATGTCAAGCAGTCTGTGGCTCTTCTGGGGTGTCTGTTCGATGATAACGATGGGTTTCTCAGTGCAGGTCGCCCATCGCGTAGGCGCTAAGAACTATACCGATGCCCGGTCTGTGCTGCGTCAGGGTATAACATCGTGCATCGTCATAAGCCTCGTCATCACCGCCGTCGGTCTTGCCATCGCCCGCAGCCTGCCGGTATGGCTCGGCGGCGACCCCGCAATCACCGGCGAGGCCGGCATATACTTCTCGGTCTTTGTCTGCGCCCTGCCGATGCTGACGCTCAATTATCTCGCCGGCGGCATGCTGCGCTGCGCCGGCAACATGAAAGTGCCGAGTCTGCTCAATGTCGGCATGTGTCTGATGGATGTCGTCTTCAACTTTTTCCTGATATTCCCGACACGCGCAGTCTCGCTCTTCGGTCTCGACCTGACGATGCCGGGTGCCGGACTCGGAGTGCTCGGCGCCGCTCTCGGCACAGTCATGGCCGAATGTCTAACAGCCATGCTGATGCTTTATTATCTGTGCTACAGGCAGAAAGGACTCGACATCGGCCATCATCGCAACGGCAGTTTCCGTCCGCGACGCGACGTGTTGCGTAACGCCTTTAAGATAGCCGCACCCATGACGGCCGAACACGCCATCTTCTGCGGCGCCCAGATCATGATAACCATCATCGTCGCCCCGCTCGGCGTCGTCGCCATCGCAGCCAACGCCTTTGCCGTCACGGCCGAAAGTCTTTGCTACATGCCTGGCTTCGGCATAGGCGACGCCGCCACAACTCTGGTGGGGCAAAGTCTCGGCGCCGGACGGCAGGATCTCGTGAAGCGGTTCTGCCATATAACCGTCGGCATGGGCATGGCCGTCATGACCGTCATGGCTGTGATAATGTATCTCGCCGCACCGCTGATGATGGGTATAATGACCGACGACACGGCCATCAGCAGCCTCGGCACAGAGATTCTGCGCATCGAAGCCTGGGCCGAACCAATGTATGCGGCCTCGATTGTCGCCTACGGCGCTTTTGTGGGCGTCGGCGACACTCTTATCCCTGCAATAATGAATTTCGGCAGCATCTGGCTCGTCAGAATTCCTGTCGCCGCTCTGCTGGCTCCTACAGCCGGGCTGCGCGGCGTCTGGATTGCAATGTGCATAGAACTGACATTCAGAGGACTGATATTCCTTTGGCGTATGTTCGGCGGCTGGTGGTACAGAAACAAGAAGGCGACCTCGTCGTCGCCCGAGCTGCCCGTCACTGACCTCGAATAATTTCAGGCATAGAGGCCCATCGCGGCCGTGCGGCTGATTATATCGCCGAGGATCGGCGCCGGAGCCGACGGGTCGAGCGACTCGCCCCCGACGTTTATCACTGGGCTCTGGATTACGCCATGAGGCATGATGCTCCTGAGAAACACGTAGACCTCCGGCAGAATATCGGCGTCGGGAGTCTCTTCGTTTGCCACAGTATAATTATAATAAATCAGCGACGCGAGATAGCTCAGTATCATCGCGCGATGACCGTCGGTGTCTATCTCGTCGAGCTGCGGCATCGTTTCGGCGAGCGACATGAAATTGTCTACCGCCGGGAACAGAAGTCTCAGGCGGCACTCGGCGTTGCAGTGTGAGGCGACATTATAGACCTCGAGCGTCAACAGCGCTGTTATGGCACAGTTGAAAGCCTCGACATTAAGCGACGACGCCGAGAGCGATCTGACATGGTCTATGGCAGCCTCGATAAAACGACCGCAGACCTCGGCAGTATCGGCGCCCGACTGTATGGTCTTTCGCAATTCATTGTCGGCAAGGGCAAGGGCCTCGCCTGTCAGGCGCACCTCGTCGCCGGCTTCTATCATATCATTTTCCATTGATTCTGAAGCTTTTATATATTTCAAGACTGCGGCGGCGGTTGTCGGCGATGACAGGCCGCAGATAATCCATGTCGATATATTGCGGACCGTTGCCGCGTCTGATCGGGAACGCCTTTGCTTTCATCTCCAGCACTCGTAGACATTCTGGAGAATCGCCGTTGTCGACAGGTTGCAGTTTCTCGGGGAGATTGTCGTATGTGACAGGCGTGATTACGGCGCATGGCGGATAGCCCAGAAGCGTCCACATCACCATATCGGCGGCATCGTCAGGCGAGTTTACACCTTCGATGACAATCGATGCGGTCGACGAGCGGCGAGGCACGAAGTCAAGGTCGACGACCCAGCGCTCGGGTCCGCCGGCATAATCTCTGCCGACAAGCGAGTGATAGAATGAACGGCTGACGCGCTCTGTAAGCAGCTCGGGTGATATTTTTCCCGCTGCTATCTCGTCAGCAAGCAAACGCCGCGTATTTTCATATCTAATATAGCCGTAACCGGCGTCCTCCTCTCCGCTGACCGAAAAGTTCGTGCGCACGATAAGTCCCTCGGGAGCCTCGTCGGCGTCAAAGCGTTTGTAACCGTAGTCGTCTGTCTCGAAATAGGCGGCTCCTCCGCGCGCATCAATAACGCCGAAGTTTGCCTGGACTCCCATCGGTTTCGGCAGCGTACCGAGCAATGCGGCAAAATCGTCGACCGTGCGACAGCGTTTCAAGGCGAGAGCCATGACGGCGCCCTCGCGGTCTTTATAGACAGCCGTGTCTGGAGCAAGGTTGTATGAGGCTGTGTTCATCACGGCAAAGCCTTCGCTGTTGAAGCCCATCCAGGCGTCGGCCAAAGCCGTGTCGCCGCTGTTATAGAGAGCTATATAACCGAACGAATCTTCGGCCGGCCCGACACGTTCGACGAAATTGCGCTCGGCGCTCGTGTCGCGGTGTTTCCACAGCAGCGGACGCCCCGTGGCGCTCGCCCGAGCCGAAACCACCATTGACGTGCACGCCGCGACCTCTGCGACAGCCGTCAGAGCCATAAATATAAGAAAGAATAGTTTTTTCATCATAGCACAAAGTTACTAATTATTTATAAAATCATATAACAGCATCCTGTAGACAGGTTCCGGTACAAAAACCGTATTCAAGCGTGCACCGATTTTATCCTCGCTTATCACAACCGAATCCACGGTATAATCTTTTTTGAGATAGACGATTTTTTTAGGCTTACCGACATATGATGCGATTAGTTCAGGCGTAAACAATGTTGAGTCAGATATACTCCAATCATTACATTTCAAGACAATAAAGCCCTCGGTGACACCTTTATTTATGAGCGCCGAAGGGGTATCCGCACTCGTCATCGGTGTAGCAAATGTCAGCAGCTTAGTGCTGTTTTTGGGAAATTCTTTATACTGGGCATAAGTCGTAGCGGTTGGGAAATTATCGTCTATACCGGCATATTTCTTATAGGCTTTCAGGAACAACAAATCGCAAAAATTCAATGTCGGCATTGATTTGAAATTATCGTTCAAAATTTGCGCGGTCTCGGATAAACCATTTATCGAATCTGAATCAATTATGAGGCGATTGGCTATATTTATTCGACTGCACAAAAGAGTAGGAGCGATATCAAGCCGATAGGGACTTAACCGACGATAATCGCCTAAATATAAGTGATTCATCTTAATATTAATCTTTTCGACATCATACTTATCGGCCTCGTTGGGATGCTCTTTATAAAATGAGAGATAATTGGCAATGACTTCATTGACATAATCACTATCGCCAAAATATAAACATGCCAATTCAAGGCTCTCTTCAAAATCGTGATTTAAACTAATATATGATGCAAGGGCATACAACTGACATATATGATGATACAGATAATCATCATATCTCGAATATTCCGCACGGTGTCCGCTGTTCAACCATTGCTGAAGGATTCGGTTAAAGAAGTTCATCGGCTTATATTCGCCCCTATCGCAGACTATTTTTTTAAAAATATTCTTAGCAGCAATTGTATCTCCTTTTTTGACCAAAATCCCTGCTCTATGATATTCAGTGAAAACATTCTTATCATAAGCATCTTCATAGCTGTCGAGAGCTATCATTGCCGAATCAAACAAATTTAAATTTTCATATTCAAAAATAATCCGGCTCCTGATCAGTCTTTCTTCGTTTCTATACAGCCCACTGTTCTCCAGCAATTTATTTAGCATTACAATTCTTTTATCCGCATCAGGCAACGAATCGATATGTTGTTGTAAAACCGCATTTTCATGACGATGTTTTTCGTCTTGAGAATCAGACCAGCGAATCCATATAACCAAAGCTACAAATATGACTATCGGTATAATACAACCGAGATGTTCGGGCTTTTTCATTCGATAATTAGCTGACGGTTAACACTGCTATATTTATAATTAATGACATTTTGCCAAAACGACAGCTTTTCGATATTATCCCGAATTATTTTTGTTCTATACCTTGGGAATATCATTCTTTCGACAGTGCATCCGAGACCGACCCCGGCGACAACTGCGACAGCCGCGCCGATATATGCAAGATACTGTTTACCGTTATGAGGCTTATATTTCGACTTCATTATCTGATAGATCCAGGCAACGGCAGTACTCCAGAATCCGACTTTGAAAGCGGCATTATCCGAGATGGAGATTGAATGGGCGTTATCGCGTGACATAGATATTTTCGTTATATCCGAATTTTCAGGATTATAGCTCACAAATGTATTATGTGATATCGGGTAATAAAAAACACCGTTTTGTTCGCACACATGGTCTGCGGCCTCAGCCACGGCATCTTCATAAGAGGTGAAATTGTTGTCATAGACATACATTCCAATCCCCGAAAGCAGGCTGACGACAAGATAAATCGAAATAACAGCCAAAGGGAATGCAATCCAGTCTTTCAGACTTGTCGTCCTCTTTTTTGTAAATTCATGCAATTTGTTTTTCAACGCCAAAGGATCTTCGGCATGCGCTATAATTGAATTCTGCAGCTTTAATGATTTCAAATCATTGGGGAACGCGATAGCATTGATATCTATATCATCGTATAAAACCGGAATAATAGTAAGATTTTTATTTATAGCTCTGCGTATTTCTTCATAATAATAGTCAATCTCATTTGAATCGACCTTCTTACTAAAAGAATTTTCTGAAACCAGAAGCACGAAATATTTGGATGTTGACAAGGCTTCTTCAATATAGTCGGGAAAGGGGCCTTGATGAATCTCATGTGTGTCAAGAAAAATGCGATTATCATCAAACCATTCTGTAAGGTATGAACGGATTAAGGTAGCCCGGTCTGCCGAATCCGAACGCCGATAACTTATAAATATATCATACTGTCCTTTACCTGCCATAATTTTTTTAGTATTAGTTGGCTACATTATTTCGTTTCAGCATTGCCGATGTCTTTTGGGCAAATTTAATATTTTTAATTCAAACTATCTTTAGAATTATTGGCAGTTTTTTCACTATTTCAACCGTAGAAACAAGTATTCTTATTATTTTTGTAAGAAGAATTTGTATAAAACTTATGAGCAAAACGTCGAATTACCTTGGCAGCAGCCGCAACATCGGCAGCGCCGGCAAACTCGAAGGCAAAATATATCTGCTGACTGTCTTTGAGGCCGAAGAAGAATGGGCCTACGAAGACAAGATGAAATATTACCGTAAAATACGCGAGGCCAAGCAATGGCTTATAAACGAGGCACGCCGCTACGGCAAGAACATCTCTTTCGAAGACGGCTGTTTCGGCCTTGAGGAGACAATCATCATACCCGACATTAAAGTCGGTGCAGGCACCGGCAGTGAAAACGTCGACATCATCGAGCCGATACTTATAAAACTCGGCTACAAAGGCAACCTCGACTTTATGGAATGGGTCAGGGCCAACATCGAGTGCGACCACTGCGTCGTGCTTGTCGTCGTCAACAAGGCCGGACGGTCATACGCACTGTCACACTGCGAAAAGACCGCGCCGAAATTCTACCTCGAGAGCTGTTTTCTCCACACACGCTATAGCTCGGGCCAACCGGCCTACCCCGCCTCTATAGCCCACGAGATATGCCACTGCTTCGGTGCCTGGGACCTCTATGACACGTGGCAGACATCTCAGGAAATCGACCGCCTTGCCTCTCTCCATTATCCCAACTCTATAATGCACCGCCTCGACGCCGACATCAACCGTCTGACAATCGACGAGGTGACAGCCTGGCGCGTCGGCCTGACCGAAACCCACCACGACTTTTTCGACAACTTCGCTCCATCGACCGAAAGACAATGAAAAAAGACAAGAAATATATTTTCGAGATGCCAATCAAAGTGCGCGACTACGAAGTCGACTCAGAGGGCATCGTCAACAACGCCATCTACCTCCACTACCTCGAGCACACCCGCCACGAGTTCTGCGAGAGCGCCGGCCTGTCATTCAGGAAAATGCACTATGACGGCATCGACCCGGTGCTGTCGCGTGTCGAGATTGACTACCTCAGCCCTCTCGGTCTGGGACAGGAGATGGTGAGTTGCCTCAATTTCAAGCGCAAAGGCGTACGGTTTATCTTCGAGCAGGACATCTATAAACCCGACGGCACACCTGTCGTCAAGGCCAAAGTGACCGTCGCATGCCTTGAGAACGGCCGCCTGAGCCGTGGCGACCGCCTCGCCGAAGCCTTCAAAGACTATCTCGCAGATGACTGAGAGCACGCTGACATATAAAATCGCGTTCTCATCGCTCCGGGGCATCAATGTCGCCGCAGGGCGGCGTCTGCTCGGTACTGTCGGCTCGCCTGAAAATTTTTTCAGACTGTCTGACAGCGAGCTTGCCGCATCGACCGGCCTCGACAGCGCGCTGACCGACAGCGCATACCGGCGCCGGCTGCTCGACTCAGCGTCGGCCGAGACTACTTTTGCCGACACAAACCATATCAGGACGATGTTCTTCGACGACGGCGCTTATCCGGCACGTTTAGGCGAGTGCGACGATGCGCCGGCGATGCTCTACAGCGTCGGCGACTGTAATCTCGACGCGCGACACGTTGTCGCCATTGTCGGCACCCGTCGCGCCACAGCCTATGGAATACGCTTCACCTCGGAACTCGTCGCATCCTTGAGTGAAAAACTCGATGACCTTCTGATTGTCAGCGGCCTGGCCTACGGCATAGACATCGCCGCCCACCGGGCAGCCCTTGACGCCGGCATACCCACAGTCGCTGTCGTTGCCCACGGTCTCAACACCATCTACCCGGCCGAACACCGCATGGCAGCCCGCAAGATGGTCGCTGACGGAGGTGCGATTGTCTCTGAATATCGCTCGGATTCGGCGACACATCCAGGCAATTTCCTCGCCCGCAACCGCATCGTCGCCGGTCTGAGCGACTGTGTCGTCATCGTCGAGAGCGACCTCCGCGGGGGCGCCATGACGACGGCTCGGCTCGGGGCGGCCTACAACCGTGAAGTGATGGCCGTCCCCGGACGCACGACCGACCGTTACAGCCGCGGATGCAACCGGCTGATTGCCGATCAGACCGCACGCATCATCACATCGGCCGACGACCTTATAGCCGCCATGGGCTGGCGGGAGCGTCAGCCCGAAGGCACTCAGCAGACCCTGACTCTCGAGCTTGACCCTGAAAGCACCCGCGTCGTCGGCTTCATAGCCTCCAGTCCCGGTGCCACAGTCAACGACATCTGCGCCGCCCTCGCCATACCTTACAGTCGTCTGAGCGCCCTGCTCTTCGACCTCGAGATGTCTGACACGGTCACGGCATTGCCCGGCGGCCGATATGAAATAATGAAACAGATCTGAAACGCCACGACGCAACATCCGGCCCGTCGCCGGCGTTTAAGTAATAAACAAAATTCTAACAACATAAAACATCAAACAGCCATGACAAAACAATTCATACCCGAGTCTGAACTCATCATCAACCCCGACGGCACAGTCTTCCATCTCCATCTGAGTCCGTCGCAGCTGACCGACAACATCATTCTTGTCGGCGATCCAGGCCGCGTCAACATGGTAGCCGAATTTTTCGACACCATCGACTACGACGTCAGCTCACGCGAATTCCACACCATCGGCGGCACATACAAAGGCCGTCCTATCATGTGCCTCAGCCACGGTATCGGCCCCGACAACATCGACATCGTCATCAACGAACTCGACGCCCTCGCCAACATCGACTTCATGACACGCGAAGTCAAAGACACACCGCGTGTACTTACACTCGTCAGAATCGGCACATCGGGTGCCCTTCAGCCCGAACTCAGCCTCGGCACTCCCGTCATCGCAGAGAAAGCCATCGGTTTTGACGGCGTGCTCAACTACTACGCAGGCCGTGACGAAATCGCCGACCACGACTTCGAGCACGCCTTCTGCCATCATGTCAAATGGAATCCGCTTTGGGCCAAACCTTACGTCGTCGATGCCGACGCCGAACTGGTCGACCGCATCGCCGGCGACGACATGGTGCGCGGCAACACCATCTCGGCCGTAGGTTTCTACGGGCCGCAGGGACGCCGCCTCAGACTGCCGCTCGCCAACCCCGACCTCAACGGTCTGATCGAGTCGTTCGAATACAAAGGGCGCCATGTCACAAACTACGAAATGGAAAGCGCGCCCCTTCAGGGTCTTTCCCGTCTGATGGGACACAAAGCCATGACAGTCTGCTCGATTATCGCCAACCGTTTCAACACCGTCGCCAATCCAAACTACAAATCGGGCATACGCGACCTCGTCGCCACTGTTCTCGAACGCATCTGACAACTGACGGCAAAGACAACAAACGAAGCCGCAGACTGCCCGCGACGCGGTCTGCGGCTTTTATTTTAGAAAACACGTTTTTTTTATTATCTTTGCCTCTGTTTAACTCGATCCGACAATGAAAACTTCTGTGATATTACGCTTTGTCATCCTCGGCGCACTGTGGCTGCTTCTGGTTTACGCCATGGTGAAGTCTACCCCGACATTCACACTCTATCAAGCCTTTGTCATTGCCGCATCCGGTATAATTGTTTTTGTGCCTCTATATAAAAAATATGTCAGAAACAACCGTAAATAATTCGGTCGGCGCGACACTTCTGTCAAAAATCGACAGTCCGGCCGATCTCCGGCGCCTCGCGCCCGAACAGCTGCCTCAGGTATGCGACGAGATACGCCGTTTTCTCATTGACTCACTGTCGGTCAATCCCGGCCACTTCGCGTCGAGCATGGGTTCGGTCGAGCTGACCGTCGCGCTGCATTATGTCTTCAACACACCATACGACCGCATAGTCTGGGACGTCGGGCATCAGGCCTACGGCCACAAACTGCTGACAGGCCGTCGCGACGCCTTTGTCAGCAATCGCCGATTGGGCGGACTGAGCGGCTTTCCCAATCCGGCCGAAAGCCTGTATGACACATTCACGGCCGGACACGCCTCCAACTCGATTTCGGCGGCTCTCGGCATGGCCATTGCCTCACGGCTCAACGGCGATGCCCCCCTACGCAATGTCGTCGCTGTCATCGGCGACGCCTCGATAAGCGGCGGCCTTGCCTTCGAAGGCATAAACAACGCGGCTAATACGCCCAACAACCTGCTCATCATCCTCAATGACAATGATATGTCAATCGACCGCAATGTCGGCTCGCTCAACTCATATCTTGCCCATCTCACAACGAGCAAAGCCTATAACAACCTGCGCTACCGCACATTCAGGCTTCTCAAGAAGTTCCATCTGATTACCGACCGCCGCCGAGGCACGATACTGCGGTTCAACAACAGCATCAAATCGCTCATAAGCCATCAGCAGAACATCTTCGAAGGCCTCAACATAAGATATTTCGGACCGTTCGACGGCCACGACCTGCCGACGATAGTCAGAGTTCTCACCGACATACGCGACATGAACGGTCCGCGCATACTCCATCTGCGCACCGTCAAGGGCAAAGGCTACGCCCCTGCCGAGAAAGACCCGGCGTCATGGCACGCTCCAGGAAAATTCGACCCCGTGACAGGCGTGCGCGCCGAGACTCTCCCCTCGGCTGACAAACGCCTGAAATATCAGGATGTCTTCGGCAACACCCTTCTCGAACTCGCCCGTGCCAATGACAGAATCGTCGCCGTCACAGCCGCCATGCCAAGCGGCACATCCATCTCGACGATGCAGGCCGAGATGCCCGACCGCGTCTTCGACGTCGGCATATCGGAAGGCCACGCCGTCACCTTTGCCGGAGGCATGGCTAAAGACGGACTCAAGCCATTTGTCGGCATATACTCGAGCTTCCTCCAGCGAGGCTACGACCATATAATCCACGATGTCGCAATACAGAAGCTCCCCGTTGTCTTCTGCCTTGACCGCGCCGGGCTCGTAGGCGAAGACGGTGCCACTCATCACGGCGCCTTCGACCTCGCATATCTGCGCACCATCCCGAGCCTCATAGTTGCCGCTCCCGCCGACGAGCACATGCTCCGTCATCTACTCTACACAGCCTCGCTCACCGACGACGCCCCGATGGCTATACGCTATCCGCGCGGCAAAGGCGAGAACGCCGACTGGCACTGCAAGATGAAACGACTCGAAATCGGCCGCGGACGCCGCCTCCGCGAAGGACACGACGTCACAGTGCTGAGCATCGGCACCGTCGCCGCAGACGTCCGCCGGGCCCTTGACCGCGCCGCTGACGAAGGCATCAGCGCAGCCCACTACGACATGGTATTCCTGAAACCTCTCGACACAGCCATACTCGAAGAAGCGGCCCGCTCGGGTGCACCGGTCATCACCGTCGAGGACGGCACTGTCAACGGCGGCCTCGGCGGTGCCGTCGCCGAATGGTTCGCCGCCAACGCCCCTGCCGTCGAAGTGACACGCCTCGGCATACCCGACCGCTTCATAACACAAGGAACTCCCGCCGAGCTGAAACACCTCTGCGGCTATGACTGTGACGCCATCTACGATGCCGTCACGAGTAAAGTACGGACTAAAAACTCAGAAAAATGAAAATCGTCATCGCAGGCGCCGGCGAAGTCGGCTCTCATCTCGCCAAACTCCTGTCGACCGAAGAACAGGAGATAACGCTCATAGACGAGAATGTCTCGCGCCTCGAGACACTCGACGCCAACTATAACCTGCTGACCGTCGTTGGCAACCCCACGTCGTTCAAATCCCTGCGAGAGGCTCGCGTAGGTTCGTGCGATCTCTTTATAGCCGTTACTCCCCATGAGACCAACAACGTCGTTGCCTGCTCGATGGCAAAGACCCTCGGTGCGGCGGTCACTGTCGCCCGCATCGACAACTACGACTACATGGAGCCCCGCAACCGGCAGTTTGTCACCCGCATGGGCGTCGACCGCCTCATATATCCCGAACACCTTGCAGCCCAGGAGATAATCACCGCGCTCAACCATTCATGGGTAAGACACTGGTTTGAACTCCATGACGGCGAGATTATACTCGTCGGAGTGCGGCTGCGCGCGGGCGCTCCAATTGTCGGACAACACCTCAAAGACATAGCCTCGACAAACCGTCACTTCCACGTCTCGGCCATCAAACGCAACAACGAGACCATCATCCCGCGTGGCGACGACTCGATCGATGCCGGCGACATACTCTATATCACAACCACGCGCGACTACGTCAACGACCTGCTCACACTCACCGGCAAGACCGACCGCCGTATACGCAAAGTGCTCGTCATGGGTGGCTCGAAGATTGCCGTGCGCCTGGCCAATCTGGCTGGCGAAAGATTCAAGATCAAAATTATAGACAACGACTTCAACACCTGTCACGAACTGCCGCGCAAATGCGAGTTTGCCGAGATAATCTGCGGCGACGGCCGTGACATCGACCTGCTGACCGAAGCCGGCATCGATGACACCGACGCCTTTATCGCCCTGACAGACAGCTCCGAAACCAACATCCTCGCCTGTCTGACAGCAAAAGAGTTCGGCGTCAAAAAAACCATAGCCGAGGTCGAGAACCTACAGTTCATCTCGCAGGCCGAAAACCTCAACATCGGCACCATCATCAACAAAAAACTGCTGGCGTCAAGCTCTATCTTCCAGCTGCTCCTCGACGCCGACTCATCGACATCCAAATGCCTTGCCCTCAGTGACGCCGAAGTCGCCGAGCTCGAAGTCAAGCCCGACTCAAAAATAACACGCGCTCCCGTCAAAGACCTCAGGCTGTCGCGCGACCTGACTCTCGCAGGCCTGATACGCGACGGCAAAGGCATGCTCATTTCAGGCAACACCGTCTTCCAGCCCGGCGACCATGTGCTCGTCTTCTTCCTGTCGGGCGCCATCCATAAAGTCGAACGCCTTTTTAACTGACCCCCAACGTGAAACACAGCGAACGTCAATTCATCAACATACTCATGATCATCCGCATCACCGGCTGGCTGCTGATGATCGAGTCGCTGTTCATGCTCCTGCCCACAATAACCTGCCTCATCTATGACGAGGCAGACATCATGCCCTTCGGCATAACCGCCGCAGTCACAGCCATAACCGGCTTCTGTCTGACGCGCTACATACGTCCCCACAGCCACAAGACCGGCAAACGCGAGGGATTCCTGCTGACATCAATCGTCTGGATAGTCTTCTCTATCTTCGGCATGATGCCGTTCATCTTCAGCTCGACACCCGTATCTGTCAGCGACGCCTTCTTCGAAGCCATGTCGGGCTTCACCACCACCGGAGCGTCAGTACTCGACTCGATCGAGAACATGAGCCACGGCATACAGATCTGGCGCGCCATGATGCAGTGGATCGGCGGCATGGGTATCATACTCTTCACCCTCGCCGTCATACCGATGCTCAACTCGTCAGGCGGCATGCAGATGTTCAATGCCGAAGTCACCGGCATCACCCACGACAAACTGCGTCCCCGCGTGAGTCAGACAGCCAAGACCCTCTGGGGCGTCTACCTGCTGCTCACCATAGCGCTCATATTCCTGCTATGGCTCGGTCCGATGAATTTCTTCGAAAGCGTCTGCCACGCTTTCGGCGCCATCTCGACCGGCGGATTCTCGACCGAAGCAGGCTCGATTGCAGCATACAACTCCGTCTACGTCAAAGTAGTCCTGACGATATTCATGTTTCTCGGCGGCGTCAACTTCGCCCTCATTTACAAAGCCATGTGCGGCAACTTCAACGACGTCCAGCGAAACGACGTCTTCCGCACCTACGTCCTCTCGATAGCAGCCTTCCTTGTGCTGTTTGTCTTCACGATTATCTCGCGCGGACAATTCCACACATGGCAGGACATCACCATCGATCCCCTCTTCCAGATTGTCTCGACCATGACCTCGACCGGATTCTCAGCCACCAACTACGAAAACTGGGGGCCGTTTGTCATGTCGCTGATGTTCTTCATGATGTTTTTCGGCGCCTGCGCCGGCTCGACCAGCGGCGGCGCAAAACTCGACCGCCTCTTATATCTCCTTAAAAACTGCCGTAACGAACTCTACCGCTGCATCTATCCGCGTTCGATTATGTCGGTGCGCATCAACGACCGCGTCATCAACCCCGACATCGTCAGCAAAGTCATCGCCTTTCTCTGCATCTACACCCTGCTCATCGGCGTCGGCGGAGTAGTCCTCTCGGCTTTCGACATCCCGATTTTCGACTCATTCTTCTCAGCCTTCTCAGCTATATCCAACACAGGCCTCGGAGCCGGCATCACAGGCTACGGAGGCTCCTACGAACTGCTGCCCGACGTCGGCAAATGGGTCCTGTCGATACTCATGCTCATCGGCCGTCTCGAGATTTTCACAGTCCTGCTCATCTTCACACCCGCATTCTGGCGTAAATGACAGCATGACATTAACAGTGGTTAAATCAAACAAAAAGGCGTTGCATAATGTTGAGGAAATATATACAACATCAACCCCTCCGTCTACTATGAAACGCCCGTTAATCATCATAATACTCGCCATCCTTATCCCCGTCGCGTTCACCGGCTGCCAGAGCAGCGACGCGTGGGACTCACTTCCCGACCCTATCGCCCGCTTCGTCGCCCAGTATTTCCCCAACACCGGCGTATCGTCATACAGCGCCAACGACGGCAGCTATCATGTGAAACTCTCAGGCGCACCCGCCCTTACATTCGACTCCGACTACCAGTGGACCGACATAAACGGCCGGGGCAACACCCTCCCCGAAGTACTTCTCTTCGACCAGTTGCCGCCAGCACTCTACAACTACCTCAGCGAGACCGAACGCCTCGACCGCGTCTACAGCATGTCTCGTGACAAACACACCTACGCCGTCGTCACAACCGACACCGACCTCACCTACAACATCGACACCGGCCGCATCACCGGCCGCAAATAATCCCACTCCGCCAGCAGCATAATTAATAAATTCCAACCGCTTTTTTTGTAAAATTTCTTATCTTTGCAAGACCGGCTGAGGATAGATTATGGAAAATTTCAATAAATACGACGACGATATAGCATATTTCATAGCTTTCTGTATCGAATCATATAAAAACGCCAACGGTATGAATGGCGCCGAAGTATCGCATCTTTTCAGTGAAACCGGTCTGACCGATTTCCTTGCAAAGAACTTCGAGACACTTCATTCACAGAGTCCCCGATGGATTCTGGAAGAAATCAATGAATACCTTTCAACCATCAATAAATAAGGCATGAAACTATACCATGGCGGCATTGAAATCTATTCAATTCATTAAAGCAGAGAAAATACTAAAATGACCGACCGAAAAATCACATCTCAGAATTTATACTTGCTCCTTCCCGGCAAAGTGAGCAGAATGGAAGTAATGTATGCCTCTGATTTCGGATTGCCTATCACAGAGGCACTGAACAGAATATACCGGTCTGAAACCTACCGACAGCTTGAAGACGAAGAGACCAAATTATGGCACTAAGGCCCCGTCGCCCTCTATCAAATATTTCTGGAACAGCATTAAGTTTACAACTAATTTATGCTGGAAGTAAACTTATCAAAAATTTGCTTGCGAAAATAATAATTATTAAATTTGCCACACTAACCGCCGCAGAAGCCTCTTAATAGGCAGCGGATTGGTTAGGCCTGTCACTCAGACTGGCAACGACATATTAAAATAAAAGAGTTTACTCGACGCTCTTCCTTGACATCTGGAAATCTGGAAAATTTTCACATACACCCGCAACAGTCCTGATTATCAGCAACATCTATAGATTGCAGAGTACTAATAGTGTACTTTTGGAGAAGATGGTGGCGAGTC
>ERZ836877.2708-NODE-2708-length-21994-cov-8.701308_pt1 | contig 21994 bp, 23 predicted proteins | sample MGYA00519469_ERZ836877 | MGnify/ENA primary metagenome ERZ836877 (study PRJEB31850, sample SAMEA3708809) | human gut metagenome | biome: human gut; feature: human-associated habitat; material: faeces | place: China | collected 2014 ... | reverse complement strand
ATAATTAAATCAATATATTACGCGTAATTCATCACCCAAAATGTCCAACCTGCCGAAAAGAGGTAAAGGATTAATAGTAAACAGGCTCTGACATGACACGCGAGCAATTTATATCTCATGTAGAAGGTTCACAGAAATCGTTCCGGCGATTTCTCGTGGCCCTTTGTTGCGGAGATTCTGCTCTTGCCGACGACGTGGCGCAAGAGGCTTATATAAAAGCCTACCTTTCCTGTGACAATTTCAGGGATACGGATAAATTCAAAGCATGGATATACCGTATAGGATATACCACTTTTCTTAACCACAGGCGCTCGGAACGTATTACAGTAGGATATGAAGAAGCCGAAGGGTTATCGGCACACAATACTCCTGCCGATGCTTTTGCATATCAGGATTTGTATTTTGCATTAAACCGACTTCCGGCGAAAGAAAGAACATCCGTATTGCTGTTCTATATGGAGAATTACTCCATAAAAGAGATTGCGGAAATTCAAGATACAAGCCAGGACGCGGTAAAACAACATCTGTCGAGAGGTCGCAGACATCTGCGCGAGATATTATCAACAAGTAATCGGAATAACAATGGAAGAAGATGATAAAATAAAGAATATTTTTGCCGGTTTCTCGCCTGAACTTTCTTCCGATTTCATATTTATGAAGGAACTTGAAAGAAGAATAGAATCGATGGAAATTGTTAAGCGACATATGGCCCGGACAAAGCGACGTAACAAAGCGGCTATCGCCATAGCGGCAGCGGTCGGATTTATAGTGGGTTTTCTCTTCTCGCTGGCAATGCCTTATATAACGCGAGCCATAGCCGATTGGCAATTGACATTACCAGACACATCAGGACTTAACATGATAGCTGACAATATGGTATTGCTGACCTGGCTGATCATAGGCGCGACTTCATGCCTGATCGCATTGAATTCATACGAACTGTCGCTGTCGATAATTAAAAGTCGGGAAAGGAGAGATGATTAGGCATATTTACAGATAACATTGCAGATTGCTTTGTGGCAGGATTGCAACCGGGATATTATTTGTAATTTTATTGCGGATTTAGTAAATTAGCCATAAAATTATAATTGATGAAATCTCCGGTACTATTAAGCCGCTATTCCGCAGTCTTGACTGCTGTTTTATTCTTGGTGATGTATGGATTATGTATCGCCACTCTCCACGAAAAGTCGGTTTTCTTTATAGTGGTTGCAGTTTTCATTACACTGATATTAAGCGCATTATTATACGGAACGGCATATGTCAGGGTCGATGACAACCGAGTCATCTTAGGTAGTCCGCTCAGAAGTAAGATAATACCCGTAAGGGATATTGTAAGCGTAGAGCGATTCCAACCTACTATGGGCTCTATAAGATTATGGGGGTCCGGTGGCTTCCTGGGATATTGGGGAATATTCCGGGAAGGGGACATAGGAAGATACTATGCATTCTACGGGAAATCTTCCGATTGTTTTCTGATACGGATGAAGAACGGAGATAAGTATGTGGTCGGGTGCAAGAATCCGGACAAGATTGTCGAATTCATCAAGAACAGGATATGAAAATCAGCATACGAGCAAAGAGGAATCTACAGTTGGTCCTTACGATTATAGGGATAGCCTGTACAATTGCCCGAACATGGGAAGTTGTCCTTGCACCTTCTTCCGGCCGGGCTTGGTTTGAATTATTCGGAATAATAGTTCTGACATATCTATGCTTTGACGGATATCTCGATTATAATCGTAAATGCAAAGACTAAAATATGCTTAAGCAGATCCTTAAGATGATAGCGGGGTTGCTCGGGGGAGCTGTTATAGGGGTGCTTATCGCAGCCGTCGGTCTGGTCTGCTTTACCGACATAACAATCCCTGAATTTATCTCAAAGATGCAATCCGCCAAGTTCGGAGAGACTATGCTTGCTGCCGGCATAGGTATTGCGGCTTTTGCGGTCTCAACGGTAATACTTATACCGCTTCATGAAGCCGGCCATCTTGTTTGCGGACTTTTGACCGGCTATAAATTCGTATCCTTCAGAGTTTTCAATCTCACATTCATTAAGGAAGAGGGCAAAATGAAAATCAAGAGATACTCTGTGGCAGGATCCGGCGGACAATGTCTTCTGACACCGCCCGATATCCCATTGGATAAAATACCTACCGCATGGTACAACTTCGGCGGTGTCTTGGTAAATATCATCGTCGGTCTGATTGTAGTTCCGCTATTGTTTACAGATCTTAATCCCTTTATGCGCGAGGCTGTCGTCGTATTCCTACTGACCGACCTTTTCTTTGTGATTTTAAATGGTATACCGTTCAGAATAAACGGCACGGGCAATGATGCGTACAATATGCTGTCTCTTAGGAAACACCCCGTAGCCAAATTGGGAATGATAAACGCGCTCAGGTCTAACGCTCTAATCCAGCAAGGTATGAGGCCGAAGGATTTGCCGTCAGACTGGTTCGCGATTCCCTCATCGGTCGATTATTCCAATGGTCTTGAGGTTTCTATTCCGATTATGGCCGCCTCGCGCCTTATAGATGAGGGGAACTATAAGGATGCACTGTCCCGGTTTGAAGATATCTATACCCATAAGAAAGAAATTTTAGGGTTATTTGTGAAAGAAATCGAATGCGAACTTGTGTTCCTGTATCTTGTATGCGGTAACATCGAAAGCGCGAAAGAACTGTTAACTCCCGAATTGAAAAAGTATATCGAGGCATATCGCAAAATGATGTCGTCGAAAGAACGAATCCTGTTCGCGGTATCATTGGTATTGGATAATGATAAAGAGGCGGCCGCAAGCATATATGACAATCTATTGCAAAGAAAGAACGATTACCTGTTGCAAGGTGAGGTAAGCAGCGATCTTGCCATTATGAAATCGATACTTTGAGAATCTGTTTCAGAGAGGCGTACATTTGTACGCCTCTCTGAAACAGATATCTAGAAATGTGGTTATTACGCTACATCGCGATTCTATTCTTCCTTGTGCTTGCATACCACATATATACTGCAAGGAGAATGAATGTTCCGAGGATGGCGAGCATCTCCGTTTTATGCTCCATCGGAGCAATCCATATCTCATTGAAGAAATCCATACGTCCCAGGATTTCCACCGGAGTCCAGAATACAACCACCGTGGCTATGGCCATGCGGATATTGGCGCCCCATGAGGATATGCGTAACTGTTTGGCGAATATGAAGAACGAGCCTATGAGACAGCCGAGACCTACCAGAAAGGTTACCAAATGGCGGTCGCCGAGAAACACGTCGTCATAACAGAACATCAACAGAAGGTATGACCCCCATAGGATCATCATGAGTTCCATAAATGTAACGATGCTCGTATGTCGGGTCATCGGCCTGACAGCGACTTCAGTCTTGCGTCCCCTGAAAAGAAGACGTTGCCACCAATTTATGAAATTGCATCCGTTGCGGGTACTGAACAGATACATTATCATAATCATCATCCAGAAGCCAAATGAGGCCGGCATTATAAGATATTCAGGCCGTGTGATTACTTCGCCTGTAACCGTGTCAAGCTGAGGCTGCGTTCCGAAGCGGTTGGCGAAATACATGAAAAGGAACTCGACCCAGCCTGTCCAGAACAGCAGACCGCCGAAGAGACCCCATAAGGTCTGTCGGGTATCACCTTTGGCAAATACTCCGGCTATAACCATGAACATACCGACAGCTCCCATTGCAAAAGCGGAATAGTGTAATGCTGTCTCATTCATGGAATGCTCCATAATAATCATAAGCGCATGGCCTAAAGGCATCATGAACAATACGAAAAGGAAAGATGCGATAGCTTTCCACCAGTATCTTTTTCTGCACTCCGGCTGCTGAGTATCAATAATACTGTTAATATCGGATAGTTGACTCATAGATAATCTAATTTTTTGCAAAGATAGTGCGGAAGACATGTCGCGACAATACCTTTAAATGTGGCTTTTAGGATAGTATACATGTGGTATATTACTATAATCCGGGTATTGAATTATACATAAACTCAATTTAAGCGAATATTTTATTAACTTTGCCCAGACTCGATAGTTATACACTTATGAGGACAATGAGAAAAATATCAAGGCAAAAAGATGCCGACTGGGCTCTGGAAGTATTCGACAAAGCTCCGTTTGCGACTGTGAGTATGACCCGACCCGACGGGACTCCGTATGGGCTCCCACTTTCACTTGTTCGCCGTGACGAACGTACTTTTTATTTTCATTGCGCTTCCGAGGGAGAAAAACTTGATTGTCTGAATGTAAATCCCGTAGTCAGTTTGTCTGCCGTAAGCAAATGCACTCCCAAGTTTGAAGAAGAAAAACTTAACTTTACCGAACACTATCATTCTGCCATAGCTATCGGGCGCGCGGAGACAGTAAAAGATAAGATAGAAAAGATAGAGGCGTTGCGTTTATTGTGTAAGCGCTTTCTTCCCGGATACATGGACCATTTTGAAGAAGCTATAAATCGAAGCCTTGACCGGACAACCATAATTAAGATAACTCTGACCGAGCCACCGGTCGGAAAATGTAAGCCCTGACAATTCAAATACTAAAATATGAATTTTCTGCTTCGCGTCATCATTTGTCTCATCCCGGCGGCAACAGCCAATATTTGTTACTCCCGTACCCTTTTGTCTGAATCTACAAAAGAGCCGATAATATACGCCAGTATAGGTGTGATCAACAGGAATGTCGGTACGGTTACAGATACGGCAGGTAATTTCTCATTAAAAATACCTCCTGAACTTGCAAACGATTCAATAAGAATTTCTTCGGTCGGTTATGTAGCGAAAACATTCGCTGTCAAGGATATTAAAAACATACCTGATACCATCCTGCTCGCCGATGATATCATATTGTTAAGTGAGGTTGTGGTGAAACCCCAGAGGATCAAACATAAAACAGCCGGGCGCAAAGGTGGCGGCGGTTTTATTTATATAGATGTGGAGGGATATAAAGCGGCAGGGCAAGGTCTGGCAACCCCGTTGAAAGTCAAGGAACGCGCATGGCTGAAAGAGTTGGGGTTTACTATTATTACAGATAACAAGCCTCTCTCGAAAATGAAATTCAGGGTAAATATATATCGTAAAGAGGATGATAGATACATGTTGCAGAACTTTAAACCTGTGTATTTCGACTACGATATATCCCAACTCGATAATGGTTTATTTACTTACACTTTCCCCGAAGAAATATTCTTGGAGAAAGGCGATTACTATATTGAGCTGGAGTTCCTTGAAAATTTCTCCAATGAATATTTTACCATGAAAACATTGCCATTGACAGGCAAAACCCGCTATAGATACGCAAGTCAATCAGATTGGGAAACATTACCCTTCGGCGCCCCCATTCATATTGAGTATGACAGCGTTGAATAATCCTCTTTCCTCGCACCTTAGCCGGGAAAAGTATATATTATTTTAACATGTGGTTACGGAAAGTAAATAATGCTGATATTGAAGATGTGATGCAAATCTTCTCTCAAGCCCGGATGGCCCAGCGTAATGCCGGATTCCGTCAATGGGAGGATGGGTATCCCTCCATCGAGGTCTTGAAAGCGGATATCGACAACAATATCGGGTACGTTGTCGAGGACGAAGATACATTGGTAGGTTATATAGCCATAACTACTTTTGATGAGGAGTATGAGAGATTTCAACAATTATGGGCAGACAAGGGGATGTATGCGGTTTTTCATCGGATCGCCATTTCTGACGCATATCGGGGAAAAGGTCTTTCAAAAATCATATTTGATTTAGCCGAGGAATTATCACGTCAGCTGGGTGTTGAATCAATACGTATAGACACCGGCATTGAAAACAGGCCGATGCAGCATATTCTTTCAAAGAGGAATTACACATATCTCGGAACTTGCGATTTCGTATGGGGAGCCAGATTCGTTTATGAAAAGCCACTCCAAAGACCTCAATAGCTTTTGCAAGGATAGGTCCGGAGAATCCTCCCGGATATATTTTATCCTCGGAATCGGCACATATTTCCAACAGATTGATAAATATAACAACACGCGGATTTCAACGTAGCGCATCCGGAGCTTTGAAACCATCGTCGACACCTCGATACCACCGACAATCCGTAGCCGTCAGTCACATCCGCGTGATGGAGCGGGCGACATCCTTCCGCGTGCAGGATATCGTGGCGGACATCCTTCCCATCAAAACCGATTTGAAGTGGACGGTATGCAAGGGATCACAACATTTTGGGAAGTCAGTAAAATGAAAGAGCCGTTATTCTACTGTGAGATATGCCCCTTATTTCTGGAATATTAGCTAACTTTGTGATAACTTATGGCACAGTTCAACTCATATGACCAAAGCATAGACTTCTCGGCGATAAAAGATTATTGCCGAGAGCATGGTCGTATTGCCCATTATTCTAAAGATGATGTCTTTGTCCAACAAGGGTGTGTAGGCAAATATCTCGGAGTCGTCGAATCGGGGTATTTCAAGTACACAACACTCACTTCTTCGGGTAATGAGGCTGTCGTAGGATTTGCTTTTGAGGGAGAAATCGTAGCTGATTACTACAACTCATTCCACGGTATTCCATCTGAAGTTACTATAAAATCAGGCACCGACAGTCGGGTATCTCAAATAAGAACTCCGGATGCGCAAAACGTGTTTTACGCATCGTTTGACGACAATCTTTCTGCTGTGAATGGCGCGCTGTTTAGTGAGATTTATTCACGCCATCTTGAACTATACCGCAAGACACCGACAGAGAGATACATTGACCTTATAACTTCGTATCCTCAGATTTTAGACATTGTTTCGTTGCGCGACATTGCCTCGTATCTGCTTGTCACACCAGTCTATCTTAGCCGAATCCGAAAAAATCTCGCAAAAAAATCCGGCGAATAAAACTTGTTTTATCCCGAAATCATTTTTTCTGCCGAACTTTGTCAATAAAAATTGGCAAATGAAAAATAGGATACTCATATCAATCTTATGCCAGATGGTTGCTGTACCTTTTATGGCATTCGCTGAGATAAACATCACTGAGGGATATGGTGCGGATGGTATTGTTCCAATATCGGATTCGGGTGGAGAACTAATTTCTTCAGCAGTCCCTATTGACCTTTTTCCTGACGTAAATCTATCGGTAAACAGAATGAGTCTCAACACATTCCTGACTTCTGGAGAAAAGATTGTCCCTCAACGGCTTGAATCTGAATCCACGACGATCCTTGATGTGGTGACCTCGGATTACGGACAGCTCAAAACCATTTTGGCTGAGAATGGTGCGGATTCCGCAACTTCCATCACTGTGTCAGGCCCGATTGACGCTACTGACTTCAATGCTATTTGGGAATGCGCCACCACAGGAAATCTACAGATTCTTGACCTCAGTCATTCTCAATTAAAGGACAACGTAGTACCCAACTACGCCCTTTATCATACTATACAATTTGAAACAGGGCATTGGCTGGGCATAAGAAAAATTATATTGCCTGAAGAAATTGTCCGGATAGGAAAAGCGGCCTTCGCTTTCATGCATCTTGAAGAAATAAATATCCCGTCCAAGTTGAAAGAATTGGGCTCAACGGCATTCGGGTATGATTATTGGCTTGACTGCGAGATTATGATTCCCGATGGAGTAGAAGAAATAAAATACCAGACCTTCATTGACTGTAGGAGTCTAAGCCAATCGCCGATTCTGCCGAACACCTTAAGATCGATTGGTGAACATGCTTTTGCTAATACTCCTTTTGAGAATATCCAATTAAACGATGGACTTGAGACTATAAGAGAGGGCGCTTTTCAATCATGTGGAATCACACAAGTTGAGTTTCCCAACTCTATAATTGATTTAGGTCCAATGGCTTTTCAGCTTTGTCCTAAATTGAAACACATATCTTTCCCTGATGTCATTGAGGAGATACCAATGGGTCTGTTCTCTATGTGTAATGCCTTGGAAGAGGTGAATATTCCCAATGGTGTCAGGCGCATTGCGGATAATGCGTTTATGTTGTGTACGAATCTAAACGATATCTCACTCCCCGAGACCTTGGAATCTATTGGAAAAGACGTATTCTGTGATTGTATCGTAGAAAAAATTGTTTTGCCCGGCAATTTAAAATCATTGGGAGACGGAAGTTTCGTTATTGAGGATCTTAAAACAGTATATTGTGAATCTGAAATACCTCCTTTCTGCGAAATAGGTCAGAATGGTCCATTTGCCGAAGAATGGATTTCAGAAGCTGTTCTATATGTACCCGTCGGCACCAAAGTAAGATATCAAAGTCAATGGCAGTGGAACCTTTTCAAAGAAATAATTGAGACAGATGATTTCCCATCCTCAGACATAGACTGTGTAACAATCGACAATAAAGAACAAGATAACAATTTCTATGATTTATTCGGACGAAAGATTGAAACACCCTCTCCGGGGAATATCTATATATCAAATGGTAAAAAATTTATACATCATTAAATAAGTTATATGTAGAACGCTCGAATCATTACCACTTTGTGTATTACGGTGGTTCTTAAGGTTTCGTATCAACTCTCCAGTCCGGTATATCTGAGCCGGATACGCAAAAATCTCGCTAAAAAATCCGGCGAATAAAACTTGTTTTATCCCGAAATCATTTTTTATCCTGAACTTTGCCTAAATTAATTAGGCAAAGCAATGCGGTATTAACTCATCACTTTGTCTAACATCAACATCAAAGTGACCATGAAAAAATTATGTTATCTTCTTATTTCACTAATTATTGTCTCTTGCAGCAATGATGAACCAGAACCGGAGCCTGAAACATTCATGCAGATTGCATCCATTATCAATGAAGACGGAAGCGTATGTAAGCAGTTTTCATACGACTCTTATGGACGGATTGTTACCTATCAGAGTATATATCCTACGGAATCAGTCAAAGTAGAATACGAGTATGTATCCGACAATCTGATTAAGATCACAACCAAAGACGTCAACTTTAACCGAAATGGAATTTACGATTTTGTCCGCACCTATCAAGACAATCTTCATTTGGAAAACGGTAGGGCTACTTACTGCGAGGGCATATGCTGTCAGACAGAGCAGGACAAGACTACTTTCGAGAAGAAATATCGACATGAATTCAGTTACACATCAAGCAATCTTCTCAATGTGGTCAAGTGGACTGAATGGAATAAAGAAGTAGATGTTTGGGCAGAAGACAAACCTTGGACTTGGGAGAATTTTTACTATTGGGAGAATGGTAATCTTGTGAAAATCGAAGACCTCAACGGCAATTCATATCCGAGTGTTACCTATACTATCAATTATACCGACATCGCCGGAGTTCAGAATATCGTTCCAATACCGTTGGGCCGATACCAATATATTCCCTTGCAATTCAAAGGAATTTTTGGGGAGCAGTCTGTCAGCCTGATAAGTGCCATCCATCGGGATGACTCTTTAAATGGGATCACTGCCATAAGTTACCGATATGAATTTGCTGGTAGTCGGATTACACAATATCAGGAATCACGTGGCAACGAGATGGAAGAGACATTTTCAGTCCTTTGGACTGAATGAATCTTGATTACATTACGGTGTCGAATCTCATTATTTCCTCAAATTTTAGACATCCTCTATTTGCGTAATATAGCTTCGTGTCTGCTTGTTACTCCGACATATCTGTGTCGAATACGAAAAATCTCGCTTAAAAAACTGGCAAATTTCGATATACATCCATAACCATACTGATTATCAGTAATATCTATCGATTATAGTGTACTAATAGTGTACTTTAGGGAAAATTGGCAGCAAGCTGGAGCAAATGGATTTGAATTATTTGTCATCCGTTAGATATTTTTAACTGCGATGATTTGTGTCTTTTTACTGAATCTATATCCCATCAATAGCATTATAGACTCTCTCAAACCAACCTCCATGATGTGTTCACTATACACCGCTTGACGAGATGTTTATTACTTTGGAGATATGCCGAAAACCGTATAAACAGAGAAACTCAATTTTTTTCTAAACATATCCTATTGCCATGTCAAATATTCTTTGTAATTTTGTATATAGGATAGTAACGTCAATCTGAAAATGACCAAATAACTATAACAAAGACAACCGGCGAGAGTCGAAAGAACTTTGAGAACTCCATCGTAGTCGTTATGGGCATTGGTCGGCCTTCAGATGCTACCGTGGAGCTTTTCGTTATTAGCTTGTAACTGAATGATAGTACAAACTATGACAAAAACGAAGGCTAAGCCTTTTTTGAAATGGGCGGGAGGTAAGACTCAATTACTTCCTACCATTGACTCATTTTTGCCCGACACATTTCGAGGTGAGGATGATGTTACCTACATTGAACCATTTGTGGGCGGAGGAGCTATGCTGTTCTACATGCTACAAAAATACCCCAATATCAAGCGAGCCATAATCAATGACATCAATCCCCATCTTATAAAAACTTATAGCATTATAAGGGATGAGCCATACTCATTAATAGATGCTTTAAATGATCTCCAAAATCAGTTTAAGGCATTGGGGGATTATGACAAGCAAAAGGAACTCTATCTTGATATCAGAGATCATTTCAACAACAAGACATTGACAGGAGTTGAAGAGGCCGCGTATATGATATTCCTGAATCGTACTTGCTTTAATGGTCTATATCGGGAAAATTCCAAGGGTGGATTTAATGTTCCTTTCGGACGTTACTCCAATCCTACTATATGTGATGAAGACTTGATTATTGCCGACAGCGAACTATTGCAGAAGGTTGAGATATTGAATGGAGATTTCTCTTATACTGCGGAACATATCCAAGGATACACGTTCTTCTATTTTGACCCTCCTTACCGTCCTCTTGATGCCACATCAAGTTTTAATTCTTATGTAAAGGAATCATTTGACGATAATGACCAGATTCGGTTAAAGGATTTCTTTTCTGACCTCTCAGTCGGAGGATGTTATGCAATGCTCAGCAATTCGGACTGCAAAGGTCGTAATGTTGAAGATGATTTCTTTGACAGACTTTATGCAGACTTCTTCATAGAACGAGTTTATGCTAAAAGGTGCATTAATGCTAATGCTGCCAAACGTGGGACTTTAACAGAGCTCTTGATAAGAAATTACGAAAACTATCAAGGAGAGCCCTCGAATCTCTTTAACCTATAGAGCCATGTCAGACAGATTTTCAAACTTCATGAAACCATTGAAGGAAACCCACTTCTCTCTTAAGGATTATGTGGATTTTCCAAAAGTTGCCGCTAATGTGGAAGCCATTTCAATAAAGCTCAACCAGCTCAATTATCTGATTGGTCAAGAAGATATGGCTGCGGCGGTTAAACGTCTCTGGAATGAGAATCCGAAAGTGTTCTCCGTATTAGATGTGCTTATTGCAGTCAGAGCAAAAGACAAGAAGAAAGCTATTGACGCTTATGGCAACATCCATTTGGTCAGTGATTACTTCACATCTCCGGAACAAGTGACGGTATTCCTTAATGAAACGGGCCTTACCGAGGTTTTCCAAAAGAAGCAAATCAAAAATCTTGTGGATTATGTCTTTGGCGTAGAAGTAGGTCTTGATTCCAATGCTCGGAAGAATCGAGGTGGACACATCATGGAAGGACTTGTAGCCAATATCCTTACCTTAAACGGCATCCCATTCGAGCATGAAGTTTATTACACAGAGTTCCCGGAGATAGTCAGGGCATTAGGAGCAGACAACAAACGTTTCGACTTCGTTATCCGTACTCCACAGAAGACATATCTTATTGAAGCAAACTTTTACACTGGAGGGGGGTCAAAACTTAATGAGGTCGCACGTTCCTATTCAGAGCTTGCTCCGAAGATAAATGCTGTTGCCGGATTTGAATTTGTATGGATAACTGACGGCATCGGGTGGGAATCAGCCCGTAATAAACTTGAGGAAGCATTTGCTCATATACCCAGCGTGTATAATCTCTCTAACATCAACACTTTCATTGAAAAACTAAAATGATAACAGGCGGCACAGGTGGCGCGAACACCCTGACAGGTCTAATTTTTGAAGGGAAAGTCGATTTAAAGACTTTTCTCAATCAACAGCCCGGCTACAAGGTCATGGGTAGCCATGTCTTTTATCTAAATGAAGAGGTAGGTCAAATTTTCAAGAAACACGAGTTATACTCCCAATTCTTGGAACCTCGCGGTATTGATTGGAGAAATTGTATCTCAGCCAAATTACTTCCTGATAACGGAATCTATGTTATCATTAACAATACCGTTTACATCATTGAAGTTAAAACTCAAAATGTTGGTGGAAGCGTTGATGAGAAACTACAGACATGCGATTTTAAGAAGAAGCAATATCAAAAGTTATTTTTTCCCTTAAATATTGAGGTTCAGTATATCTATATTTTAGATGACTGGTTTAGGAATCCTCGATATAAGGATGTTCTAGATTATATTATTTCAGTAGGTTGCCAATACTATTTCCAATACATTCCTCTCCAGAAACTTGGATTACCGGTTCCTCCAATATCTTGACTGATATGATTGTACCATTCTATAAATCAGACAATCGAGACTTCACCATCGTCCATGGTGACTGTTTTGATGTGCTTCCTCAGTTTGATTTTAAGTTTGATATGATTTTCGCGGATCCTCCCTATTTCCTTTCCAATGGAGGTATAAGCTATCAGGCTGGAAAGGTAGTATGTGTTGACAAAGGTGAATGGGATAAAGGCGGTTCTCCGGAATCCATAATGGAGTTTAATCGTAAATGGCTATCATTATGCAGAGAAAAGCTTAAAGACAACGGAACCATTTGGATTTCCGGAACCCATCATAATATATTTTCAATAGCTAATGTTCTGACCGAACTTGGCTATAAGATACTTAATGTTATCACATGGGCAAAGACTAATCCACCGCCAAACATATCATGTCGATTCTTTACCTATTCGACAGAGTTCATTATTTGGGCGCGTAAGTGTCCAAAAGTACCTCATCAGTATAATTACGAACTTATGAAGGCAATCAATGACGGTAAGCAGATGACAGACGTATGGCGGCTGCCGGCAATCGGACGTTGGGAGAAGTCCTGCGGCAAGCATCCCACTCAAAAGCCTTTGTCTCTTCTCACCCGCATCATCCTCGCCAGTACGGACGAACACGATTGGATTCTCGATCCCTTCGCAGGTTCATCAACAACAGGAATAGCAGCTAACTTATGTGGTCGAAGATTTTTAGGGATAGAACAAGAAGAGAATTTTGCTTCTTTAAGTATGTCCCGTAGAGAAGAATTGAATAATAAAAATCTCATATTAGAGTATAAAAATAGAATTTCAGATTTCAAACATGTATCCGTAGTTATAACGGTCGAGGAGCCTGAGGAATATTATAATGCTGATTTACCATTTTAATCATTAAACTCTTTCCATATGTCAAAATCAAAAAAGCGAATAGAAGTCTTACAGCCAATAGTTAAATCTACTGAGGATAATGTTACATTTGAGAAACTTATTCTTGCATGTAACAAGTACATCTATGCTAATGATTTCAAGGATTATGAACTCACCGTCCTATCCCAAAAAGATGGTGTAACCGTCGGGATTATAACGACCGGTCATAACAAAAATCTCCCTCCAAAGAAAAATAAGGCAACTGGCTCTCACTCTACCTTGGGAATTGACATAACTAAGGAGAACCTTTCTTTTGGTAATGTGTTTCTATATGACGCAACCTTAAATGTTCTTTTCTATGAGGTTAACAAGAATGGATGTTATTTAGATGACCTTAAAGCATATCTCCAAAATAAATGGAATATAGATAATACAGAAAATTTAGTAGATGTGAACTTCTACCTTGTTTCGAGAAAAGGTGAATACGAAAGGCTTCTTAAGATGTCTTATTTCAAGGAATTCCAGGCAGTGATAGCTAACCCTACTGAAGTTCTTCAAGAAATTGAGGATAATGAATCTTCCTTACTCGGTATAGCGCGTAAGTGCGTTTCAGACGCAGCGAAAGCAAACACGGACACACTTGTTGTCAAATTCTCTACTCATGGTAAGAAAATCAATAAGACAGGTCTTGGTCGTCAGACAATTTTGAAGTATGTAAGGTCTTTTCAACATTTATTCTCAATTGGACAAAAGAGGAACGTACAGGTATTGAAAGTACAAGGCTATTTTAGCGATCCAGAGTTACCGACAACTTTGCAACCAATAAATCTGGTAGCAGACACTTTTACAATCTATATCTCCCTAACCGACAAGCTCCTACATAATGATTTGCAAGAAGCGGAACGTGAGGCTGAGGTGAAGAAATTATATCTGAAGCATCTCCCAGAATTGAAAATGCTCTTCAAACCTGAGAAAAAGTAAATGGGAAAGATTCTGGATTATTATTTATCCCTTATTCTTAGCATTGCGGTTTCCGTACTGCTGTTTCATTGGGATATGTTTAATTTTGATAATAGTGCAGATCTGTTCCAACAATTTCCTGTTCTTGGAACTTGTTCCTTCGGCTTTCTTCTGACAATGTTTACCGTGATTATTCAAGGAAACAATTCTGCAATACGGCAAATGCGCGACCGTAAAAAGCCATACGAAAGATTTGTAAATTTCAATAAGTATGTGGTAATATTGGCTTTTTTAACAACAGTCTATTCCTTTATTATTGGAAATTTTAAATTTGCTGAACAGTTTCCATATAAAGAATGGATGTGTCTTGTTTTCTATATTTTATTTATTTGGTTTATTGTACAAACACTGTATTTCCTTTGCGTGTTCTACACTTTAGTCAAAGGGTCAAAATAAAAACGACATGATACAATTTGATGATTTGATAATAAAGAAAATAATTGTCCATCAAGTCGGGAATAAATTCCAGAATGATGGTGTTAAATACTCAGAAACCTCATTTGCTCCCAATGAAGCCATAGCTTTGTTGTTGTGTAAATACTTCTTATCGTCGTTCAAGTCGGACGATAAAGAATATCAATTCTATAATGAAGTAGATATTAGATTCAATGAGGTAAACGGAATATCTTCTGCAATTTTTAATAACCCGGACTCATTCGTAGAACAGTCGAAAAAAATAGCGTTACATCTATATGACGAATCTAATCATCCTAACATTAAAACGGGTGAGGTTTATGTAGTGCAATTTGAGAGGGTAGATCTTAACAGCCAGCCACAAACCGTAATAGGAATCTTTAAATCCGAAAATAAGGACACATATCTAAAGATCTATCCTGAAGGACATGATTTTAGAATTCAACACGATAAGGGCATAAATATAAACAGGTTAGATAAAGGATGTCTCATTTTTAATGAGAATTCAGAATCTGGCTATAGAATTTACATAACAGATAATTCAAGTAAATCCAAGGGGGAAGAAGCCAAATATTGGAAAGAACGGTTTCTTCAAATTCGGCCCATAAATAATGATTTTGTTCAGACCGAAAATATATTAGCCATCTGCAAGGAGTTTATCTCAAACCTACCTGATAATGAAATGGGCAAATCATTTAGAAGTTCTCTTTTAAATCAAGCTCTTACCAGCTTACATTCAGACAAAATAGATTTGACCGATTTTATAGAGAAATCTTTTGGGCATAATGGACTTTCTAAAGAATTTAGTAGATTCCTTTCTAGCAAAAAGGAAGAAGGTATAGAATTTGATGACGTATTGACTCCGTCCAAGATAGCAATTCGCAAAAATAATAAATCAAATTCTATCACAACTATAAAGTTAGATGATAACTTTGACATTAGAATGCGAGGAAATACAGAACTTCTCGAAAGAGGGTATGATGAAACTCGGCAACTAAACTATTATAAGTTGTACTTTAAAATCGAGAAGTAATGTTTGCTAAAACATTATGCCCTGACAAGTAAAAAGTTCAGTTCAGGCACTATATTGACCAATGAAATGAACTTATGTATGAGGACTATTGAGAAGAAATTCAGTCGAGAAAATTGACGAGTTTTGTTCTTCATGTCTTTGTCAATGTCGCGACAGCGGACGAAGGCTTTGTTGCCTTCCTTTTTATCGCTGAGAACACCGACAAGATTGGGGGCTTGGACTTTCTTGTTGAGATTGCCGATGAAAGTGCGTCGGGCGATGTGGCTACTTGCGATTTTGTTGAGAGAATGGTTTTCTTCTGCCCCGGTAGTTTTATTCGGTACCGTTACGATTCGGTTCACTCCGCAAGTTGTGAATATCTTCTTGGTTGCTTCGTTGTTTTTCTGCGAACTGATACATGGTGACAATTCCCCTTTCAGTCATCGATACACTCAAACGGCAATCCTTCCTGTCATTCATCCATAAGGCTTGACATCCATCTGCCCATAAGTTCATCCAGTCATCTGTTCAAAAGTTCATACGTCTGTACATCCATACGTTCGTAAGCATACGGTTAGTCGCGTATTTGCCTGACGGATAATCCTCGCTAACTTCGCGGGCAAAAAAGAATATGCTCAGCAAGGAAGAGGTATTGGCGATCATCTCCTATTGCGACACACATGGTGTCCAGCGCAAGGCGAGGCTTCGGGAACTGGGAGTCTCGGAATGGATTTTCTATAAGTCACGCCGTCATTATCTCCGTCAGGAGAGGATGGATCCGGAATCCTGCGGCTCGTTCGTCCAGCTCGGGAGCGAGGGCTCGTTGGTTCCGGCGACGGTCACGGAAATGGAACGCCATGTGAATCCGGGACGGCAGAGTGCGCCCAGAGGAGAGGAACTGACGGTCGAGTGCCGTACGGTCCGCGGAGGCATGGTGAGGATAAACGGGAAGTTAAACACGGAGCTGCTGTCGGCTCTGGTAAGGAATCTGTGAGTCATGTTCAGCCTTAACGACAGCATGCGCTACTGGCTCTATACCGAGCCGACGGACATGCGCAAGAGCTTCCACACCCTGTCGGGCCTGGTCCGTGACCGCATGGGACGCAACCCTCTTGACGGGGACGTGTACATCTTCATCAACCGCCACCGCAACCGGATGAAGCTCCTGCACTGGGAGCCGGGCGGTCTTGTGCTTTATTCCAAGATGCTGGAGCGCGGCACCTTCGGCAGGCCGTCCGGTCTGCAGGCGGACGGCAGCGTGGCATGGAGGGATCTGGTCATGACCGTCGAGGGCATAATGGCCGATCGGACAGGGCGCCGCAGACGGCTTGACGACCTGCGGCGCGAGGCGGCCAAAACATGACTCCGCCGGATGCGGAAAATGTTTTTAGGCTTGTATAAGTCGCTGATATTTTGTATCTTTGTAGTATAAAAACGAAGATATGGCACAAGAGCGGACAGAAGGGACGGAATCACAATCCTTTGCCTCGGAGGCGGAGGAGATAGCCTATCTGCGCAAACGTGTGTCTACTTTGGAAAAGGACAAGAGCAGTCTGGAAAAGGAGAAGAACAGTCTTGAAAAGGAGAAAATCGCTCTGATTCAGCAGCTCGACTACTGGAAGAAACGCTTCTTCGGACGCATGAGCGAGAAGAGACATCTTCCCCTTGACCCCGGCCAGCTCTCGCTGTTCACTTCCGAGGAACTGGCGCAGATGAGTCCGGAAGAAAGGCGGGATCTCCAGGCCGAGGCGCGGAAGCAGGAGGAGGTCATAACGAAGACCGTCACCGTCAAGTGCAAGCCTAAGCGCAGGACCCTTGACACGACAGGCCTGGACGTGGTCGAGAGCCATATTTATCCGGAAGGCACTACCGATGCCGGAGGGACCCTCCTTGAGTCATACGTGGAGATCGGCACGGAGACAAGCGACCGTCTGGAGATGGTCGCCCCCAGACTTTATGTGGAGCGCACCGTACGCCACAAGGTCATCGCCCGCGAGGACATGGAAAGACATCCGGAGCAAAGGACGATCCTCGTGGCTCCGCTTCCGCAGACGCCCATAGAGCACGGCATCCCCGGATCCTCCGTGCTCGCGGACATAATACTGGGCAAGTTCCTTTATCATCTTCCCTTTTACCGTCAGATCAACCGCTTCCGTGAGTTCGGGCTCAGGCTTCCGGCATCCACAGTCGAAGACTGGTATGAGAAATCGGTCGAGAGCCTCAATGTCCTCTACGGTCTTCTGCGCGAGCGTGTGATGGCGAGCGAGTACATACAGGTCGACGAGAGTGTGGTTCCGGTGATCGACAATGAGAAACACCGGGCGCGCAAGGGATACGAATGGTGCGTGCGCGACGGACTGACGGGATCGCTTTTCTTCTGGTACGACCGTGGGTCACGGTCAAAAAAGACCGCTAAGGAACTGCTTGGCGGCTACCGCGGCACGTTCCAGAGCGACGGATACGAGGCCTACGACCAGTTCTGCGGCATCGAAGGCGTGACCGGAGCCGCATGCTGGGCTCACGCCCGCCGCAAGTTCGTCGAGGCCCTTAAGGAGAATCAGGAGCTCGCCACACAGGCGATAGTGATGATCGGGAAGCTCTACGGGGTTGAAAGGAAGGCAGACGAGGCGCGCATGGACGCCGTCCAAAGAAAGGAACTGCGGCAGAAAGAAGCTTATCCCGTGATACGGCTTATGGAGAAGTGGTGTGTTGACACATACGCCACCGTCCTGGAGTCAAGTCTGCTCGGCAGGGCCATAGCATACACATACTCGCTGATTGACCGGCTGAGCGTATATGTCAACGACGGACGCGTCAACATCGACAACAACCTTATCGAGAACGCCATCCGGCCTCTGGCCCTCGGCCGCAAGAACTGGCTGTTCTGCGGCAACGACGCCTCCGCATACCGGGCGGCCATCGTCTACTCCCTGCTGGCGACATGCCGCGCGGCAGACATTGACCCGCGCCAATGGCTCGAACGCGTACTGGTGGAGATACCCGCAAGGAAGAAAACGGGACAGCGGATGGACGACCTCCTTCCGATGGAATACGCAAAGCGTCCGGATGTATGGAACTGGAATCTTCCTGATCCCGACTGAGCAAACCCAACCAGTCATACCCAAAATAGCGGCAAGAAGCCCAAACTTGCACAAAGTTCTGGCTTCTTGCCGCTATTTTGTCAAACTGCCTTATACGTGCGAAACCGTATGCTTACATTACTGCTGGCTTTTCTGTATGGAGTCTATTGTAATTTGGTGCTATCAAGCCTTCTGATTCTGTAGGTCGCAACGGAATCCGTCGGGATTCTGCAAGGTATGTTTTGAGCTGCATGAAATTGATTTTGCAGCTCAAAACCCTTGCAGTATATTGGTTGGTCTTACTCCAAAGTCGTAATCCCCGTTGCCGATTTCACACACCGATTTTCCCTTTTTGTTTCTCATTGCGATTTGCAGAGAAGAAAAAAAGCTGACAAATCATTGCTGACTTATCGGCTTAGGATATGACGGTTGAGACATTACATCGGTGCATAGTTGATTTCACCGAGGGAGTTGATTGCGTCCTGTTTGAGACTGTCAACGACATGGAGGTAGCGCTCAGTCATCTTTATGGAGGTGTGTCCGAGGAGGCTCGACACCGTTTTTATATTCGCTCCTTTGGTGAGGACGTTTACCGCAAAGCTGTGTCGGGCGCAATGCCATGTGATTTTCTTCTTAATGCCTGCCGCCTTTACCCATTTACGCAGATACAGGTTGCAGATGTTATAATGTGGAACTTTGAATATCCGTTCATCAAAGTTGTCGTTATCCGGCTCGCCGATCAGACGGATAAGGGTGTTGTTCAACGGAACGATTACCCAGCTCCGGCTGCTATGGTCTTTAGTCTTTTGCTGCTGGAACCGCAATGTCTGGGTTGAGTAGTCCACATTGCGGTAGGTCAACTGGCTTGTGTCGCACCAACGCACCCCGGTGTATAAACCGAAGATGAACGCACGGTGAATTTCCGGACTCTCGCCTTCAAAATGTGTCGCAACAAGCTGCTGTATTTCCTCCGGCAGAAGAATCTCCTTTTGCAGCGTCATGTTGTCGTTCTTCAACACGAAACCACGGCACGGATTTTTCTTGATTAGGTCTTTGTCAACAGCCGCAGTAACCATACGCTTGAACATTCGGAAATATATTTTCGGACCGTCGCCTGTTCCGTTCTCTTTCAGATACTCAACATAGGCAGCTACCATGTCGACTGTCAGCTGTGTCATCTTGAGATTATTCTTGTAGAGAGAATATCTCGGTGTATCGGCAAGAAAGTTCTTGAACTTTTGGAGTCCGTGCCCGAGCGTTATGCAGGTGTATTTGGTGAGAGTCGGAGATTTGATGAACTCGTTGCAGAATTCAAGGAAATCCTCGTCCATGTCTTTTCGGAGACGATAGCCTTCCCTGTCCTCCAAAAAAGATTGCTCACGTTCAAAACGTATCTTTTCAGCAAGGGTAAGAGTATTCCTATTCTGCATACGCTCTTGCTGGTTGCGGGGATGAAGCCAGATATACAGGTTGAGGTTCTCTTTCTTGCGGGAGTGTTTGATTTGATATTTCGGTTTACCCGCCATCGCTCCCTCGGTGTAAAATACCTGATTCCCATCCTCGTCAAGCACGGGCGATTCTGTCCTGCCGAGATAATATTCAAGGTAGAGGCTGGCACGTCCGTCGCTCAATTCCGATTGCCGGAGTTTGGGATTCTGCTTCTTGCGATTTTCTATTTTTGCCATGCAATTATCATTTTGCACAAAGATAATCCGATGTATAATAATCTGAAAATCGCCGTTTACAGACCTTAACATTTACCATCTCCCTACAATCAATAATCAAGGGTACAAAAGGTGTACTTTTTGAGAAAATCGGGTCAAAAGCAGGAAAATCACCGCAACATGGATAATTGCTATTACATTGATAACAAGCACAATTAGTTTATTTGACTTATTCCCGTTTTTCTATCAAATAAATCTGGAAAATAAAACTTGTTTTATTCCGAAGTCATTTTTTTGCCGAACTTTGCTCAAGACTTGATACTGTTTCTTTGAGTGTGTCTGGGATAGGGCACTAAAAAAGGACCAGCCAAATTTTGACCGGTCCTGACAAGTTTGTAATTTTAGGTGGCTAAAACTTAAAATTCAAACTAATGGATTTGACAAAATTACAACTTTCCGAGCTGATGTGCAAGCATGCGGCGAAAGGAAATGGACTTCACGACCTGTTGGAGATCATGCTCGAGAGTATGATGGTCGCTGAACGCGGCGAGTTTCTGGCTGATAATCCCGGCAACAAGGGTAACGGCTACCGTCCGGGCTCCACCTATGGACAAGGAAGAAAACTTGAGTTCCGCATTCCCCGCGACCGTTACGGCAACTTCCATCCGCAGATACTGGCCATTTTGCGAGACCAGGAAGAGGAATGCGACCGCCTGGCCGGAGCCCTTTATACGAAAGGACTTACACAGGAGCAGGTCGGGGATGTGTTCGACCAGATATATGGTCAGCACTACTCGAAGTCAAGCATCAGCCGTATGGTTGAATGTGTACGCACTCAGGTCTCCCAATGGCTTGAGAGGGGACTTGAGGCGTATTACCCTGTGGTGTTCGTGGACTGCGTCCATATCAAGATCCACCGCAAACGTTCTGTTGCCAGCGAGGCATTCCATGTTGCGCTTGCCGTGACAGAGGAAGGTACCCGTGAGGTGCTGGGCATCTTCAATATGCCGCAGGAAAGCGCCACGGGCTGGGGTGATATCCTCGACAAGCTGAAGGAACGTGGCGTTCAAAGAGTCGGCCTGGTGGTGGCGGACGGCATAAGGGGACTTGACACCGTTATCGGGGAAAAGCTCCCCGGTACACCGTTGCAACGCTGTGTAACCCATCTCAAACGCAATATGTTCGCAAAGGTCAGACATGGCGACAAGGCTGCTATTGCTGCCGATCTTAGGGACATATTCCGTACCGGGCAACGTGACTACACCGTAGAAATGGCCTGGACAAAGTGGCAGGAGATGTGCGACCGATGGGGCAAGGATTATCGTGCCATCAAGCTCTTACGCAGCAACCCCGATTACAAGGCGTACCTGACTTATCTCAATTACGTTCCTGGGCAGGTTGGACATTTGGGGTGATGGATTGCGCGTAATGCATTGATTTAATTATC